>Ga0247741_1000215_pt1 | contig 37513 bp, 33 predicted proteins | sample UWRJL213509R2_FD_180945 | JGI IMG/M metagenome (GOLD analysis project Ga0247741, IMG submission 180945) | Plant litter microbial communities from Arlington Agricultural Research Station in Wisconsin, United States - UWRJ-L213-509R-2 | ecosystem: Environmental > Terrestrial > Plant litter >... | reverse complement strand
TGGCAACTCCTTCGTTTCCACCAATATGCATGCTGAGGGGGCGCGATGGGGACATCGGGCCCGAGCGCGGAGGGTGAACCGACGCCCTGTCGCTGCAATGACTGACTATATGATCGTCCGACAAAATAAATCAAGGCCGGACCGCGAGACTGCGCCGCCTCGCCTCATCGATCGAGGCGAACAGGCTCGCGAGGATCGTTTTCTCGGTGAATCTGTTGCTGCTGGTGTGATTGTCGTACGATCATACGGTCAGCGCAAGCGCTGATTGAGGCGACGAAGCCCCACCCGTTCTCACCCGGGGGCTCGGCCTCCCGAGTCGAGGAGTTCGGTATGGGCAGGTTGCAGGGCAAGGTCGCGTTGATCTCCGGCGGTGCGCGTGGTCAAGGCCGAGAAATGGCGGAACTCTTCGCGAGCGAGGGGGCGACCGTATTCGCGGGCGATGTCCTCGATGCCGAGGGCACCGACGCCAGCGAGGTGAATTTCCTGCACCTCGATGTGACCAGCGCCGAGTCGTGGCACGCGGCCGTGGATGCCGCGGTTTCCCGGGCCGGTGCGCTCGACATCCTGGTCAACAACGCCGGAATCATCGACTACACACCGATCCTCGACACCACGGAAGAGATCTGGGAGCGTGTCGTGGGCGTGGATCAGAAGGGCCTCTTCCTCGGCATGCGGGAGGCGCTCCCTCACCTCATTCGCTCCGGAAACTCGTCGATCGTCAACATCTCCTCGATCTGGGGCCTCGCCGCGGTGCCGACCGCGCACGCGTATCAGGCCGCGAAGGGCGCCATCCTGAACATGTCCCGGAATGTCGCGGCCGCGCACGGCAAAGACGGGGTGCGGGTCAACTCGGTGCATCCGGGCTACATCATCTCGCCGATGACCGAGAATCAGGACCCCGCCATCAGCCAATCGATCGTCGATGGCACGCTCCTCGGCCGCCCGGGACAGGCCCGAGAGGTAGCCAACGCGGTCCTGTTCCTGGCCAGCGATGAGGCGAGCTACATCACGGGAACGTCGCTCGTCGTCGACGGAGGCTTTCTCGCGCCATAGCGCGGAGCTGGTCTTGACAAACGCGACAAGCCCGCATCTACAATGAGCTGGATTGTCGGACAGTCATACCGTAATAACTTCAATGCCGAGGTTGGTCACAGCCGTCGGTCCCCATCACAGAACGGTGATTTTGCAATGAAGCGAATCGTCCTAGCCGGCGTGGCCATCCTCGCCGCGCTCTCTCTCGCCGCCTGCAGCGGCCCCGCCCCCTCCAGCTCGGGTGGCGACAGCAAGAAGACTCTCGGCATAGTCGCCCTGGTTGCGACGGATGCCCTCAACGCCGCCGTCATCAAGGGCGCGAAGGAAGCCGCAACGAAAGCCGGGTGGGACGTCAAGGTCACTGACACCCAGGGCAGCGTCGACAAGGCCAATGCCGCAATGACGACCTTCTCCACCACTCAGAAGGTGGACGGGATCGCCGTCATGGCGTTCCTCAGCACGTCGCTCGGTTCAGGCCTGGCGTCGGCGAAGGCCGCTGGGATCCCCGTCGTGAGCTGGGGCGGAACTATCGTTCCCGGAATCGTCGCAACGACGAGTGCGTTGAAGGTCGGCGAAGACTCGGTGAACGCCCTTCTCGATGACTTCGGCTCGAAGGGCGACGTGCTCGCTCTCACCTATCACACCGGTGTTCTTTGCCTTTACCGCGGTGTCGCCTTCGACGCGGCGATGAAGAAGAAATCCGGCATCACGGTTACCAGCAACGAGGTTGCGATCCCCGGCCAGGTCAACGATGGCACCAAGTTCACGGCCGCCTGGTTGGCCAGTCACCCGGCGGGGAGCGGGCCACTCGCGGTCTGGGGCTCGTGGGATGAGCCGGGCATGGGCGCGATCGCCGCCATCAAACAGTCCGGACGCACCGACGTGAAGGTGTACGCGATCAACGGCGGACCCCAGGCACTGCAAGCCGTCAAGGACGGCTCGCTCCAGCAGGTGGTCTGGCAGGACGGCGTCACCGAGGGCAAGGAGCTGATGGACGCGGTCGCCGCATCCATCAAAGCCGGGCCGTCCTGGAAGGCGAAGACCATCGATGTGCCTGGCGTGGTCGTCACGAAGGACACGGTCGACGGCTTCCTGACCGACCACCCCGACGCCCTCAAGTAACCGATCACCCCGCACCCGACGAAGGGAGAGTCTGCGCATGCAGGACGATAGCGAAGCCTGGCTCAAGGTCGTCCAGCTGAGCAAGCACTTCGGCGGCGCGCGTGCCCTCTCCGCGGTGGACCTCGATATCCACCGCGGGGAGGTGCACGGCCTGGTCGGCGCCAACGGCGCCGGCAAGTCCACGCTGATCCGCTCGCTCGCGGGCATCACCGCACCCGACGAGGGATCGATCCTGATCGACGGCGAAGAGGTGAAGATCTCCACTCCGAAGGATGCCGAGAACGCGGGCTTCGCCTTCATCCATCAGGAACTGAATCTCGTGCCGCACTTCAGCGCGGTGCAGAACATCCTCCTCGGCGCGCCGAAAGTGACCCGCGCGGGATTCATCGACTGGAAGCGGTCACGGCGCGCGGCAGTGGCGGCCGCAGAGCGAGTCGGTGCTCGATTCTCGCTCGACCGTCGCGTCGACGAGTTGAGCGTCGCGGAGCGATGGCTCGTGATGATCAGCAAGGCGCTCGTGCGCAACGCCTCGATGATCGCCATGGACGAGCCGAGCGCCTCGCTCTCGGATGTCGAGGCGCACCAACTCTTCGCGGTGGTGCGCGACCTCGCCGCCTCCGGCGTCGCGATCCTGTACGTGTCGCACCGACTCGACGAGGTGCTCGACCTCTCCGACCGCATCACGGTCTTCCGGGACGGTCGCGTAACCGATCGTGCCGTGCGCGGACAGCTCGACAAGCGCGGTCTGATCAAGGCGATCGTGGGTCGCGACATCGTCGCTCCAGAACGGACTCGACGCAGTTCGCTGAGACTCAGCGACCGTCCGATCTTCGAGGCGGTGTCGGTCTGTCGCGGTCGCGCAGTGCGCGGGGTGTCGTTCCAGGCCTATCCGGGTGAGATTCTCGGTCTCGGCGGCCTGGTCGGTGCCGGTCGCACAGAGGTCGCACGGCTCGCCTTCGGTGCAGACAAGATCGAATCCGGCGGGTTCCTGATCGACGACAAACCCCTCGTCGCGTCCTCCGTGGCGCGAGCGGTACAGCAGGGAATGGCGCTGGTGCCGGAGGAGCGACGCTCGCAGGGTCTCATCCTGGAGAAATCGGTCTCCTACAACATGAACATCGCCGTGCTCCGCTCGCTGCGGACCATACGCGGTCTCCCCTTCGTGAGCAGCACCAAGAGCAAGGCCCGGGCGCTCGAGATGGTGAAACTTCTGAGCGTCAAGACCGGCAGCATCAACGAACCGATTGCTGGGCTGTCGGGAGGAAATCAGCAGAAGGCGCTGATCGCGCGCTGGCTCACGCCGAGCGTGAAGGTGCTCTTCTTCGACGAGCCCTCCCGTGGGGTCGACATCGGCGCGCGGCAGGAAATCCACCAGGCAATCAGGGACCTCGCCGACCGCGGAGTCGGAACCATCGTGATCTCCTCCGACGTCGAAGAGCTCGCGATCCTGTGCGATCGGATCGTGGTGATGCGTGAGGGCGAGGTTAGCGGCGAGCTCTCGGGAGACGACGTCACCGAGGCCAACATCATCGAACTCAGCTACGCCCCCGTAGAAGAACTCCAAGGAGACCCGGCATGACCATCTCGCCCACCACTGACGAACCGGTCGCCCTCATCCCACCGCCGATGAAGGAGCGGCGGGGCGCCAAACACATGGCGCTGCTCATCCTGTCGCGCTACGGCACCTTGATCGGGCTGGTGCTCATGATCGTGGTCTTCACCATCAAGGCGCCGTACACGTTCTTCACCATCAACAACTTCTCCAACATCCTCAGCCAGAGCTCGCTCACCGCCATCATCGCTGCCGGCCTCACCATGACACTGGTGGTTGGAGAGTTCGACCTCAGCATCGGCTACGTGGCGAGTTTCGCTGGCCTTCTCGTCGTGGGATTCGTGGCGCAGAACGGAATTCCCGTACTGGTGGCGGTTCCCCTCATCCTTCTGATCGGGGCGGCGATCGGCACTACCAACGGCGTACTGGTCACGAAGGTGCGGATCAACGCGGTGATAGCAACGCTCGGAGTCGGCACGATCCTCACCGGCGTCGGCTTCGCCTACAGCGCCTTCCCGATCGCGGCGAACGTGCCGCCTCTGTTCCTCCAGCTCTCCCTCGGCAGCGTGGTGTTCGGCATCCCGAACTCCATCATCATCATGATCGTCGTGCTCACGATCCTGTGGCTCATCCTCAACAAGACCGATCTCGGTCAGAAGATGCAGGCCGTCGGTGGGAACATCGAGGCGGCCAGGCTCTCCGGATTGCGCGTCGACCGAATCAAGATCTTCGCGTTCGCCACCGCGGGAGTCTGCGCGGCTCTCACCGGCGTGCTGCTGTCGTCACTGCTCGGGAGTGGAACGCTTGCCGCGGCGGACGGCTATCTGCTCGACGCGTTCGCCGCCGTCTTCTTGGGATCGGCAACCATCCGAGACGGCGAGTTCCACATTCTCGGCACCCTTGTGGGCGTGCTCGTGATCGCGGTCGGTTTCAACGGTCTCAGCATCTTCGGTGCGCCGACCTTCGTGCAGCCGATCTTCAAGGGCGGCGTCCTGATCCTCGCGGTCGGGCTGTCGACACTCTCGCGGCGGTATTCGAAACCCGCCTGATCCACGATTTTCCCCGCCGTTTTCCTACCCAACAAGAGAGAAGCATCAATGGATCGTCTGAAGGGCAAAGTCGCCCTCATCACCGGTGGCGCCCGCGGACAGGGGCGCGAAATGGCCGAATTGTTTATGCGGGAGGGAGCAGAAGCGGTGATCGCCGCGGACATCCTGGATGCGGATGACGCCGAGAACAGCCCGGTCACCTTCGTGAAACTCGACGTCACCAAGGACGACCAGTGGAAGAGCGTGATCGACGGCATCATCGCGGACCATGGGCAGCTCGACATCCTCATCAACAATGCCGCCATCTGTCTCTACGAACCGATTCTCGAGACCACCAATGAGATCTACGACCGGGTGCTCGACATCGATCTGAAGAGCATCTTCTTCGGCATGCGCGAGGCGCTTCCGCACATGATCGCCGCGAAGCGCGGCTCGATCATCAACGTGTCCTCGATCTGGGGGCTCGCCGGAGTAAACAACTCGTACGCCTACCAGGCCGCCAAAGGCGCGATCCTCAACGTGAGCAAGAACGTCGCCATCACCCACGGCCAAGACGGCGTGCGCTGCAACTCCCTCCACCCCGGCTACATCCTGTCGCCGATGAACGAGCATCAGGCTCCGGAGATCAACGCGGCGCTGATCGCCGGCACCGCGATGAAACGCCCGGGCGTGCCCATCGAGACGGCATATGCCGCGCTCTTCCTCGCCAGTGATGAAGCCAGCTACGTCACCGGCACCTCCCTCGTCGTCGACGGCGGGTATCTCGCGCCGTGACCCCGCGCTGGTCTCCGGGCCGGCATCCCCCCACCACAGCACCACCAAAAGAGAGTGATCTTGCAATGAAGCGAATATTCATGGCGGCCGGCATCGTCGCCGCCAGTGCACTCGTCCTTACCGGCTGCGCGAGCGGCGGATCGGGCTCCTCCGGCGGAGGAACCCTCCTGATCGGCGGCATCGCCGGCACCACCGGAGCATATGGCTCGACCGGGCAGGCGGTCGTCAACGGCACCCAGGTCGCGGTCGATGAGATCAACGCCAAGGGCGGCATCCTCGGCAAGAAGCTCAAGTTCTCCTGGTTCGACGACGGAGCCTCGGCGACCACATCGGCGCAGCTGTTCAACAAGCTCGTGAGCAACGGTGCGATCGTGATCGTCGGGTCACCCGACACCGGCCCCACCACGGCCGCGCTCTCCAGCCAGAAGAAGATCCCGGTGATCGGAGCGGTGGATGACGGCGGCCTGACCGTCTACCCGGACGGCCCGGAGAAGCCCCCATACCCGTGGGCCTTCAGCACCAGCCTCAACACGTTCGCCTGGGGTGGCGCGATCGCCGACTACGCGCTCAAGAACTGCAAGGGCGGCCTGGCCGTGCTTCACGACCCGAGCAGCTACGGTCTCGGTGGTCTCGCCGGCATCAAGCTGGTCTACGACGCGAAGGGCAAGAAGCTCGCGCTCGACGAGTCGATCACCGAGAACTGGGCCACCGGCGCAACGGTCGGTCTGAAGACCGAGATCGAGAAGATCCAGGCCTCCGGTGCCGACTGCGTCGACGTCTGGCTCACCCCGCAGGACCAGGCGTCGTTCGTGCAGGAGGCCAACGCTCTCGGCGCTGACTTCACCTTCCTCGGCAACGACGAGACGAACGCCGACCCGACCTTCTCCGACCTCGCCGGCGACCAGGCCGACGGGATGATCTCGGCGCAACTCACCACGGGCGTCACCCCCGACGCGCGGTTGAGCGCCTTCCAGGAGAAGTACAAGAAGAAGTACGACGTCGAGTCGACCCCCTTCGCCGAGCTCAGCTACGACGCGATCTACATGCTCAAGCAGGCGATCGAAAAGGGCAAGGCGACGGATCCGAAGAGCCTGCAGAAGCAGCTGAACAGCATCACCGATTTTGATGGGCTCACCGGAAAGCTGACCTTCAACGAGAAGCAGCACACCACCATCAACAAGGATCAGCTGACGATGGTGCAGTACAGCTCCGAGAGCAAGAAATGGGAGCCGATCAAGTAATCGCTCCGCCCGCGCCCGGCCGCCATCATGGCGCGCCGGGCGCGGGCATCCGCCACCCGCACTCACACAACGCTGCACCTCTTATATAAGGAAACGATGCTCCAGGTACTCCTGAGCGGATTGTCCATCGGCGCGATCTACGGACTCGTCGCCATGGCCTTCGCAGTGGTCTTCTACGTCACCCGTGTCATCAACTTCGCGACCGGTCAACTCCTCATGATCGCGATCATGCTCACCGCTGGGCTCGCGAAAGCCGGCGTACCGGTCGGGTTCGCCATCGTGATCGGCATCCTCGCCTCCACGGTCGGCGGGGTTCTCATCTACTTCCTCGCCGTGCGGCCGGTGCTGCGCTTCGACCGCTTCAGCTTCGCCTGGCTGGTCAGCACCCTCGGGGTCGCGATCGTGCTGCAGTCTGCCGCGGCGATCATCTACGGTCCGACCTCCCGCACCTTCCCTGCCCTGCTCAACCGGCAGAGCATCAGGATCGGCAATGCCTCGATCACCTGGCAGGAGGCGCTCGCGATCATCGTCGCCGTGGTGGCGGTTGTCGCCTTCGAGGTGTTCCGTCGCAGGACGCTGTTCGGCAAGGTCGGCATGGCGATCTCCTCCGACCCCGAGATGGCCTCGGCGATCGGCGCCCGCGTCACCGCCTATGCCGTGGCGGCCTTCGCCATCGGCGGGCTTCTCGCCGGCGTCGCCGGGGTGCTGATCGGCCCGATCACGTATGCCAACCCGTACCTCGGCGACACCTACGGCATCACCGGGTTCGTCGCCCTCATGATCGGCGGTATCGAGCGTCCGGCCGCGGCGATGGGCGGCGGCCTCGTGCTCGGTGTGCTCTCGGTCGGCGCCAACGCATTCATCGGCTCGCAAGCATCCGACTGGTTCCCCTTCGTGGTGGTGGTCGTGGTGCTGCTGATCGCGCCACACGGACTGTTCGCCTCGGGGGACGCGGTGCGAAAACTCGTGGCCGGCATCGGTCGCCGCCGCGCGACGGTGGGGGCGAACTCGTGAGCGCCGTCATCGCCCGCAGGGGGACCATCATCACGCCGAACACGCGATCGCGACGGGTGACGGTCGGCACGATCGTGCTCGTCGTCGCCTACCTCGCGTCGACCTTCGGGGTGGCCAACAGCTCATACGGCACGCAGTCGCTCGTGCTGGTCGCGGCGATCTTCGCGATCCTCGCTCTCAGCCTCGACCTGGTGGCCGGGATGACCGGGCTCTACTCGCTCGGCCACGCCGGCCTGTTCGCCCTGGGTGCATACTCCACCGCCCTACTCAATTCGAAGCTCGGCTGGGACGTCTTCGCGCTGTTGCCCGTCGCGGTGATCGGCACCGGCGTGGTCGGTCTGATCCTGGGCTTCCTGTCACTGCGGGTGAGCGGGCTCTACTTCGCCATCACGACCTTCATCTTCACCCTGGTCGTGGTGGTGCTGCTCAGCGACTTCACGTTCACCGGCGGACTCCAGGGAATCTCGGGACCGGTGTTCCCCGACTTCCCCGAGTCGCTGGCCTTCCTCGGGTCCTCGGTGACCTGGTGCGTCGGCCTCTCGCTGCTGATCACGATCGTGATCATCTGGAGCATCCGCAGCTCGCCGCTCTACCCGGTGCTGCTCGCCATCCGCGATGCCGAGCCGTTCGCGGCGGCGGCGGGCGTCCGCACCTCGGTGATGAAGGTGAGCGTCTTCGGCCTGTCCGCCGCGTTGGCTGGGCTCGCGGGGTGGGCGTTCTCGTTCCTCGGCTTCATCTCCCCCGGGCAATTCACCTGGACCGTATCGGTGAACATCCTGGTGATGGTCATCCTGGGCGGGATCAACACCCGCCTCGGTCCGATCATCGGAGCCATCTTCGTCAGCGCCTTCCCCGTCGTCGTCGCGATCGACCCCTTCGTGCAGGAGGTGATCTTCGGTCTCATCTTCGTGATCGTGATCGTCTTCTTCCCCCAGGGCTTCATGGGTCTGGTGGGTTCTCTGGCCCGGAGGATCCGGGCCAGAGCTCGGCGCCCTGAGGTGGAGGTGGTCGAGGTCGAGGTGGACGACCCGAGCGCCCCGATCGCGTATGCCCACCTCGCCGAGGCCGAGGCGGCATCCGTTGCCCCGCCGGCGGGCGAGGCGGAGGTGGCCCTCGCCGCGCGCGACATCGTGTTCGGCTACACCCGCGGAGTGCTGGCACTCGACGGCGTCGACATGGTCGTCAAGCGCGGCAACATCCACGGGCTGATCGGGCCGAACGGCTCGGGCAAGAGCACACTGGTGAACCTGATCTCCGGCCAGATGTCGCCGAATTCCGGAACGATCACCGCCGACGGCGTGCGGATCGAGCGCCTCGGGGCGCCGGCGCGGGCGAAGTTGGGCGTGATGCGCACGTTCCAGTCCGCCGTGCTCGTGCGTGAACTCAGCACGCAGAGCAACGTCGGGATCGGGCTGTACAGCAGGGTGCCCGGCATCGCCGCGCGCGCCCCCATCTGGCCCCTGCTCCCCAGTGGGCGACGCGACTCGCGTTCCATCGCCTCGCGCGCGACGGACGCGCTCGCGGCGGTCGGTCTGGCGAACGTCTGGGCGTCGACCCGGGTCGCGGATGTGCCGCACGGGGTAGAACAGCTCACCCAGCTGGCGGCGGCCTGCGTTGCGGAACCGTCGATCCTCATCCTCGACGAACCGCTCGCCGGACTGTCCGCGGGCGAGGTGGAGCAGGTGTCCGAGATCTTGCGGGGGCTCAAGCGCGCCGGCGTGACGGTCATCGTGGTCGAGCATCAGACGCGGTTCATCTTCGAGATGTGCGACGAGGTCACCGTGCTCGCCGCGGGCGAGCTGGTGACCACCGGCACCGCCGCCGAGGTGCGGGCGAACGAACGAGTGCGAGAGGTCTACCTAGGACAGTGAGCGACACAATGAAGGCACTCGACATCTCCGGTCTCAGCGCCGGGTACGGACGATTCGACGTCATCCACGACATCAGCATGCACGTGGAGCGCGGTGAGGCGGTCGCGCTGCTCGGCCCGAACGGCGCCGGCAAGACGACGGTGCTGCGGGCGATCATGGGCATGATCAAACAGCGACGCGGACAGATCAGCGTGCTCGGTACCGACATCTCGAAGATGCCGGTGTACCTCGTCGCCCGCGGACATGCGGCCCTCGTGCCCGAGGGACGGCGACTCTTTCTGGACCAGACGGTGGAGGACAACCTGCGGCTGGGCGGCCTGCACCTGCGCCGCGATCACGTGCGCACCGAGGAGTTGCTCGCGTCGGTGTTCGAACTGTTTCCGGTGGTGGAGCGTTACCGTGCGCGGCCGGCAACCGCACTCAGTGGGGGTGAGCAGCAGATGGTCGCCATCGGTCGGATGATGATGAGCGACCCCGACCTGATGCTGCTGGACGAGCCATCGCTCGGTCTGGCGCCGCTCGCGATCGAGGACATGGCGCAGGCGCTGATCACGCTGCGCGAACGCGGGCGCAGCATCCTTCTGGTCGAACAGCGGGTCGACCTCGCCCTGCAGGTCTGCGATCGGATCTACGTGTTGAGCGGTGGCCGCATCGTGGAAAGCGGGTCGGCCGATCGTGTGGGGTCGGAGGATCGCGCACTGATCGACGCCTACCTCGGCTAGCGCGCATCCATTCCGCTTATCGGTGGTGCGCGGCAGACTGTGGGCATGTGCGGACGCTTTGCCATGGATAAGAAGGTCGACGATCTGATCGTCGAATTCGTCGCGGCCGGAGGGGAGGCCGTCGACTGGGAGCCGAACTGGAACGTGCGGCCGACCGACCCGATCCCGGTGGTCATCGAGAGCCCCAATAAAGAGGGCACAGCAGAACAACCAGAGCGGTTGCGCAGGGTCGCCCTCGCCCGCTGGTCGCTCACCCCCGGCTGGTCGAAGACCCTCAAGATGAAGGTTCCCACCTTCAACGCCCGCAGCGAGGGGATCACCGAGAAGGCCTCGTTCAAGGGTGCGGTCAGGTCGAAGCGGGCGCTGATCCCGGCATCCGGATACTACGAGTGGCAGACAGACCCGGTCACCAAGAAGAAGACTCCGTTCTATCTGAGCGGGGCCGACGACGAGACACTGGCCTTCGCCGGCCTGTACTCCTGGTGGCGCGACCACTCGAAAGCGGATGACGACCCCGAGCGTTGGGTGCTCACCGCCACGATTCTCACCGCCGACGCCGTGCACACCCTCGATCACATCCACGACCGCAATCCCGTGCCCCTGCCGCCGGAGTGGTGGTCCGACTGGCTCGACCCGCGCATCGAGGGCGATCAGGCCTTCGTCGATGCGGCCGTCGCCGCGGCGGTCGGCGTGGCCGAAACTCTCGACGTGGTTCAGGTCGCCGCCGTCACCGATGATGCGCCGATTGCTGTCGGCTGAGATGCTGAAGACGCGGTTGCTGTCGACGGTGTTGCTGAAGACGAGGGCTGAACATCGGCCCAACTCCCTTGCCCTGCGCCGCGCGCAGGCATACGTTCCTGATCAACCGTTAGGAGATCGCCCGTGCGTCCAAAACTGATCGTCATCGCCCTCATCGCTTTCGCGGCCTACCTGCTCGGAGCACGAGCAGGCCACGACCGCTACGAGGCAATCAAGCACGCCGCCACCAAGTACTGGAACGACCCCGAGGTGAAGAAGGCCCGCAAGAAGGCCAAGAAGCTGCGTGACAAGGCCCGCAAGGCCGCGTCGAAGCAGGCGCACAAGCTGTACAGCTAGCCGCCGGCCGAGAACCTTCTCAGAGCTGCGACGCGTTCGGTGCGAACGTGTCGCAGCTCTCTGCGCCCGACCGATACCCCGTCTCGAACCACCGCTGACGCTGCGCGCTGGATCCGTGCGTCCACGAGTCGGGGTCGACCGAGCCGCCACCGAGCCGCTGCAGCCGGTCGTCTCCGATCGCCGCGGCCGCGTTCAGGGCGTCAGCCACCTGCGCGCTGGTGACCGGTTCGAGAAACGGCACGCCGTTCTCGTCTTTCGTCTCGGTCGCGGCCCCCACCCAGGCGCCGGCGAAACAGTCCGCCTGCAGTTCGGTGCGCACCGACTCCGACCCGGCCCCCTGTTGGTCGCCCGATCGATCGGCGAACCGACCGGCCAGATCCTGGATGCCGTGCCCCCACTCGTGCGCGACGACATACAGCTGGGCGAGCGCACCGGCCGATGCCCCATAAGAGTCGCGGAGGTCGGTGAAGAAGGCGGTGTCGAGGTAGATGACCTTATCGCTCGGGCAATAGAACGGCCCGGTCGCGCTCGAGGCGGTGCCGCACGGAGTATCTGCCGAACCGCCGAACAGCACGAAGTCGGGCCGACTGTAGTCGACGCCGAGGGCCGGGGCCTCCGTCGCCCAGTAGACGTCGAGGGATGCCGCGGCGCCCTTCATCCGACAGCCGACGTCGGCATTCGCCTGGGCTCCGGTCGTGCACTGGGAGAGGTCCTGCCCGCCGACCGCGGGTTCGCCGGAGCCGGTGCCGGCATCCGTTCCCACATTCACGCCGAGCAGGTTGGCGATCACGATGATGGCGATCGTCACCAGCACGCCGCCACCGCCGCCCACCACGAGGCCCGTGCGCCGCCGACTCCCCCCGGAACGGGCGCCGCCCGTGCTGATGTCGGCGTTGTCGTTGAACGTCATGGCGAGCAGAGTACTCGCGCGACTATCGCCGAGAGGGCGACTTCTCCTTCACGGGTGCCGTGCCGCTCTCGCGCTGCGCACGGAAGTACTCGCGCGCCTCATCCTGACGAATCCGCTCCGCCCCCGAGGCGATCGGTGCGCGCACCAGTTCGGGAGTGAAACCGAAAGCCTCGACCAGCGGCAGCGCCTGATCACGCAACCGGGGCAGCAGCCGATCGTCGATGTAGTCGGTGACCGCCGCGGCGCGGGCGGCCGAGAGCCGCCCGTTGATGAGGTACCAGGCGAGGTTCTTCTCGATCAGCGTGAGACCGAACAGGTCGCGCAGCCAGGTGAGCACCTCGCGGGTGCCCGCGTGCTCGATGCCGGCGAGCGCGTCGGTGAAGGCCTCCCACTGCAGCAGTTCGCCGTGCGCCATCGCCGCCTCGATCAGCTCGTTCTGGTTGCTGTTGAACAGCGCGGCCCGCTCGGCGGGCGCGAGCTTCGATGCCGGCCGCAGTCGGCCGGCGATGGAGGCGACCATGGTCTGCACGCGGTCGGTGAGGAGCTGGCGCTGGGATGCCTCCTCCCGCACCGATCCGACGGATCGGGCGATCGAACCGTGGTCACTCACGTTCTGGGCCAGCCGGCGCAGACCCGAGCGGTTGACGGCGGCCTCGCCGACCTGTCCCGCGACGAATCCGGCGAGCGCGCCGGCATCCGCCTTGGCGAACTTGCGGGAGTAGTCGGTGAGCAGGCGCTTGGCCACCAGCTGCAGCAGCACGGTGTTGTCGCCCTCGAAGGTGACGTAGACGTCGAGGTCGGCGCGGAGCTGGGTGAGCCGGTTCTCGGCGAGGAAGCCGGCGCCACCGCAGGCCTCGCGGGCCTCCTGCAGGATGTCCAGCGCGTTCCAGGTGCTGAGCGGTTTGAGGGCGGCAGCGAGGGTCTCGAGATCTTCGCGGTCGGCATCGGTCGCGTGGGCTCCGGAGAAGACGCCGTCGAAGGCGGTGAGCAGCTTCTCGTGCGCGAACGACATGGCGTAGGCGGTCGCCAGACGCGGCAACAGTCGGCGCTGGTGCCGCTGGTAGTCGAGGATGACCTCCTCCTCCGTCGGACTACCCGCGACGAACTGGCGGCGCTGGCTGGCGTAGGTGATCGCGATATCGAGCGCGAGCTTGCTGGCGACGGTCGCGGCCCCGTCGAGCGAGACCCGGCCCTGCACCAGGGTGCCGATCATCGTGAAGAAGCGGCGACCCGGGCTGGCGATACTCGACGAGTAGACGCCGTTCTCGTCGACATCCCCGTAGCGGTTGAGCAGGTTCTCGCGCGGCACCCGAACGCCGTCGAAGTGCAGACGGCCATTGTCGATGCCGTTGAGGCCGCCCTTCGGGCCGTCGTCCTCTCCCCCGATTCCGGCCAGGAATCCGTTCTGGTCGCGGATCGGCACGTAGAGCGCGTGCACCCCGTGATTGGTGCCGTTCACGATCAGCTGCGCGAAGACGACGGCGGCGGTTCCGTGCAGAGCCGCATTACCGAGGTAGTCCTTCCAGGCGGCGCGGAACGGGGTCTGGATGACGAACTCGTCCGTGGCCGGGTCGTAGGTGGCCGTGGTGCCGATGGCCGCGACATCCGATCCATGGCCGGTCTCGGTCATCGCGAAGGCGCCGGGCACCTCGAGGCTCATGATGCCGGGAAGGAGCTTCTGGTGATGACGCTCGGTGCCGAGGTGCAGCACGGCTGCGCCGAACAGGCCCCACTGCACGCCCGACTTGATCTGCAGCGACGGGTCGGCGGTAACCAGTTCTTCGAAGGAGGCGATGTTGCCGCCGTGGTCGTCTTCGCCACCGACCGACTTCGGGAAGGCGCGGTGCACGACCCCCTTCTCGACCAGCAGCCCGAGCTGCTCGAAGACGCGCTGGCGCTGCTCGGCGAGGGTGAGGCCCTCCTGGCGCTGCAGCGCCGGGTCGGCGAGGAGTGCGCGCGAATGGCGGCGGGCGTCCGCCCATTGCCCCAGCAGGTAGTCGCCCAGCCAGGCGACGTCTACCCCGGACGGGGCCATGGTGGGCACGGATGCGGCGGGTACGGTGGGTTGCGGACGATCTGCGAGCTGCGTCATTGGGCTTGTCCTTCGCGTGGGGTGATTCCACGCTACGAGCCTTGCCGGGAGGGGCAAAGCGGGTCGTTCGGACTAGACGAACGCGCTCGCGCGGCCGCGGCATCCGTTGTGGAAACCCACAACCGAAGCCGCGAGGGAATGTGGATTGCCACCGTGCGTTGTATTCAGTACAGACTTCAGAAGGAGACATGAAATGCCCACAGTCGAACTGACCAACGACATCTTCGAGAAGACCGTCACCTCCCCCGGAATCACCCTCGTGGACTTCTGGGCGGATTGGTGCGGCCCCTGCAAGATGTTCGCCCCCATCTACGACGCCGCGAGCGAGAAGAACCCCGACGTGACCTTCGCCAAGGTCGACACCGAGGCCGAGCAGGCTCTGGCCGGTGCCGCGGGGATCAGCGCGATCCCCACCCTGATGGCCTTCCGCGACGGAGTGCTCGTGTTCTCGCAGGCCGGCGCACTGCCCGGCCCGGCACTCGACCAGGTGATCGAGGCCGTCAAGGGTCTCGATATGGACGAGGTGCACCGCCAGATCGCGGCGCAGCAGGCGGCCGAGGCCGCGGCCCCCGAGACCGCGCCCGAGGCGTAGTTACTGCCAGCGACCCTTCGAGGTCGCGCGGATGATCTCGAGCAGCGCCGCACGCATCCCCGCGGTGTCGGCGATGCTGGGGAACAGATCCGCCTCGAGCGTCTTCGCACGCTCCCACACCAGGCGGCCGGCCGGCGTGCGCGTCACGACGTGCCGTCGACCGTCTGCCGGGTGTTTCTCTCTCGCGACGAATCCCTCGCGTTCGAGCCGCTCGAGGCTCCGCGACATCGTCTGCACCTCGACCCTGGCCTGCGTGGCGAGCTCGGTCTGACTGAGCGGGCCGCCGTCGAGCAGGTCGAGAACGATCAGCCCCGCGTGGGTCAGGCCCTCCTTCTCGAGCGCTTCGACCCAGGCGTGCTCGACCAGGCGGGACGCCATGGAGAGCAGTCGGCCGGTGGGCCAGGCATCCATGGGTTCCATATCCCTCATTCTCGGGTACGGTGAATTACTAAGCTAGCTGAGTAATTTCCGTTTCACCCCGTGGAGAACACCATGACCCGTGATGTCGTTCGTCAGATCGTCGTAGTGATCAGCGCCGTGATCGCCGTGGTCGGGTCGTTCATCGGCTCGGGTGCCGCGGGCGGCACGCCGATTCAGGATGCCGCGGGCGGAGCGCTCGCCGCCGACGCGACCACCATCGCCCCCGCCGGCCCCGCCTTCTCGATCTGGTCGGTCATCTATCTCGGGCTCATCGCCTACGCCGTCTGGCAGCTACTTCCACGCCAGCGCAGCGACCCGCGGCAGCGTGTTCTCGGCTATCCCATCGCCGTCACGTTGCTGCTCAACGCCGCATGGATCCTCAGCATCCAGTTCGGCGCCCTCGCGCTCAGTGTGCCGATCATCGTGCTGCTTCTCGTCGCACTGATCTACACCTTCTTCCTCACGCTGCGCACCAGGCCGAAGACCGTGGTCGAGGCGATCGTCGCCGACGGAACCGTCGGCCTCTACCTCGGCTGGGTCTGTGTCGCGACCGCGGCGAACATCACCGCGTTCCTCGTCGATGCCGGGTTCACCGGCTGGGCAATCCCGCGCGACGTCTGGTCCGTGGGCGTCGTCGCGGTGGCGGGAGCGGTCGGCGTGCTGCTTGCGGTGCGCGGGCGCGGGCGGCTTGCGCCGGCGGCATCCCTCAGCTGGGGACTCGCCTGGGTGGCGGTCGCGCGTCTCACCGGCGATCTGCACTCGACCGCGACCGGCATCGCCGCCATCGTCGCCGTCGTCGTCGTGCTCGTCACCACCGTGGCGATCCGTGTGCGCGTCACGCGGGAGGCGTCGCCCCACATCAGGTGAGACGGGGCGCCGACCCGGATATCCGGCCGGGCATGGGGCCTGACCTGAGTTAGCCGAGTTCGGCCACAGCGCGGCTCGGACTAGGAGCGCTCGCGGTGGAAGAACCGGTGCACACGCTCGCCCACACTGGCGGCGGGCGGCTCGTTGTAGACGCCGGCGAGCTCCTGCCCGCTGAGCGCATGAATCGCCGCCATGATCTCGTCGGTGGCGGCACGGCGCGCGCGGCCCGACGTCGCCGACCCGTGTGCGCTCAGATCGAGGGGCTCGCCGAACTGCACGGTCACCTTGGCGAGCCGGGGAACGGATGACCCCACCGGCTGCAGATTCTCGGTGCCGGTGAGAGCGACCGGCACCACCGGCGCTCCCGAGGTGAGCGCCAGCCAGGCGACACCGGTGCGCCCCCTGTAGAGCCGTCCGTCGAGCGAGCGGGTGCCCTCCGGATAGATGGAGAAAGCATCGCCGGACTCGAGAACAGAGAGACCGGCGTCGAGGGCGTCTTGCGCCGCCGCGGCCGACTCCCGCTCGACGGGGATGGCGCCCACCCCACTGAAGAACGCCTTCGAGAGCCTGCCGCGCATCCCACTGCCGGTGAAGTAGCTGGCCTTGGCCAGGAAGGACACCGAGCGCGGGGCGACCAGGGTGATCACGATGCTGTCGGCGAAGGAGAGGTGGTTGCTCGCGATGATGACGGGGCCGCGGGCCGGCACGTTTTCGCGCCCGATGATCGTCGGGCGGAACAGGGCACGACCGAAGGGGGCGAGTGTCGCTCTCGCGAGGACTTTGAGCACGTGATTTCTCCAGGATTGTCGGGCCGACCGGGAATGGCACGCCGACAGCGATGCGGGGGAGGGTAGACCGGTCGGTATGTCCCCTTGAAGTGGGGATGCGTAGCCCTCGGGCTACCGGATAGCCTGGGCGAGCATCACCACCGCGGACTTACCCCGCACCTGTCCACCCTGGCAGGTGTTGTGCGCGGGAAGTGAGGCATTTACCCACATTTCCCTGTAACCCGATTATGCAGGATTGGCCTCAATGTACCCGACATTGCATGCCTGGCGACCCATCCAGGCAGTACCCACCGCGCTCGCAACCCTCCTCGGGGGTGCACGATGAGCAGCGTCAGCAGAACCCTGTCACCCCTCGAGACTCTCGTTGCGGGCAACCACGGTCGCAGCTTCGCCGGCCACGCCAGCGACGCCCCTCGTGTCGGACTCGCCTGGAGTCGCCGCTACCGGCTGCTGCTCACCGCGAGTGACGCTGCGGTCATCATCCTCGCCGTCACGGCCGCCCTGTTCGCCCGCTTCGGCCTCGGCGACGCCGAGCTCTCCGTCGCCGGCGTCTCGGTGCAATACCAGGTGGTCGCCCTCATCGTCGCCATCCTCTGGTTCGTGACCATCGGTGCCTTCCGCACCCGTGCCACACGGATGCTCGGGGTCGGGTTTGCCGAATACCGCAGCGTCGTCAACGCCAGCCTGTTCGTCTTCGGCCTGCTCGCGATCGCCTTCCTGGTCTTCCAGGTGCAGATCGCCCGCGGCTTCTTCATCATCGCCCTGCCAATCGGCCTCGCAGCACTGCTGCTCGAGCGCTGGATCTGGCGCCGCTGGCTCAACCACATGCGCAGCGACGGTCACTACCTGTCCCGCGCGATCGTGGTCGGCAGCCCGGCCGAGGTCCGCTACGTCGTCAAGCAGATCGAGAAGAAGTCCGGTGCGGCGTACAGCATCGTCGGGATGGCCCTCCCCGAGGGTGACCAGATGTCACTCAGCTTCGCCGGGCAGCCGGTGCCGCTCGTGTCGAGCCTCGACAAGGTCGCCGACGCCGCCCGCATGCACGGCGCCGACGCCGTGATCGTCGCGGGTGAGTCCCGCGGCAGCGGGACCTTCATCCGCGACCTCGGCTGGGCGCTCGAGGGCAGCGGATCGGAACTCGTCGTGGCCTCGGGCCTCACCAACGTCGCCGGCCCGCGCATCCACTTCCGCCCCGTCGAGGGTCTGCCGCTCATGCATGTCGAGCTGCCGCAGTTCGAGGGCGGCAAGCACGTGGCCAAGCGTCTGTTCGACATCGCGGTCTCCGCCGCGGCGCTGATCTTCCTCGCCCCGTTCTTCGCCATCATCGCGATCGCGATCCGTCGCGACAGCGAGGGCGGCGTGTTCTTCCGTCAGGAGCGCGTCGGACGCAACGGTGAGACCTTCCCCATGGTGAAGTTCCGCTCGATGGTGCAGACCGCCGAGGCAGACCTGCAGGGGCTGCTGGACCAGAACGAGGGCAGCGGCCCGCTGTTCAAGCTCAAGCACGACCCGCGCATCACGCGCCTCGGAGCGATGCTGCGCAAGTTCTCGATCGACGAGCTGCCGCAGTTCTGGAACGTGCTCATGGGTCACATGAGCCTCGTCGGCCCGCGCCCCCCGCTCGAGAGCGAGGTGAAGGGCTATGAGAAGCACGTGCACCGTCGCCTCTACATCAAGCCAGGACTCACCGGCATGTGGCAGGTCAACGGCCGCTCCGACCTCAGCTGGGAAGAGAGCGTGCGGCTCGACCTCTACTATGTGGAGAACTGGTCGCTCACCGGAGATCTCATCATCCTGTGGCGCACCTTCAAGGTGGTCACCAACCCGGTGGGAGCGTACTGATGATCGATCGCATTCACGAGGCCGAGAAGCCGACACCGATTCCGCAGTCCGCGCAGATCGCGACCACCGCCGACATCGACCCCCGGTCGAGCATCGGCGAGGGGAGCATGGTCTGGCATCTCGCCCAGGTGCGCGAGTACGCGCACGTCGGCAACGGCTCGATCGTCGGCCGTGGCGCCTACGTCGGCCCCGGCGTCATCATCGGGCAGAACTGCAAGATCCAGAACTACGCACTGGTGTACGAGCCGGCCCTGCTCGAGGACGGCGTCTTCGTCGGACCCTCCGTGGTGTTCACCAACGACATGTTCCCGCGGGCGATCAACACCGACGGCACCCGCAAGTCGAACGACGACTGGCACGCCGTGGGCGTCACCGTACGCACCGGAGCCTCGATCGGGGCGCGCGCCGTGTGCATCGCACCCATCACCATCGGTCGCTGGGCCCTCGTCGCTGCCGGCGCGGTCGTGACCAAGGACGTACCCGACTTCGCCCTGGTCGCCGGAGTGCCCGCCAAGCGCGTGGGCTGGGTCGGTCGCAGCGGGGAACCACTCGTCGCCGAGGGTGACGGCCGCTTCGTCTGCCCCACCACCGGCGAACGCTACATCGAAATCGACGGCCTGCTTCGGCAGGACTGACCTAGGAATCCGGAAAGGGGGACGACATGGCACTACCCGAAGGCCTGGTGACACCGCGGCGACTCATCGTCGTCGGCGCCTCCCTCGCCGCACTCCTTCTCGTGATCGGAATCGGGTTCAGCGCGCTGACCTCGGCCGAGCACTCCAGCACGCCCGACAGCGCGGCGCGGGGATCGGCGACCCCGACGACATCCGCCGACCCGACGCCGTCGAGCAGCGCCGGGGCGATCGGTCCGACGTCGGGGAGTGGGACGCCGCCGACCGCCGCACCGCGAACAGCGACGGAGGTGCTTGCCGATCAGACCGCGGCGCCCACACTCCCTCCGTCCGCCAAACGCGAGCCTCTCGTGAGTGCCCCGCTGCCCCCCACCGCATCCGCGGCGAAGAAACTCGTGGCGGGCTTTCCGGCCGCCATCGCGCTGAAGCCGAAGTCGACGATCGTCAACTCCTCCGTGTCGTCGAGCGGCGGCACCATGCAGGCGACCCTGAGCGCGAAGACCGAGGCGGACGGCGCCGAGGTGATCGCCTACTATGAAAAACTATTCGCGAAGATCGGACTCGCGGGGAGTCCGGTGCCGTCGACCGGCGGCACGGAGTCGTATTCCTTCGCTCGCGGCAACGACTCCGTCACCCTCACGGTGACGCCGTCGAAGTCGAACGGATCGAGCTACGCGCTGTTCGGAGTCCTGAACGTCAGCTCGTAACGGTTCGCAGTCGCTAGGGGGCGATTTCCATCTACATCTCATTGAATGATCGGGGCGAGGAGCCCGCCCGCGACGACGCCCGCACCGACGACAGCGCTGCACAGCAGATGCCGCCGGGCGCGAAGAAGTCGCTGGTGCGCGTCTCGTCCGTGGTGATCACCCTGGGCATCGTCAGCATGCTCACCGACGTCTCCTCCGAGTCGGTCGCCGCCATCCTCCCGCTTTACATCACCAGCGCCATGGGCCTCTCGACTATCGCCTACGGCTTCATCGACGGTCTCTACCAGGGGGTCAGCGCATTCGTGCGCATCGGCGGCGGATGGGTCGCCGACCGAGCCGATCGCCCGAAATGGGTCGCCTTCGCGGGCTACGGCCTCTCCGCCATCGCCAAGGTCTGGCTGCTGCTCGCCTCCGGATTCGCGGCGATCGCGGCCGTCGTGGCGGTGGACCGCATCGGTAAGGGAATCCGCACAGCACCGCGCGATGCCCTCATCACCGCATCGTCCGCCCCTGCGAACCTCGGCCACTCGTTCGGAGTGCACCGGATGCTCGACACCATCGGTGCCGCGGTCGGGCCGCTTCTCGCCTTCCTGGTGCTGTTCTTCGTGCCGACCGGCTACACGATCGTGTTCGTCATCTCGCTCGCCTTCGCCGCTCTCGGCGTCATCGTGCTGGGCCTGCTGGTGCCGGACCGCCGCCCGCGCAAGGAACGCGCGGCGGCGCTCACTCGGCCGCCGCTGCGCTGGCGCGACCTGAACGAACCGCGGCTGCGCCGCCTGGTCATCGTCGCCGGCATCCTCGGACTCCTCACCATCGGTGACGGCTTCGTGTACCTCTCCCTGCAGGCGCGCAGCGATTTCGCGGCGCAGTGGTTCCCCCTTCTATACGTCGGCACGAACGTCGCGTTCTTCCTCTTCGCCATCCCCCTCGGCCGCATCGCGGACCGGGTCGGGCGATGGAGGGTGTTCCTGTTCGGGCACATCGCTCTCGTGCTCGCTTACGCCTGCACGGTGCTGCCCTTCGGCGGCCCGACGATCACCATCGTCTGCCTGGTTCTGCTCGGAGCGTTCTATGCGGCGACCGACGGCGTGCTCGCCGCCCTCGCCGCCCAGTTCTCACCGCCCGACGGCATCGCCAGCGGAATCGCTGCGGCACAGACCGTGGTCGCCGTCGCCCGCCTGATCGCGTCCACGGGCTTCGGCGTTCTCTGGTTCGCCCTCGGCCGCGGCAACGCCGTGCTGATCGTCGCCGCCGCACTCGCCATCGCCATACCCGTGGCCTGGTTGCTACTGCGCTCGCTGCGCACGAAGGCGATGACCGCGTGACCACTCGGCTCCGACTGATCATCGCGGGGGTGCTGACGGTCGTGCTTCTCGGCGGGGCGATCGCCTATGCCGTCGTCGCGATCTCCGCTTACCAGGCGCGCATCTCCGCGCCGAGCCAGGTGAGCACCACGAAGGCCCCGAAGCCGAGCGATGCTCCGCGGGTGGTGTTCCGTAATACGGCCACCGGCGCCGGCTACGGCTTGGTGGCAAGCGTGCCGCTCGACGACGTGACCGGCACGCGCACGGTGAGCGACATCCCGTGCGATCGGGTCTACCAGACGAACGACTACACGATGTGTCTGCGCATCGACCGCGGTGTGGTCACCACCTTCGGCGCCTACCTGCTGGACAACAGTGGGAAGCAGCTGAACTCGTGGGGACTCCCCGGACTCCCCAGCCGTACGAGGATCTCGCCGGACTCGACGCTCGCCTCCTATACCGCGTTCATCACGGGAGAGGCGTACGCGACCGTCGGTTTCTCGGTCGCCACGCGCATCGTGGGCACCGACGGCAAAGACTACGGCGATCTGGAGAGCTTCACCTTTCTCGTCGACGGCGCAACGATCACCGCCGCCGATCGCAACTTCTGGGGGGTGACCTTCACTGATGACGACAATGTCTTCTACGCGACCGGCGCCACGAACGGCAAGACCTGGCTGGTGAAGGGCGACCTCGCCGCACGTACTCTCACCGCCATCCATGAGACGGCCGAATGCCCGTCCATCTCGCCCGACGGCACACTCATCGCGTACAAGAAGAACATCTCGACCACCGCGAGCCCGTTCTGGTCGATCGCCGTACTCAACCTCGCCACCGGCGTGGAGAAGATCCTGCCGGAGAAACGCAGCATCGACGATCAGGTGGACTGGCTTGACGACTCCACGCTGCTCTATGGTGTTCCGCGTGACACGGTCGCCGGTGACAGCGACATCTGGTCGATCAAGGCAAACGGATCGGGGGCTCCGAAGGTGTACATCGAACATGCCTGGTCACCCTCGGTGGTGAACTGATGGAGCACGGCCACACCATCACCCTGGGCGGCGTCACTGTCGACCTGATGGAGCGGGATGCCGCCATCGAAGCAATCGCGGCGCGGGCACGGGAGAGCGACTCCGCTCCCCTCGGCGTCGTCTCGATCAATCTCGACCACATCCACCACTTCGGGCCATCCGGCCGCTGGCGTCGCTCGCTCGAGACCGATCGTGGCCGCGCCGTCGAGTGGCTCGACCTGATCGACGGCGCTCCCCTCGCCGCTCAGGCGCGGCGCGTCACCGGTCGCGCCTGGCCGCGGCTCGCGGGCAGCGACCTTGCCGGCCCGATCCTCGACAACGCCGCCCGTGACGGGGTCAGCGTCGGATTCCTGGGCGGGGATGCCGCAACCCACGACACCCTCCGCGCCACGTTCGCCGCCGAGCGCCCCGACCTCGTGGTGTCGGGCTTCTGGGCCCCGTCCCGGGCGGAGCTGAGCGACCCGGACCGCGCCGCCGAGATCGCCACGGAGATCGCCGCCGCCGGTACGGACATCCTCGTGGTCGGTCTCGGAAAGCCGCGGCAGGAACTGTGGATCGCCGAGCACGCCGCCGCATCCGGCGCGCGTGTGCTGCTCGCCTTCGGCGCCGTCGTCGACTTCCTGGCCCAGCGGATCGAACGCTCGCCGGAGTGGGTCGCCAGCGCCGGGCTCGAGTGGGCCTGGCGCCTCTCCCGCGAACCGCGGCGGCTCGCGAACCGGTACCTGGTGGCCGGGCCACCCGCCTATGCGACGGTACGACGGGTGAGCGGAGCGGACGTCGCCCCGAGGCGCGAACTGCCGGCGCCCCGGGACATCCGTCGTCCGGTCACGCCGGGGCGCTTCGTCGACGCGCAGACCCCGGCGGATGTCGCGGTCGTCGTCGTCACCTACAACAGCGCCGACGACCTGCCCGGGCTGCTCACGAGCCTGCGCGCCGAGGCCGAGTCGGTCACGATGCGCGTGATCGTCGCCGACAACGGGTCGACCGACGGCACCCGTGAACTGGTGGCGGCCGAGGACGATGTGATCGCAGCGGTCACCGGCGGCAACGTGGGCTACGCACGGGGCATCAACGCGGCGATGGCGCACGCGGCGGAGTCGCGATCGATTCTCGTGCTCAACCCCGACCTCACCGTGGAGCCCGGAGCGGTGGAACGGATGCTGCGCCGCCTCGATCGGTCGGGCGCGGGAATCGTGGTGCCCAGCATCCTCGACGACGCGGACGAGATCTACCCCTCGCTTCGTCGCGAACCGACCGTCGTGCGCACGATCGGGGACGCCCTGCTCGGCAGTCGCGTGCCCGGTCGACCGGAGTGGGCGGGCGAGATCGAATTCGACGCCGAGAGTTACCGCCACCCGCACGAGGTCGAGTGGGCGACGGGTGCAGCACTGCTGATCGACGCTGCGGTGGCCGAGGTCGTCGGTCCGTGGGATGGCCGTTTCTTCCTCTACTCGGAGGAGACCGACTTCTTCCGCCGTGCCCGTGCGGCCGGATACAGCACCTGGTACGAACCGGCCGCGCGCGTGCGTCACTCGCAGGGCGGCTCGGGAAGTTCCGTCGAGCTGGATAGCCTGCTCGCGGTGAACAAGGTGCGCTACGCCCGCAAGCACCGCGGCACCGGGTATGCGGCAGCGATGCATGCCGGCGCAATTCTGGGCGAACTGATGCGGTCGTACGATCCCGCGCACCGGCAGACCCTCCGCGTGCTGCTCGACCAGCGCAGCTGGCGTGCGCTGCCCCGCGCGATCGAGGGCCGCCCCCTCGACACCGTCGGCGACACGATCGGCTCGGTCGTCATCCCCGCGCACGATGAGGCGACGGTGATCGCCCGCACCCTCGCGCCGCTGGCCGAACTCGCCGCGAACGGACGCCTCGAGCTGTGGGTGGTCTGCAACGGCTGCAGTGACGGCACCGCCGCGGTGGCTCGTGGTTTCGCCGGCGTGAATGTGCTCGAGATCGATGAGGCCTCGAAGGTAGCCGCCCTCAATGCCGGGGATGCCGCGGCGCAGGCCTGGCCGCGGCTCTACCTCGACGCCGACATCGCGATCGACCCCACCGCCGTCGCCGCGGTGTTCGACCGCCTCGCCGACCCCTCGGTGCTGGCCGCCCGGCCGGCCTATCGCTATCGTGTGGACTCGCGGTCCCCCGTGGTCGCCGCCTATTACCGCGCGCGTCAGCGGATGCCCTCCATGAGCTCAGCGCTGTGGGGCGCAGGCGCATACGCCCTGAGTCGAGCCGGTCACGAACGCTTCCCGTCGTTTCCCGCGGTTACCGCTGACGATCTGTTCGTCGACCAGACCTTCTCCGCGGCGGAGAAACGCATAGTCGCGAGCGCGCCCGTGGACGTCCGCACGCCGAGGACCGCTGATTCCCTCATCGCCGTGCTCGCCCGACAGAGTCGCGGTAGTGCGCAATCTTCCGGACCGTCGACAGCTCGCGGCACATCCCGCGAGCTGCTCGCCACCGTACGTGGCCCCGGTTCACTCGTCGACGCCGGGGTGTACGCCGCGTTCACGATGCTGGGGCGTCGACGGGCGCGATCTTCACAGCGGCCTGCGTGGGAGCGCGACAATTCCAGCCGCTGAGTAACCGCTGGATTCCCAGCCACTCTGGGGCTGTTTCTGAGCCCGTGCTAACCTGTGCACGCAATGCCCATCCACGAGCCCGAACTCGGAGTAGGACATGACTTTTTCCGCGATGACGCAGAAATTCACCAAGGATCCGCGCACGCGCGTTCGCACGCTCGCCGCGGCAGTGGCCGCCATCGCGGTAGCCGTTTCCGGAGTCGGTCTGTTCCTTGCCTCCGCTCCTGCATCGGCCGCTCCAACGGCGGTGCTCTACCCCAGTGCGGTGCCAGCGACCATCACCGACCCCGACCCTAATTCGGTCGTGCTCGGCCTGAGGTTCTCCAGCAGCGTCGACGGCACCATCTCCGGCATCCGCTTCTACAAGGGGCCGCGAAACACCGGGAAGCACACAGGAACCCTGTGGAGTGAAGACGGCACGGCACTGGCAACCACGACCTTCCGTAAGGAGTCGGCCAGGGGCTGGCAGACGGCGACATTCGCGACGCCGGTGGCGATTCACAAAGGCGTGACCTACGTCGCGTCCTATCTCGCGCCACGGGGCAAGTACTCGGTGACCGAGCACGGGTTTGCGAAGTCATACACGCGCGGCAGTCTCACCGTTCCCGCTGGCGGCGGCGTGTACCGCTATGGCAAGAATGCCTTCCCCCGGCAGAACTACAAAGACAGCAACTACTTCGTCGATGTGGTCTACGCCCCCTCGACGACGGCAAGCCCGTCACCGTCGCCGTCGCCAAGCACGACAGCCTCTCCGAGTCCGTCGCCGTCTGTGCCGACACCGCCGACGACCGTTCCCACGCAGCCGCCGACGACCACTCCGCCGGTTGACACGGCACTCAATCTCGCCCGCATTCCCTGGGAGGGCGGCTCCGCCTATTGGAAGAATTTCCGCGCCACCGATGCCGCGGGCTGGGATGACCCGAGCTTCTTCCCGATCGTGGTCTGGTACAACGGCATCTCGAGCAACGCCGAGGCCACGTATGACAAGTCGGTGGGGATCAACACGTACATCGGCATGGCCGACACGACCCCGTACAGTCTGTTCAAAGACAACGGTGTGTTCTGGATCGGCGACAAGCTCAACAACACCTTCACCGACGCAAGTACAAACTGGGTCGGCAACATGCTCGATGACGAGGTGGACGGCCGGTTCACCCCCGCCGCTGGCCGCGCCCACCTACAACAGATCAAGAACTCCTACGCGGGCAACGGACGCTTCAACTACGCCAACTTCAGCCAGACGGTGATCAGCACCTATGGCAACCAATCGGACGCGGAAGCGTACGTGAACAACTTCACCGATGCCGTGTCGGTCGACATGTACTGGTACACCATCCCGTTCTGCAATTGGACTCCCTACCAGGGAGACAGCTATCTCATTTCCGTCAACAAGGCCAACTGCCGTACATCGTCGTCCTACGGAAAAACCACCGCCATGCTGCGCGAACGCGACGCGATCGATGGCAAGCTGCAGCCGATCTGGAACTTCGTTGAAGACCTCAACGGTGGCCCCGGCGCGGATGCCCCGGCCGTCACCATCACGCCGGCGCAGCTCAAAGGTGCGGTGATGAGCTCGATCATCAATGAGGCGCGAGGAATCGTCTACTTCAACCAGAGCCTGTCGGGGTCGTGCCAGGGCGGAAGCATCCTCCGCCAGTCGCAGGTCACACCGAACTTCTGCGGTGCCGCTCAAATCGCCGCGGCGAAGGATGTCGATGCCCTGGTGCATCAGCTCGCCCCGGTGATCAACACCCAGTCGTACAAGTACAGCTTCGGTGCCGGCCTCGACACGATGCTGAAGACCTACAACGGCTCGGCGTATGTCTTCTCGATGGTGGATGGCGCCTCGACCCCGGGCAGCCGCACCTTCACACTTCCCGGCGGCATCACCGGTTCGCAGGTCGAGGTGGTGGGCGAGAACCGCACGATCCAGATCAGCGGAGGAAAGTTCACGGACGGCTTCGCCTCCGAATCCAGCTACCACGTCTACCGGATCTCGCTCTAGACGTCGACCGGCTCCTGCACGACGCGAGTCTCAGCACGGAGCAACCGCGCATTCCGCCAGCGACGACGACGACGATGCCGTCCGTAGCCGACCAGTCGGTCGAACCCGACCGTAGCGATGACGCCGAGAGCTATGCCGAGCGTGATTACACCGATCATCGCCCTCGTGTTGCTGCCTGCGACATAGGTGATCGGGGCTATCGACGGTGATTCCAGGGTAGTGATCTGGTCGGGCGTCGCGATCCCCTGCGCGTCCTGTTGTTGGCGAACGAGGCGGTCGACGACGTCGCCCACCTCGGCCACCTTCGCCCTCACGAGCTCCGGGCTGGAGTCGACGACCTGGATCGAGAGCACCTGACGATTGAAGTTGTTGCCCCATTGGCCACCGGAGTTCAACAAACTCACCTCCCAGCCCTGGCGGATACCCTCGCCGTAGAGGGTGCCGCTGGTCGTCGCCTGCGCTACCCCCGTGCGATTGCCATTGAGCTGCCGCTCGATCACCGCCGCGAACTGCACGACGCCATCGGTGTGGTCCTCGAGCTGGTTGATGCCGAACGGGGGCAGGAACACCACGTTCACCTGGGTCCAATAGACACCCTGCGCTTTCGAGACGCTGAGGAGAACTGCGCCGGTGATGATCCCGAATGCGACCAGGACGTACCACCGTCGCAGGAGCACGCGAATCAGCTGCATTGCTGTCATCTGCTCCCCCTCTCCAGTGCATCCGCGCAAGCGCGGACGCTGGCTGCGATCATATCTCGGCGCGCCGACCGCCCTCACAGGGGCACCTGTCTCGCCATAATGAAGACTGCAGTGCAATCGTGTGCCTGCCCGGCAGGAAGAGACCGCGCATGCCCAGTGGTATCGACCACGTCATCCTGACGCGTTTCAACCTGCCGACGCCCGGCGTGGAGAGTCTGGTCAGAGCTCAGGAAGGCTGGCTGCGCAACCGCGTCGTCCTCTTCGAGAGATATTGCGTGCCCTCGGTTCTGGCGCAGTCCCAGCGACGCTTCCATTGGATCATCTACTTCGACCCCGAGAGCCCAGGGTGGTTGAAGGAGAAGGTCGCGGAATATGAGGCCGCCGGCACCTTCTCGCCGATCTTCCGTACTTCGGTGAGTCACGATGAGCTGATCGCGGACCTCCGCTCGGTGACGGGGGCCGCGGGTGATGAGCTGATCACCACCAATCTCGACAACGACGACGGACTCTCGTCGGATTTCGTCGACCGGGTGCAATCCGCCGACGCACCTCGGCCCCGTTCCGCGGTCTACCTGTCTCGGGGACTCATCAAGAGCCCGGACGGACTCTTCTTACGCACAGATCGGCATAATGCGTTCTGCTCTGTTCGAGAGACGTGGGATGACCCGCAGACCTGTTGGGTCGACTGGCACGACCTCCTTCCGCGCCACATGCCCGTGCTGGAAATCGCGGGGAGTCCGGGCTGGCTGCAGGTGGTGCACGGCGGCAACGTCAGCAACCGGATTCGCGGTGCCCTCGCGTCGCCGATCACCTATCGCGCGGGCTTTTCCGGTCTCATCGATGACGTCCGCGTGCCCACTCGTCATCAGCTCCTCCGTGATGCGCTCGTCTCACAGCCGGCGCGAGCTCTCCGAGAGACGGCTCGATCGGCAGCAAAACGCGGGGCTCGAGCGGTGCTCGGAAAAGACGGATTGGACCGCCTGAAGTCGCTGCTCGCCGGTATGCGCGGCGGGCGTGGAAAAAACCCGTAAAATGGCCGGACGCGGACAGGCTTCTGGCGCGATTCGTGGTCCTGAGGGGGAACGCCCGTGTATCTTCGTGACCTGGCGCGTAGCCTCGCTCGACGATGGTACTTCGTTCTCGCGGGGTTGATCGTCACAGGCCTGCTGTGCGTGACCGCCTATCGGGTGATCCCGGTGACCTACGACTCACAGGCGAGCATGGTGCTGCTTCCGCCTGAAACGTCGACAAAACTCGAAGGCAACCCATTCTTGCTATTGGGCGGGCTGAGTGGCGCCGTGGACATCCTGACCAGGACGATCAATTCAGACGCCGATGCAAAGCCCTTGCTCAAGGCACACCCCGGCGCGAAGTTCGAGGTCGTCGCCGACACGTCGACCAGCGGGCCGATCATCCTGATCACGTCGACAGCTCCCACGGCGCAGCGGGCGAAAGCCATGACCCGCTCGGTGATCGCTGCCGTACCGGTGGCACTCGAGCAGATCCAGTCCGGTCTCACCGTGGCCGCCGACGACCAGATCCGAGTCATCCCGGTGGCGGTGGACTCGGGTGGAACCCTCAATGCCAAGACGCGCACCCAGGCGGTGCTCGCGGTGGGTGCGGTCGGTGCCGTGATCACGGTGCTGCTGACGGGCTTCATCGATGGGCTGGTCCGCGGGCGCAAACGCCGGCGGGATGACCTGGCCGAAAAAGCCGACCTCGAGGAGTCCGAGGAGGTCGAGCTGGATGTCGACCAGCTCGACGACTCCGACACGACGGCGGGAGTCGGCTCGGTTCCAGACGACACCCTCACCACGCGCACGCCGTCGCGTGGGCTCAAGACCTCCGGCCCAGTTCCCGCCAAGCGACGCTGATGGTCATGCGACGGTCCGTCACCGACGGGTCCGGATCCCGACAGGGTCGGACGGTGACCGCCGTGCGCCGGGTGCGCATCGATGCCGTCTCTGTACTGACGGTGTACCTCGTGCTGCTGTTCGTGGTCCCCTCGAATCGCACCATCGGCCCTCTGGGCGGCGCGGGGGCACCTGCCGCCCTGTTCGGATTCGTTGCGCTGGTCTGGTGGGGGTGGTACCAGGTCTCCCGCACGCGGGCCACTGTCGACAGGGGTCGCAGGCCGGTTCGGATCGCGTTCTTCCTCTTCTGCGGTGCCGCCCTCGTGAGCTACATCATCGCGGCGCTTAGTCCGCGCCCTCAGGTCGAGGTGAACGGCGCCGATCTGGGGCTATTGCGACTGCTGTCGTACGCCGGTGTGTTCCTGATCGCGAATGACGGCATCCGCACCCTGCAGCGGCTGAGAGTGCTGCTGCAACGCATCGTCTTCGGCGGAGCATTATTCGCCACCCTCGGTATCGTTCAATTTCTGACGAAGCAGTCCTTCGTCGACGCAATCTCCATTCCCGGACTCTCCACGACCCAAGACTTCTCCTCTGTGCAAGACCGGAGTGGTTTCGCCCGCGCAGCAGCCACGGCGACAAACCCGCTCGAGTACGCCTTCGTACTCTCGATGATCGCCCCGATCGCCATCACGCTCGCCCTCGACGACAGGTCCCGCTCCGCACTGAGACGATGGCTTCCGGCCGGCCTGATCATCGTCGCGCTCGCGCTCTCGGCATCACGGTCCGGCGTGCTCGGTCTGTTCTTCGGTGTGCTCATCCTCTTCATCACGTGGAGCAACAGGGTTCGCGTGCGGGCGCTCGTGGTGGCGGCGATCGGGTCGGCGCTGGTCTATGTCCTGGTCCCGGGAATGGTCGGCACGATCCGTGGCCTGTTCTTGAACATCGGCCAGGACTCCAGCGCGGTCTCCCGCACCAGCAGCTACGACGTGGCGACCACCTTCATCGAACGCAATCCCTTCTTCGGCCGCGGCTTCGGCACTTTCCTGCCGCAGTACCGCATTCTCGACAACCAGTACCTGCTTACCGCGATCGAGAACGGCGGAGTGGGGCTGATTCTGCTGCTCAGCTTGCTGATCACCGCCATTCTGGTGGTCGTCCTCGTTCGTCGGCGCCAGGTGAACCGGCTGCAACGCCAGATCGCTCAGGCGCTGGCGGCATCCATCGTCGTGGGGGCACTGCTGATGGCGTTCTTCGACGTGTTCTCATTCCGCATGGCCGTAGGCCTGCTCATGCTGCTCCTCGGCATCTGCGGCGCATACTGGCGCCTCGGCCGGGAATCGCGCATCCTCGCCGACGACCAGCACGCCTTCTGGGCACGCGCACCGCTAGAGCGGTGACCGCAGGGCGGCGCCCCCGCTACGGTCTGACCGACGCGACGATCGTATCTGCGACGATCTGCTGCGCCTCTCCCCACCCGTGGCGCACACTCTCCGCCGCGGCTTGACTGCGCTTCACGATGTCCTCGCCTTCGACGACCCGACAGAGCGCATCGGCGATACCGCCCGCTGTCGGCACCCCCCACTCGGCAAAGGCATTGGGAAGGTCTGCCCTCGATAGGGGTGAGTCATTGATGACGGGGATGGCCCCGGCGGCCAGAAGCTCCTCGGCGACGAGAGAAATGTTGGTGAACGACATGGCGAGCCCCGCGACTGCGCCGTTGTAGAGCTCATTGAGACGGGCGGGACTCAGCCGTTCGTGTCGCGTCGTCGGGATCGACCACTCTTCGACGGGGTCACCGTAGAGGTGGATCGGCTGTTCGGGGTGGCGAACGTGGAACTCCTCGAGCGCCGCCTTGCCGAGGAGGTAACCACGGCGATCCACGGCCGGCTTGGTGTAGAACACCACCCCGCTGCGAGCTCCGTCATTGCTGCGCGAGTAGACGTCGGTATCGCAGCCGAACGGCGCCACGGTGCTCTCGATGCCCCGCACCGCGAGCTCATTCGCCACCATGTCGCCGAGCGCGATGTTGCCGAACCCCAACCGATAGCTGTCCTCCGCGAGCGCGTAGAGCGACCCTCGGGGAGCGAAGTACGGCTCGAAATCCTGGATGAAGTAATGCCGGGCTCCAGGACCGTGCGCGCGGGAGGCGAGCACATGCGCACTCTCCCACGAGCTCGCGACATAGGCGTCAGCACCGTCGATGCCGTCAGTCGCCATCCGGATCTCCGCTTTCATGCCTGGCCAGTTCTCTCGAACGACGGCTTCGTGCCTGGCCAGGTCACCGGTGTGCCTGTCGTAGAGGAACAGGATGCAGCGATGCCCACGCTCTTCCATCCCCGCCACCATGCGGAACAGGGTGGTGTGCCCGCCCGAGCCCGCGGATGGCGCGGAGGCCACCCAGCCGACGGTGATCGGACCTTCCGCGACTGTGGGAATCACCCACGGACTCATCCTCGTGGAGTCGGCGATGTCCTCCGCGAAGAGCGGGAAGCCGAGCGACTCGACATCCAAGCGGTTGTAGAGTCTGCGCACGACCCGACGGCTGAGATCGGCTACGCCGAACTTCCTCAATCGCGACACGAGTTCGCCGATCCCTGGTCGCGAGCTCATCGGTCTCCTCCGGCTGTCGATTGTCCGTTAATCACAGGCCCACCCTCGCCCAACGCACCTTGCGCTGCTCCAGTTGCACCCTGTGCTCGACCGCCTTCGCGACGAGATAAGGCGACCGTCGAGCGCCGACGGGGCCCAGGCGCAATGCCGACGCCAGGGCACGCCCGCGCGGCAGAGTGTCGAATGCAGGATGGATGCCGCGAGCGAAGTCGAGGTATGCATCCGTTTCCGGCGTCCCACCGCGACCTGCTGAATAGGCCTGGGTGGTGCGGGTGAGCGCCTCATCGGCGAGTGCCGCCGACGCCACGGCCAGGAGGCGCGCGTTCTGCTCACGGGAACCCTGACCGTCGGTAAACAGGATCTCGAAGGCATCCGCTCTCTCGTTGAGGTCTCGCATCACATCGACCTGGGTGGCCGACAGGCTGGCATCGTGTTCCCGGTGCCAGGCCTGATCGGCGCCGTCGACGTGACCGACATCGGATGCTCGAGCCAACCGCATCCAGAGCTCGAAGTCGTGCGCGTGGTGCAACGCACGCATACCCCCGACCTCGCGCAGGACGCTGGTGCGCATGAGCACCTCGGGCGACGTGATGCAGTTGACCGCGAGAGCGCAGCGCAGCGCGAGCCAGTCGTGACCGGACCACACCGTGAAACCCGTCGGCCGGGTGCGCGCACGCTGCGGCACCGCACCATGGAAGTGCACGGGATTGCCGTAGACGAAGCCGACCGAGGGAAAGCGCTCGGCGAGGGCGACGGAGCGTGCCAGCGAACCGGGAGTGAGCAGGTCGTCCGCGTCGAGGCGCACGAGATATGTGCCGTCGACCGCAGCCACGCCGTCGTTGAACGCGGCGACCGGGCCACCATTGGCGGTGCGCAGGATGGACCGCACCCGCGGATCGGATTCGACAAGCTCCGCGATCACCCGCTGCGAGTCATCCGTCGACAGGTCGTCGACGACGATGACCTCCACGTCGACGTCGGTCTGACCCAGCGCACTGGTCACCGCCTCGGGGAGGAAGCGGGCGTAGTTGAAGTTCGTGATGACCACGCTGACCGAGGGCTTTCCGGTCGGGGGCCGCTGCGCCTGCGCCCTCTGCACGGTCGCCAGTGCGGGAATGCGCTGCCGAGGCATGCTCTGGCTGTTCATGGACGGGAGTTCAGCTCGCGACGGTGAGGCCGTCGACCAGCGCCGCGACCACCCGCTGCTGCTGCTCACGGGTGATACCCGGGTAGATCGGCAGGGAGAGGATCTCGTCAGCGAGCTTCTCAGCCACCGGGAAGTCGCCGCGAGAGTAGCCGAGCGATGCGAAGGCGGGCAGCAGGTGTACGGGCAGGGGGTAGTGGATGGCGGCGCTGATGCCGGCCTCGCCCAGGTGGGCGATCAGACCGTCGCGGCCCGGGGCGCGCACCACGTAGAGGTGGAAGACGTGCTCGTTGCCCTCGACGGTGCGCGGCGTGATGACCTGATCGACGTCGGCCAGCAGCTCGGTGTAGTACGCGGCGGCGTCGCGACGCTGCTGGTTCCACTCATCGAGCCGGGCGAGTTTGGCGGAGAGCACCACGCCCTGCAGTCCGTCGAGGCGCGAGTTGACCCCGACGACGAGGTGCTCGTAGCGGCGCGTGCCACCGTGGTTGCGCAGCTCACGCACCCGTTCGGCGATATCGGCAGACCCGGTCATGATGCCCCCGGCATCCCCGAACGCACCGAGGTTCTTACCCGGGTAGAAGCTCGTTCCCGCGACGTCGCCGAGCGCACCGGCCCGCACGCCGAACCGCGACGCGCCCTGCGCCTGCGCGGCGTCCTCGACGACCAGGATGTCCGAGCCCACGATCTCGCGCAGCTTCTCCATCGGGGCGGTCTGCCCGTAGAGGTGAACGCCGACCACCGCGCGGGTGCGGGGGGTGATCGCCGCGGCCAGCGTCGCAGGATCGATGAGGAAGTCCTCATCGCAGTCGACCAGCACAACATCCGCACCGGCGCGAACCGCCGCCTCCGCGGTGGCGACGAAGGTGTTGGTGGGCATGATGATCTCGTCGCCCGCACCGATGCCGGCCGCGCGGAAGGCGAGCTCGAGGGCATCCGTGCCGTTGCCGACGCCGAGGGCATAGTCGACGCCGCAGTAGGTGGCGAACTCGGCCTCGAACTTCTCCACCTCGGGGCCGAGGATGAAACTGCCGGCGGCCAGCACCCGATCGAACCCGGCGTGGACCTCATCCGAGATCGCCGCGGTCTGGATCGACAGGTCTACGAGCGGAATCTGGTCGTGGGTCATCGGTGCTGTCCATTCTCTCGGCGCGCATCCGCCGGGTCGGGGGTTGTCTCGTCATGGGGAAGAGCTGCCGGCACCACGAGTGTAGGGCTCGGCTCGAACAGGGCAGGCGGGGTGTCGACATGCACGTCGGTGTCTTCGAGCGCATCGATCAGCTGGGCACTGGGTTCCGACGCGTAGAGTCCACGGATCTCGGTCCGAAGGTGGGTGAACCAGCGGAACATCAGCGCGGCGTAGACCACGGTGCCGGCCACTCCCCCGACCAGCAGCGCGAGCCAGGGGCCCGGGAGCATGAGGGAGACGAAGTGGGCGACGGTGCCGGCGACGACTGCCGCGATCAGGGGCCAGATCAGGGCACGCAGTACCGGAGAAACCGGGATGCCGATGCGCCGGTTCGCCACTATCAGCGTCATCGGAAGCACGATGATGCCCCCCACCACAACCTGAGCGAGAGCGACACCGACGATGCCCAGCCACAGCATGCCACCGATCATGGCCGGGATGAGGAAGACGATCCAGGCGATCTGAATCCAGAACAGGCTGCGCGTCTCGCCGCAGGCCACCAGCACGTCACCGAGCAGCGCCATGATCACGCGCACGGAGCCGTAGGCGGCGAGGACCGCCAGCACCGGGGCGGTTCCCTGCCACTTGAGACCGTAGACCGCCTCGACAAGAGGGTAGGCGAGCCCGATGCACATGGCGGTGACGTAGAAGAAGACCCCGGATAGCGTGCGGAGGGCGTTGGTGAGATAGCGAGACAGCAGGCCGATGTCGCCGCGGACCTTCGACATCAGCGGGAGTCCGACGTTCACCAGCACGCTCGAGGACAGACCGAGGGGCCAGCTCGCGATGTTGTTGGCCAGCGTGTAGAAGCCGAGTTGCACCGGGCCACCGAGGCGCCCGATCACGAGCGAATCGACGCTGCCGAGGGCGAAGCCGGTGAGATTCGCTCCGACCAGCGGCATCCCGAACTTCAGCAGGTGTCCGGCCTCTGTGCGGTTGAAGCCCGGGCGGAACTTCGGCGCGACGATGATGAGCGTGATCGCCGAGGCAAGCTGACCCGCGACCCGCGACCAGGCGAGCGCGAGGGGTCCGAGGCCCATGAGCGCCAGCACGATGAGCAGTCCGTTGGAGACGACGAAGCTGATGCCGTCGGCACGGAAGCGCAGATCTTGACGGAAGTTGCGGGTGAGGATCGCCGCGGGCACCGCGCTCGGGCCGGCCAACAGAACGACGATCGACATGACGCGCACCGGGTCGGTGGCATCCTCGGCACCGAATCCCTCCGCCACCAGCGGTGCGATCGCCCAGAGGATGACAGCGAGCGCCGTCGCACTGATCAGGGAAAGGGTGACGGCGGTCGGCGCGACCTTCTCCAGGTTCTCGTTCTGGCGGATGAGGGCGGACCCGACACCGAGTTCGCTGACATTGACCACGATGGCGTAGACGGCGAGGGTGATCGCGAACACGCCGAAGTCGTGCGGTGCAAGAAGTCGCGCAGCAAGGATGCCGACCAGGAGCTGGCCGACCCGCATGCTGAGCGCGCCCGCGCTGCTCCAGGCGACAGAGCGGAGCACCTGCCCCCCGGGAACCCTCACAGTCCTGTCCTCCGCCACCTGCGCCAGCGCAGTCGGTCGTCGATGTCGCGCCGCGCCGAGCGCAGGCGGGATGCGGTGGTCTTGCGGTTGGCAGCGCGCCAACGCCGACCCTCGGTGACCGCCGGGTCGAGTGCCCTCGCGGTCTCCAGGTACTCGGCGACCGGCTCCACGTCGGCCCGACCCAGGTCCTGAGCGCGGAGCGCCAGTTCCACGGAATCATCCGCCATGGCCCGGCGGAATCGCCGCTGGAGCCCGGCGGCATCGCGCAGTGTGGGCCCACGCTCGTCGAAGAACAGCTCGATCGCGGCGACCCGCCCCTTCAGATCCGAGAGGAATCCGGCATGCACGGTGCGCTGCATGCTCTTCGCGTGCACGCGATACAGCCCCTGCACCGGGCCGTTGATCCGGCCGACACCTCCGGCGGAGGCCAGGCGCAGCCACAGGTTCAGGTCGCTGGCCTCCGGCACCTCGTCGCGGTGGCCGCCGACCTCCTCGAGCGCCGTGCGGCGCATCACGACCTCGGGCTGCATGATCACGTTGTGGGCCCGATCCAGGATCGCGCCGATCCACTCCTCGCCGTCCCAGACGCTCCAGTCGCGCACCTCGGTGGCGAGGTCTGCGGGCGGATCGGTGACGAAGGTCTGCGGGTGACCGTAGACGAAGGCGAGCTGCGGCTGCGCGACGAGCAGGGCGACTGCGCGGGCGAGGGCTCCCTCGGGAACGATGTCGTCGGCATCCATCTTCACCACGAAGTCCGCGGTGGCCGCGGCGAGCGCATCGTTGAAGGTCTGGATGTGGCCACGATTCGTTTCGTGACGGATCAGCGCCACACGATCACTCTCGGCCATCATCTGCTCCGCAACGGCCACGCTGTCATCCGTCGACGCGTCGTCGACGATCGTCACGTCGACATCCACGCCGGGCTGCGTCAGTACAGACTCGACACAAGCGCGGAGGTATTCGCCGTAGTTGTAACAGGGGATGACGACCGAGACCCGCGGGGTCGCGGTCGCTTCGAGGGGGGTGGGCCGGAGCCGGGTGCCGGTCATGCCGCGACCGCCCGGGTGCGGCGCGTCTGGCGGGCGATCGACAGCCGATGCTTGCCGAGCACGATGGTCTCGGCGAGCGCGCCGGCGACCCGCTGCGGGAGCGACAGACGCTGCGCAATCGCCGCGGCGTAGAGCGGAAGTAGCGCGGCGACCGCTACCTCGAGGCTGAACGACCGCTCGAT
>Ga0247741_1000214_pt1 | contig 37590 bp, 27 predicted proteins | sample UWRJL213509R2_FD_180945 | JGI IMG/M metagenome (GOLD analysis project Ga0247741, IMG submission 180945) | Plant litter microbial communities from Arlington Agricultural Research Station in Wisconsin, United States - UWRJ-L213-509R-2 | ecosystem: Environmental > Terrestrial > Plant litter >... | reverse complement strand
GATCATCTGGATTGGCCAAATAGGTTCCGATATTGTTAACCCGGAAAAAATCATCAATCAACTTTATAGCGCATTCAAGCAACGTCTATGGATAGGAATTAACCACCAGCTTCACGGTGGCGAGCAAGAAGAATTTGAACGCTGGCTGTTGCTGAGTCGTCAAAAAAATATTCCTTTGGTCGCCTGTGGCGAAGCCTTAATGCATGAAAAAAATCGCAAACCATTACAGGATATTGTCTCAGCGATTCGCGAAAATAAAACTTTGTCCGAAATGGGAACGCAGCTTCATCTCAATGGTGAAGCTTATTTAAAATCTTTAAATCAATTACAAAAATTTTATCCAGAATCCTTGCTTGAACAAACCTGTGTTATTGCCGACCTGTGTACATTTTCAATGCGTGAGCTTCACTATCAATATCCAAAAGAATTAGTTCCCGACTCGCTCACACCTATAGTCTATTTACGCAATCTGGTTGATGAAGGCAAACAGATCCGTTGGCCCAATGGCACACCAGAATCTGTAGAAATACTTTTAAAAAAAGAATTGAGCCTCATCGAAGAAGTCAGCTATGAATATTATTTTTTAACGGTACATGACATTGTGCAATATGCGCGAGCGCAACATATTTTATGCCAGGGACGCGGGTCAGCGGCAAACTCAGTAGTGTGTTATTGCCTTTTTATTACCGAGATTAATCCCACGCAAATCAATGTCCTGTTCGAACGATTTATTTCAAAAGAACGGGACGAACCTCCCGATATTGATGTCGACTTCGAACACTCAAGACGCGAAGAAGTCATTCAGTATATCTATCAAAAATATGGCCGTGAAAGAACAGCTATTGCTGCAACCGTAATTACTTACCGCATGCGCAGTGCAGTACGCGACATTGGCAAAGCCTTGGGAATGGAGCAAACATTAGTTGATCATCTGGCGAAATCAATTGCATGGTGGGATCGTTCAAGTGATTTGCATAAGCGTATTGAAGCAGCTGGTTTAAAAATACAACAAAAGTTATTACAGCAGTTTTTTATTTTAGTGGAGAAAATCCGTGGGTTTCCACGGCACTTATCACAACACGTTGGCGGTTTTGTTATTTCCGACGGTAAGGTGAGCGATCTCGTTCCCATAGAAAATGCGTCCATGCCTGATCGCACACTTATCCAATGGGACAAGCAGGATCTTGAGTCGATGCGATTATTAAAAGTAGATGTTCTAGCATTGGGCATGTTAACCATGCTACGAAAAAGTCTGGATTATATTAATAGCTACGATGCAAACATAAAAACAGTCGCAGATATTCCACGCGAAGATCCAGAAACATACGAAATGTTATGCAAGGGCGATAGTGTTGGAACATTTCAGGTTGAATCGCGAGCACAAATGGCGATGCTGCCACGTTTACAGCCACGTTGTTTTTATGATTTGGTTATTCAAATTGCCATAGTTCGTCCGGGGCCAATTCAAGGTGGAATGGTTCACCCTTATTTACGCAGACGAAATGGCCTTGAGGAAATTTCTTACGAAAGTGCCGCTATAGAAAATATTTTAAAATCCACATTTGGAATTCCTATTTTTCAAGAACAAGTTATTCGTTTATCCATGGTTGTCGCAGGGTTTAGTGGCGGCGAAGCCGATCAATTAAGACGCGCTATGGCAAGCTGGGGTAAAGACAGCACATTAATGCTTTTTGAAGAAAGATTTATTAATGGCATGTTAGCTGGCGGTTATAAACTAGATTTTGCAAAACGGTTATTTGAGCAGGTTAAAGGCTTTGGCGGTTACGGATTTCCTGAGTCTCACTCAGCGAGCTTTGCACTTTTGTGTTACACATCATCCTGGATAAAATGCCATCATCCCGCTGCATTTTATTGCGCTTTGTTGAACAGCCTACCCATGGGTTTTTATTCGGCTTCGCAATTAATTCAGGATGCTCAAAGGCATCACATTAAAATATTACCCATAGATATTAATTGCAGTTATTACGAACACAGCTTGGAAAACAATAAAAAAAATCATTCGAAAAATAATTTAGCAATCCGGTTAGGCTTTTGTCTTGTGAATTCTTTAGATAAAAACAAAGCCAAGGCTATTGAGGTATGGCGAGATAATATTTCGTTTACATCAGTGCAAGATTTAGCAAGGCGTTCATCCTTAACTGCAATTGATCTGCAATATCTTGCTTCTGCAGACGTACTAAGTTCAATTACCGGCAACCGTCACCAGGCACGCTGGGAAGCGGCGGCTGTCGAACCTTTTTCACTATTATTAGAAAAAGCGGAGCCCATTCAACACGATGATTTGTTAACGCCACCACCAAGCATAAAACAAGAGGTTATGAATGATTATGTCACCACCGGACTAAGCTTGCGCCCTCACCCAATGGCATTATTACGCAATGAAAAACCGTTTAATCGCTGCACTAAAAATAGCGACTTAAAAGATTTGCGTCACGGCGGTTTCGTTCGCGTAGCCGGACTTGTCACCGGCCGCCAACGTCCGGGCACTGCAAGCGGCGCCATGTTTGTAACATTGGAAGATGAAACCGGGAATATGAATGTAATTATCTGGAAAGGAACGCAACAAACATTTCGAAACGTGTTACTCACATCTCAATTGTTATTAATCAAAGGAACTGTAGAAGTGAACAATGACAATGTCGCACAACCAGTCGTTCATATTATTGCAGGACAATTGCACGATTATTCTGAAAGGCTTGAAGATCTAAGTTTGAAATCGAGGGATTTTCACTAAAATTAGATGTTTAAAAACTGTAAATAGCGGGCAATAAAAAACCCGCCTAAGCGGGTTTAAAATTTGGTAGGACTAAGCAGACTCGAACTGCTGACCCCCACCATGTCAAGGTGGTGCTCTAACCAACTGAGCTATAGTCCTATACTTGAGGCGCGCACTTTACCAATCAAAAAGCCTTTCAACAAGTATTTTTTAACGCAAAGGCACCAAGACACGTGCTTTCATGGCATTACGAATCATACAAAATGGAACTACGATAACCACTGTTAAAAACATTAACGAAAGCCATATAAGAATAGTTTCCTTAACATCCAGGAATATCTTTTTTGATAATATAGTATTGGTTACTGGAATATATAGCTGATCCCGAATCCCTACAGACTCAATACTAAGTTGACTATAAATACGTTCTGAAACGCCAAAAAAATCTTGCAATTTAGATATCACAGATGGCAGTTGTGATTTCACTCTGGCTAAATATTGCTCATCACTCGGCGATAACTTACCACCTGCTGCTACAAATTTTTGTAGTGCAGCCAAAACTAACTGTGCATCTGCAAGCTTGCTTTCAGTTTCTGCAATATTTTTAGTTAATGCAAATCGCTGCTCATTTAATTGTTGCTTATATTGTTCACGCGCAGAATCACCAGACAAACTGACCAACTTATCCAGCATATCAATACTGAGCTGAGGTGTTACAGAGTTTCCATTCTGGGAATCTCTACCGGATTCATTCGATTTACGCTCATAACTCACATACGAATCATATGCCTCCCTCACCGCGTCCACTTCAGTTTTTTGGGCTGCTAATAAAATTTTAAGCCTGTTAGTTTTATCTTCATAATAATAGAGTGATGACTTTACATCTTTACTCAGACCCAATTGCCGCAAAGGAGATACTAAATCAGCAACTACGAACGAACCGAAATCATCTATAGCAAAAGATAGATCCATCAAACGCATTCCGGTTTTGGGGTCAGCAATTGATTGTGCCCCCTCATAAGATGATAAAGCCTTGATATTCTTTTTTAGTAACGACAATTTTTCAGTTAATAAGTCGCTCAACTGGACATCATCTGTCATAGAGATTAAATCAGAATTTAATGAGCTTATAGATGCGAGCTGAGCATTTATTGAAAGCACACCTTTTTCCTTCATCGCCCGCTCAGCCCAAATTGCCGGTATATCATTTAACACCTTTTCAACAACATCTTTAGGGAGCTCCTTTTTTTCCAATCGTAAAACGATCAAGGCTTCACCGGTAGTTATTTGTTCAATTTCTTTTTCCATCTGGCTTTGGAGATTATTTATTTGTTCAACCGTTAGCTTTTTATCCGCCATCAGCTTTTCGTATCTTTTTATGACAAGCGGGTAAGTGGGCGCATAGGGAACTGCTGATAATCCTGACTGGAGATCGGACACTGTGAAACCAAAAGTGGATAACTTATTACGTTCATACGCAACCTGAACAACTGCTGGAGCAACGATATCTCCATAGGAAAATTTCGCTCCACTTGGAAATAACAGCTTATTTGCGTTAGGAAAGGTAAGTCTTATAGGTTTACTGTAGACAGACTCAGTGACCGTAAATGACAGCTTAATTGATTGCGCAACACCGAAAATGATCGTCACCAAAATCAACGAAAGTAATACAAATTTCCATGTCGCCAAAACACTTCTGAAAAGCCCCAAAATATCAATTTCATCGTTATTCAAACTAAGAGGATAGTTAGACTGGCCCAATAGGTGTCTCCTTAAGGAATTAAGATGTAAAGGTTTGCTTTATTATAGATAACGGAAGAGGATCTATAAATTCATTAATATAAAAATGTACTAAAAAGTTGCAGATTAAAAAATGAATAACATCGTACTTTACAGTAAACTAGCACTAAGCAACTTTAGATAATACCCGGCAAGGCGATAATATGTTAAAAAAATTATTTGAATCCTCACGAACAGCAAAGCGCCTAATCTCCCTAACTTATGATTGCTTAGCAATTTCACTGGCGCTATATATGGCTGCGTGTCTTCGTTTGGGTACTTTTACTCCACCAGTCGCTACTGCCGAATTTTTAGTCCTTTTGCTCACAGCGATAGTGAGCATTCTTGTCTTCATTAGAATGGGAATGTATAGAGCCGTTTTACGCTATATGTCCACAACGGCAATGATTTCTATTGCAGTTTCAATATGTATTTCAGGCTTAATTCTGACTGTGATGAGTTTTTTTACACATTCAGCTATTCCACGCTCAGTTCCTTTCATTTATACCTTATTAGGTTTTCTACTTATAGGAATTCCACGTCTTTTGGTGCGCAGCATCGTCATAATGCTACATAGCAAATCTTATAAAATTCAAGAATCTGTACTTATTTATGGAGCCGGACAAACTGGGCATCAATTAGCATTGGCTCTACAAACCGGAAACTATAAGTTAGTGGGATTTATTGATGACAATCCGAGATTACATGGAACAACAATTTTTGGCGTGAAAGTTTATAAACCAACTCACGTGGGCTTTTTAATTAAAGAAAATGATGTATCAAAAATTTTGCTAGCGCTTGGCAATGCAAATCATTCGCGGCGCGCGACAATTATAAAAGAACTTGAGTTGCATTCAATATCTGTACAGACCGTTCCCGCTGTTGCCGATATATTAAGCGGAAAAACACGTATCGAACAAATCCGTGACGTAGATATAGAAGATTTGCTGGGAAGAGACGCTGTAAAAGCTGATCCATTATTGTTACATGCTTGTATTCTGAATAAAGTTGTTATGGTGACAGGTGCGGGAGGCTCGATTGGCAGCGAATTATGTAGGCAAATTATTCGACAATCCCCCAAGACACTCATTCTATTTGAATTAAACGAGTTTAGTTTGTACTCCATCGAAAGAGAACTGCGACAGGAGCTAAGCGCTATTGGGAAATCGGATATTCAACTAGTAAGCCTTCTCGGCTCCGTGCAGCGTGAAGATAGGATGGAAACTATTATGAGCACCTTTGGTGTTCAGACAGTTTATCACTCTGCGGCCTACAAACACGTGCCGCTTGTAGAACATAATATTGTAGAAGGCGTTGTTAATAATGTCTTTGGCACTTGGTATTGTGCTGAAGCCGCGATTAAAGCAGGAGTTGAATCCTTCGTTTTAATTTCAACAGATAAAGCTGTACGTCCAACAAATATAATGGGCGCATCCAAGAGAATGGCCGAGCTTGTGCTGCAAGGATTATCTAAACGTCAAAATAAGACTCGTTTTACAATGGTTCGTTTTGGGAATGTGTTAGGTTCATCTGGATCTGTCGTACCTTTATTTAGAGAACAGATAAAACGTGGGGGGCCAGTAACAGTCACGCATCCCGATATAATTCGTTATTTTATGACGATTCCAGAGGCTGCCGAGTTGGTTATTCAAGCGGGCTCAATGGGCACCGGAGGGGATGTTTTCGTATTAGATATGGGAGACCCTGTAAAAATTGTAGATCTTGCAAAACGTATGATTCACCTTTCTGGATTCGAAGTTAAAGATGATAAAAATTTAAATGGTGATATAGAAATAGAATACACAGGCCTTCGTCCTGGTGAAAAACTCTACGAGGAATTACTCATAGGTGACAATGTAAGCGGCACAGAACATAGCAGAATTATGCGTGCTGAAGAACAGCATCTAAACTGGCCAGAAACAGCCCTACTTCTTGCCAAACTTGATGATTCGTGTCACAGCTATAAATGTGACCTTGTCAAAGAATTGCTAATAAATGCACCCACCGGATATACATCAACAGAAAATTTAGGCGATGCCGTCTGGCTTAAAAAACAAAATGCAAATAAAGCTCCATTTTTAGTGAAGGTTATTTAGTATTCTAATAACCGAAGCTTCGAATTTGGATTGCCATTCAGGCGCAACAATACTTTCACAGCCTTCTTGAGCGAAACCAATATTTTGCTTTTGATCAGCCGTCGGCGTGTAGTAAATATAACCATTTGTATATCCGACAACATATATATTTTTTTCTTGAATTGTTGCTTAATCGAAAGCCCAACATCTACCTCGAATGATTGATGCTTTAGGCAGGCAACTTTATTTTATTTTTTTAGTAACCCTGGGTTAATTGTTAGGCGAGTAAGTTGCCCAATATATAAATATTTTTAAGTAGACCTCCATATTATTGGTTTTATCCAAATCTAAATTAACTTGAAATTCTAACAATACGATATTAGATACAATACTTAGCGCTAAAATTACCTTTCTATATTTTCTCAATTTGAATTTTTAATGAGAGGAAATAACTTTACTTATGTAAAATTTAAAAATATAGAATTAAAAGAAGTTGTAAATAGATAACATTTCAACATCCATAAAAAACTACCTTTCTGCTACAAACCGCAAATTTCCTACAAAAAATTTACGTTACTTATTTAATAAAAAGCAAACAAAAACCATGATTGGTAAATACAGTATTATAAAGATTACTGCGAAATACTATTGCCCCCAAATATGAGTGCACGCCATATTTCACTCCGATTTAAATAATTTATGTGAATTGATAAAGTGAGCAGAATGTATTTTATTCAGCATAAAGTTCAGGAGCGAATTATTTTTAATGCAATAAAATATCGTGTTGAATAGTTGGGTATTTAATTTTGCGAAACTTAAATTGCATGGCTGCAGTTTAATTTGAAATTTATGGAATCTTAGCTAGATGGATTCAGCGCTCATAATTTTCTTGGGAATAATATTTTCCAGAGCTCCTCGCACGCATGACCCCACATTCAAATTCGGTTTTAACTCATCCTCTTACAACGCTTGTTTTGCTATAGAGGCGAATGGTCAAATGATTGAGAAGGAAGTAAAATTGACTGCTCTGGCCTAAATAACAAAAAAATGCTCTGTTACTGCTAGGCTCTTATCGTGGCAACAAACAGCCGCCCCTAGTAATAGGCAGATAAATAATTAATACCGCTAGAAATAGTGGGTGAATTAAGTAATTCAGAAAGAGGTTTAGCTTGGCTACTAGATTTTTAAATCCGATTATAAAATACACAACTACAATATCTGGCCCTATGCCAGAAACTCAGTTATATTTTTATGTTAATGGTACAACAACACTGAAGGCAACTTATCAAGATTTCAATTTAACCATGCCTCACACTCATCCTGTGGAAGCTTTATCAGATGGTCACTTTCCACCTATTTTTCTCGACGGCACATACCGAGCAGAACTTAAAATTAATGGCATAACACAACCAGGTTGGCCGGTTGATGATGTGGGAATAACCGAACCATTACCTTTTGCCGTCTGGAGTTCTGGTTACAGCTACAGCCAAGGTGATTTGGTTACCGGGTCAGATAGGAACAGGTACGAATCACTTCAAAGTAATAACTTGAACAACAATCCGTCAGGCCCTGGCTCTCTGTATTGGTCGCAAGTATCTTTGAGTAAAAGCTTCCATTCTCAAAAGTATTCTAGTGACTCCAAGTACAAAGGTTCAGAATCTAAAACGGGTCCTGAACCAACAGAAAAATATTCATCCAATACTCTAACTTCGGCAGCCCCTGATGTTGCACAGAATAACGCGCCAGACAAATCACGTCGAAATCTTCTAATTGGTGCAACAAGTCTGGTAGGCGCTATAGGCGCGATTGCCACGACTGCATTTGTTCAAAGCCGCGATAAATCTTTTCAAAACGGCAGTGAGGCATTACCGTCGATAAGCTTTTCATCAGACCCTGACACAGGAATGTATCTTAAAAGTACAAATTCTGTTTCCATTTCAACTGGAGGGACCGATCGGGTAGTGGTGACTTCGAGAGGACGGAGTGGCTTTGGTACTGAAAGCCCATCGGCCAAGCTTCATGCTGAAGTAAAAAATGATGACACGTGTGGTATTAGATCAACTTGCTACTGGACCGGAAGTTCAGCAACTCCATATCAAAATAATGATTGCTCACTATTTGAAGTTTTTAATGATGTTCAGTCCGACAGCCGCAATTTGAGTTGGGCGGTAAGCGCATCAAACGCGGCTAACAATATTCCATTGGGAGTTACAGATACTGGAAATAGAGTTGGCGTGTATGGGTGGGCCGTTTCCGTTCCGAGCACTGACTACAGCCATGCAGGTACTTTAGAATTTCAATTTGGCGTGTGGGGCAAAGGCGGTTTTCTTAAGGAGGGTTCGCCAGCCACAGGAGTTGTGAATCATGTTGTTGGAGTGCGAGGAGAGATAGTTAACGATTCTGTGGGCTCTACAATCGTTACAGCTATTGCCGGCGAGTTTATATCGAACGCAAGTACAGGCAATGTTCAGCACTCTTATGCAGTCAGGGCTTCAGCATCAAACGGAATTGCAGATAATTGGTCGTTTCACGGTGATGCAGGCCAGCTTTTCAATCAAGATAAAGCTTTATTTGGTTCTAAATTTAGTGAAATGAATTCTAATGTTTCAGTTCGCGATGTTGGTAATGCTTATGAATTTGGCTTCCCTTCATCTGGCGGGTACGGAAGCAGCCTAGGCGTGATGCCTTCATGCGGCGCGCCTTTTCTATCGCTATGTGCGGAAGTTGACCCAGTCAAAGATACATTTACAACCCGAGGCAAACACGGGCACGTTATATACAATAATTTGTATGGCTCTCTGATTTTTGCAAGAACTACACAAAGTAGTGCGGGTAACCAAAAACTCGCTGAAGCGTTCAGAGTTGACGAAAATGGCAGAGTTCAATTTCAAGACACCCCAATTATATCGGCCTTTGCGCCAACATCATCAACAGCCAAGGGACAGACTGGCCAAATTGCATGGGATTCCGATTACATTTATGTATGCGTTGGCACAAATCAATGGAAAAGAACACCTCTTTCCACATGGTAATGGCGAATGGAAAATGCTCGTTAGTAACTACTCAAAGTAGGAATACCGACGAGTTTTTTGAGCAGAGCTAACTACTTTTTTTGACCAGTTCATTAAACTCCTATACATACAATCACTGGCAGAAACAAACGGAACGAGTAAATTTCCCCACAGGCAATTTACCAGTATGTCCTCGAACATCTTACGCAAGCTGCGTTTGTTATTTTGTTTTGAAGCATCATTATTTTTAGCGCCAACCGCTATTTATCAATTTACGTTTTAGGGGCATCGAAGACCAGTGTAATTCTCGGCGTAGGAAGCTAAATGATATCAGCCTTCTCCTTTATCAACGACTACAGGCAAATGTTAGCATCCCCCCCTAGCATGCATGTGACATTTGTTAAACACTCTAGTGTTCTGATAATTCTCATCATAATGTTATTAAATGATCTCAAAGATAATCAGCCTGAAAATCTAAAATATCAAATTTTCACTTTGGATTATTTTTAACAAAAAAAATGTGTTCTCCCGAACCAACATTATTTAAAGTAACGTAATTACCATCGATAAGACCGTCAACAATTTTTCCATCCATCAAAATACTAAATTTATCAAAAAGCTTAGGTAAGTATATTTTGGCTGTTGAATTATGTGGAATAGTCACACTAAGCCTGAACTCTTTGGATGGCTTACTTTCAAAAGAAACAAAAATATCTCCTAAAACACTTGGATACTTAATTTTCGCGAATTTTAGATTACCTGGCTGTGGCTTGATTTGAAATTTACGAAACCCCGGCTCTATCGGTTCAATTCCCATAATTTTTCTAGGAATAATATTCGCTGGCGCGGCTCCCCAAGCATGATTCCAATCTAAATTTGGTTTAATTTCATTACTCCAAGTCTCTAATGAAATAGTAGATCCTATCTTCATCATATTGTACCAGCTACGTTTTCCTGTCGACGTTAGCAATTTCTCACCGTACATAGCATCATCTGCATCATATATAGCATCTAACAAAAATTGTGATCCATATACACTGCAAGCCATTCCTCTTGATCGAATAAAGTTGACAACTGCTGCTTTATTTTCATTTGAAACCAACCCGAATGCCAAGGGAAACATGTTTGCATGCAAAGAAGAGTGAGTGGTTCCAACGCCGTCAACATATATACCAGTCTTTCTATCAAGCAACTTATCATTATATTGACGCTTCAATAATTTTTCTTTCGCGGAAAAATATATATAGTCGCCCTCTCTATTCAAAACTTTAGCTATTTCACTGAGCAAAAAAATGGCTCTATAATGAAATGCATTAATAACAGCATTTTTTTCCGTAAAAACAAAACCATCCGTTTCACCAGTCTCATTCACGACGCCCGGATGAGGCCAATCAACTATGTCACTTATTGGCCATCTAGCATGAGTCAAATCTATAAAAGATTTATCAATTTTTTTTCCTTTTGTACTTATTAGCCCATCATTTTCGTCGGCAAAAAAAATTAGGGATTTATTTTTAAGATCATCATAAAAATGTTCAAGCGATTCCTTATTTCCAGTATAAAAATAATCATTCCAGGCAATAAGTACAGATTGCAAAATCCATTCTGTCGGCCATGTACCATTTTTTATAAGATATTCATGTGTATTGCGCGCCAAGTTGAATTCACGAGCAACGCTGTAATGGCTAAGCTGATTAATTAAGGTGTCTGCCTCATAGGGTATTCTTTCCCTATCGCCATCAATGTAATATCCAGAAAATGAGGTGGCTTTTACAGAATATTTACTAAATTCCCATATTTGATTGAGTACTTGATTGGAGCTCTCAAAATAGGAATCTTCATCATTAAAAGGATAATTAACAGTTTCTCTCACTACATTTTCTTTAATTAGCCCCTCCGAATAGTTTTCGATTTCAGCGTAGCGAAAAGGTGTCACTTCGCCAATATAACCAGGCATTAAAATAGAATCAGAGCTGGTATTAAGCTTATCGGGAGCAACAGTAACCACATAGGTGTTCCAGCCAGGTTTTAGTGATAATTGTACGGATGAATAACGAATCGCTCCTCCAGGCTCTCTATTAATACGCCCTTCTTTGAGCGCCTCACCAAGATGGATAGTTGTAACATTTAACTTATCACGCCCAAATAAAGTAAGACGAAGACGCCCAAATCCGTCCTTACCAAAATCTATAAAAAAAACATTTGATTTTTTTATAGATTGCAGAAAGACGGGGTAATCATCTTTTTTTTGCAGAGGATAACGTGTAGTTGAATAATCTAAAAGAGCAGAAGCTGTTTTAAATACTTGCAGCTCCGAAAAAACAGATTCTTCATCATAATTATTCCAGGTTTTGACTTTCCACGCATACACGCTATTCGGCTCGATAGACGTTCCAGCATATTTTATATTAGTACTCTCGTTACTTAATATTTTTCCAGAATCCCAAACAGTAATAATATCTTTGACGTCAGTACCAAGCTTATAAATAATTATCTGATAGGCTGCCTGAATCACGGCAGTTTTTTCAGAATTTAGTTGCCAACTAAAAAATGGCTTTCTTTGAGCAATTTCAGAATATTGAAATTGCTCTTTTCTTAAGTGCGAAGAGATTAATGGTGTATCCGCCAAATATCCATTTAAAAAAACTTGCTCAGGATGAAAAATAAAATTGATACTTAATCCATCGGGAGCGGAATTTTGATTTGCATATGAAGAGCACCCGAAAAATATACCAATAAAAAAGCAAAAATATGGGGAGCATTTTCTAAGAGCAGTGAGATTCATATAAAATCCTTAATATGCTCGTCGTCTAACGATACCAACAAGCGAGAAGTAGTGTGAAACGAGCATAAAGGCCATTTAACAAAGTCACTTAAGATTGAGCACTAGCCGAACTGATAATGTTTCTACAATAAGCCTTTATAATGACCAAATAAAATGTAAAAACCATGACTCCGCTATTATGTGCGTTGAAGACCTGTGTAAAACCAAAAACAATAACACATAAAATCAACATAATACCCGCCGCCGCAAAAGGTATAGCAGAGGTGTAATTCTTCTTTAACACTTTTAGAAAATAGCAAAATGGAACTACCAAGAGAAATATCAAAGCTAAAAAACCAAACATTCCTCTTTTGGCAAGCTCATCAATAAAAGAGTTGTGTAAATGGTTAAAATCACCTTGTGAGTTGATTACCTCCCATTGAGGTGCATAGTTTAACTTTATGGATTCAAGGTTTCCCCAACCAATAAGGGGCCTATCCTTGAACGCCTGAATACCATTAACCCACATGTTCATTCTAATATTCACGGAATTAGGGGTTTCATCACCAGCCAAATTCATTTTTACTTCACTAACACCCTGTAAAATTCGTCCCTTAACAGAATTGGTATCTGGAAGAAATAAAAATAAAATGCAACTGGCAACACCAAGAATTAAAAAAAAGAGCAAAATTTTTCTTTTTTGCGATTGAAAGGCTACACAATAAAAAACCAAAACTATTAATGGAATAGCCAACCAACTACCACGTGACCATGAAAAAAAGGAAGCTAGAAGAGCAAAACCTATTGCTATTGCGAAAAAGAAAAAATATTTATATTTATCGAATTTGTTAGTGATAGTAAAACAAGATAGCAAACCACACACTAAAAGCCCCGCCATCAAAACACATATATCACCAAACTGTATTGGATTAATGAAGCCACCAACTCTCCACCAAATACCGCTTAAAATATAACGTTGATAAATAGCAAGAAATCCAGCAGCAATTGCGCCGACGATTAACCCAAGCCAAAAACTATTTTTATTAGGTTGATATGCGATTAATAAAAAATAAACTGGAATTGATAGTAAATATCTAGATGATAGATCGTACGATTGTACGGGCAATGAATGAATTAAATTTGATAATACATTGGCAAAAAAATATAAAAACAACGCCGCTATAAATAGCCAATCATGACGTTCCAAGTTTAATTTAGGGCGAGTAACAATTAAAACCAGGCTCCCTAATAATAGTAAACATGGCCCATATGAATATCCATTAGGCACAGCTATTAAAAGTGCAGAAAATAGAAAAACGCAAGCGGAAGTATATATACCCATTAATGAAATAGGCTTAGAAAAAATAGAGACAGCCATTGTTATATCCTGAGAACCGAACTAAAGCTAGGAAATATTATTTAATACAACGGATATTTCTCTACAAATAAAATCCATTTCTGTAACAGTTAAAGTTGGATGTACCAAAAACATAATACTGGTCTCACCTAATAATTTTGCATTAGGTAAACGCTCATCTGGTCGCCATGAAGTTCCATCAAACGCCCTCTCCAAATATACCTCTGAACAACTACCCTGGTAACAAGGAATACCTAGACCGCTTATTTCGTTAACAATTCGATCTCGAGACCAGATTTCAGGAAGTTTTTCATTATTAACAAACACATAAAATTTATATTGAGCATGTTCAACATAAGAGGGAATTGAAGGTAAACGTAAAAAATTATATTTGCTGCAAACTTGCCATATTTTTTCCGCGTTAGCCTGCCTTGCCTCAGTCCAAAAAGCCATACGCTTAAGCTGAATGCGGCCAATAACAGCTTGTACTTCAAGCATCCTCCAATTCGTACCAAAACTTTCATGTAACCAGCGAAAGCCTGGAGGATGTTGTTTTTCGTAAACCGCTTCCCAGGATTTTCCATGATCTTTATAAGACCACATTTTAGACCACAAATCTTTATCATTAGTGGTGACCATACCACCCTCACCACCTGTGGTCATAATTTTATCCTGACAAAATGACCAGGCACCAACGTGACCAATGGAGCCAACTGAGCGGCCTTTATATTTCGCTCCATGAGCTTGCGCGCAATCTTCAATAACAAAAAGATCATGCCTTTTAGCCAGTGCCATAATGTCGTCCATCTCCGCAGGCATGCCGGCCAAATGAACTACGATGATTGCTCGTGTTTTCGGTGTCAATACCTTTTCGATAGTTCCGGCAGTGATATTTTGACTATTTAAATCCACATCAGCAAAAATTGGATTAGCACCAGCGGTAACTATGCATGATGCCGATGCAATAAATGATCTTGAAGTTACAACAACCTCATCTCCAGCACTAATACCCGTAGCTTTTAAGGCCACATCAAGTGCAAGAGTCCCATTTGAAAGAGCGATTGCGTATGAGGTACCAACCCAAGCAGCAAATTCTTTTTCAAACTCACGGCATTCATCGCCTGTCCAATAGTTGACTTTATTACTTAACAAACACTTAGAAACTGCATCGGCCTCCTCTTGGCTAAAAGATGGCCACGGAGAAAAAGTTGTATTTAACATTTTATATCCAAGTTATATAAGTTGCTGCCCATGAATAACCCACCCCAAACCCTATCAAAAGTATTTTATCTCCTGACCTAATTTGCCGATTATGTATGGCTTCAAACAACCCTATCGGGATGGTTGATGAAACTGTATTGCCATAATTCTCATATGACGTAAGAAATTTGTCTTTAGGAATTTTCAAATTGACGCGCAATTGTTCCAGCATAAATTTATTCGCCTGATGGAAAATAAAGTAATCAAAATCATCTAATGTCAGAGAAGATTTTTCACACAACTGAGCGATTGCTAGCGGCACAGCTTTAAGCGTGAATGTAAAAATTTCCGATCCATTCATATACAGATTACTTGGAGTACGAACATTTCCACTTGAGTCTGTAGCTTCTACAAAAGAATTAGGCGTATACGGAGACTTCACGCCGCCATCAGGGATAATTAAATTTTGCGCTCCCGAACCATCTGTGCCATAAATAAAACAGCCAATATTTTCTCCCGGAACTGTGTCATCGCCAGATATTAGAGTTGCTGCAGCACCATCACCAAAAATAGTCCTAACGCTTTTATCTTTTGGATGAATGTGTTTTGAATAAACTTCAGAGGTTATTAACAAAACATTTTTACATTGGCCAGACTGAATTAATCCCTTCGCCAAACCTAAGCCATACACAAATCCAGAACAACCTAAATTAAAGTCCATGGCGCCACAGGATTTGTCTAGTGAAAGTTTTTCATGAACAATGCATGCAGTTGTTGGCAAAAGATAATCAGGTGACTGAGTACAAAGCAATAAAAAATCGATTTTTGATTTGTCAATATTTGAGTTTTGGAACAAATTTATAGCAGCACCCACCGCTAAATCTGAAACAGATTGTCCTTCACTGGCGATATATCTATTTTTAATCCCTGTTTTAGACTCTATCTTCGCCACACTCCATTCTGGAAAAGCGTTCGCTAAATCTTTATTTGTTAAAGATTCGTTTGGAAAAAAAACATCTACTGCCGAGATATAAACAGCCATAATAATTACCCTGCGGTGTAGCCACCATCCATAACAAGAGTAGTGCCTGTAACCCAACGAGCACCGTCACTTAATAAGAACGCCACACCACTAGAAACATCATTTACAGTACCCAATCCTAGTGGGTGCTTTTTCAATATTATATTGTACTGATCATCAGACAACTTCGCTTTTAAACCATCTGCCATGTCTGTATCCACAACACCCGGGGCGATACAATTCACACGTATTTTTTGTCTGGCTAGCTCAACGGCCAATGAACGAGCTAAAGAAATCAATGCGCCTTTACTTGCAGAATAGATTGAGATTGCAGGCTCTCCAGCCAATGCAGCGACTGAACTTAAAAATACAAGTGAGGCGCCTACAGGATTTGCTACACCTTTTCGCCGAAAAGATTTTGCAATAAATAATGCGCTTTTGACATTGACATTAAATAAGTCATCGTACGCTTCACTTGAAACGGATTGTAATGGCAGCGTTTTTTGCAAACCTGCACAATGTACGCATCCGTCTAGCACACCTTGCCTATCAATAGCAGTTTTAAACATGGCATCGATATCCTCAACATTAGACAAATCAGACACGATAGAAATATGTCCTTCGCCGGTTAAGGATTCTAATGTTTGGGCTAAACGTTCCAGGTTTCTACCAGTTATAGTTAATCGAGCACCGCGCTCGGACAAATAAATAGCTAACGCCTTTCCAATACCGGAGGACGCACCTGTAATAAAAAAATGTTTGTTGCTGAAGTCCATGGTTAACCAGCTGCCAATATTGAAATAGGTAAAATTTTAGTTTGTGAAAGGTCACAAACAACACCGCCCCAAGATAATCCTACACCAAATCCAACAAGCATTGACAATTTTGGGCTAGAAGGCTGATTAACAAGTTTATGACAAATTGTAATTGGTATTGAGGCTGAACTCGTATTGCCGTAATCCTCGATGCTGGTAAGCATCTTATGGTTATCAATGTTTGATTTTTTAGCTAAATGTTTAAGCATGTACAAATTTGCCTGATGATAAATAAAATAATCAATATCATCGTAGGTGAAACCTGAAATTTCATGAGTAGAAGAGACAATTTCGGGGACGCGCCTCAGAGTAAAATTAAATACTTCACCACCATTCATACTTAGCCAAGCAGCTGAATTTAATTCCTGAAACTCTGCAATTTTTTGAGCATCAATATTTGAAGCTATAATTGATTCAAATCCTTTACCATCCGTTCCTAGTACAAAATCCCATCGTGCACCGTCCGAATATTCCAACGCAGTTGATGATCCAGCATCGCCAAACAACAGTTCAGTGCTTCTGTCACCAGGTCTTATGATTTTGGATATGGTATCACCAACAAGGAGTAACACTCTTTTTAAACCGCTGTTTATTAATGCACCCGCAGTGTGCAAACCATAGACGTAACCGGAACAACCTAAATTAATATCGAATGCAATAACATTAGTGCGCAATCCAAGTAGGTTTTGTAACAAGCAAGCAGTTGAAGGCAATTTTACAGAAGGTGTTTGTGTAACAAAAATCAGGGCATCAATTGAATCTGGAGACCACTCCAATTCTTTTAACAACCTAAATGCAGATTCCAGGCATAAATCAGCTGTCGATTGGTTAGCCTGAGTAACATGACGTCGAACAACGCCTATGTTTGATATGACTTTATCAAGGCCATCACCATAAAGCTCTTTTAATGAATAATTATCAATCACCAACTCAGGAACTGTTGAGGATATACCTGCAATTTTTACATTGTTAATCTGATACATAAAAGATACTTTTATTTAATAATCGCGTTATCCAACCAATGAAACTAATTCTGCAACCGTTTTTGATTCATTTACACTTTTTGCATCCAATATTTGTCCTAACTTACTATCGACTTCAGCAATAAAAGAAATAACTGCCAAAGAGTCCCAATTGTCTTCATCCAATTCTAAATTCAAATCAACCGAATCCACTTCCATAATATCGGAAATGATATTCAAAACAATTTGATCACTCATATACATCGCTCCAAAAAATTACAATAATGATTTACAACTTTCTCTGAACTTTAACAACTTAATTTCAGAGTCTGAAAAAAATTTAGGTGGTAAAAAACTCCATGAAGAAGAGGATATAGTTCGACAAATCTTATGATCCTCCTCAAATACTTGTCTATTTACCAACGCAATAGATGAATAAAGAGACGAAACAACGGATTCCGAGACAGCTTTTTTTGTATTAACACCATACAATCGACTATGGAAAAAACTTGTGTCATCGCCTTTTGGGAAAAAATTCTGTATAGACCAACTTAAACCAAAAGTTCCAGATATCATAGAGAATGGGAAGAGATAATAAAATTCATAATATTTCCCTCTATCACCAGTAGCAAACAAATCCAATACCTTTTCTGTCCCTCTGGTAATATTCGTCACAGGAGCAACCCACTTTGAGTTTTTACCCGCAAAAGAATTACTGCCAGCGCCCAACTTTAATTTAGCAAGAGTATCTTGATGAACCAAAGAGATATGATACGGTTCTAATGCATTTTCAACAGCGATTTTCCAATCCGATTCAAAGATATATTCATCGTATTCATGACGGGCATTTATAGATTGGGATATCTCACGCAATTCCGAAAAAAAATCACCAAGTTGTGCTTCGAGTGAATCAACGGGACTTATGGAATAAAAAATAAAATCACCACAGAAATCAATCTTAAACTTATTGATTGATGCACCAGAAACATCACAAGAAGTAAATTCTTTGGGCCTTGAAACGTATAGGGTTCCCTTTTGGTAGGTCCACGCATGGTATGGGCAAACCATTTTAGATGTACCAGCTTTGTCACCAAAGAATGATGCACCACGATGAGGGCACTTATTATCAAAAATAACAATATCACCATGATCATTATATAAAATAATATCATGATCAAAATTTTTCAATTTTACGTAAGACAGATTTTCTTTTAATTCAGACCTATGACCAACAAGATGCCAATAATTCTCTAATAGCGTCTTATTCATAGATTCAGACCAAACGGAATTGTCTTCGTGCATAGCATGGCCTAATTATCAGAAACAAATAATGCTTTAGCAGGATTGCCAAAAACAGTAGTGTTAGCTTTAACATTTTTAATAATTACCGAACCAATACCCACACTCGCGTTTTCACCAATTTTTTTCTTTGGGGCAATAGACACTGAAGACGCAAGAAACGCTCCTTTACCAATGCTGACACCTCCTGTCACATCGCAGTGTCCAGATAAAGTCACAAAGCTGCTAATTTTGGTATCGTGCCCAACAGAACAAAAAGAATTAATAATAACCGCATCACCGATCAATGAGTCAGTAGATATAATTGAATTATGCAAAACAATACAGGACACTCCTATTTGAACCCGTGTCCCTATAACAGCTGAATTACTGAAATAGTTAATAAAGCTGGCACCCGCATTATTAAGTTTCGTAAAAATAGTTTCTCTTGAGCCAGGATGGGCCACAGCTATCAAATAAACATACTCATTCGAAGGAACATGTGATTGAATATGATCAAGCCAATAATGACTTAAGCCGAAGGGTTCAAGGTTATTTGGATTGTCATCAAGAAATCCAGCAAAAACCCAGTCGTCTCTTTCATAATTGTGTTGTGATATGAAACTCAGCAGTTCTCGACCAAACCCGCCGGCTCCAACAATGATTAGGCCTTTTTTCATGCTAGTCCTCACCCTTGAAAGCCGACATTGTAACATGCTCGCCAGACGATATATTTTCTCTAACTAATACTTTTTTTATTGTCAAAATCAAAATTTTGAAATCTAACCATAACGATCGATTATCGACATACCAAACATCAAATTTAAATTTTTCTTGCCAGGAGATGGCATTTCTTCCATTCACCTGAGCCCAACCTGTAATTCCTGGTCTTACCTCATGGCGACGAGCTTGCTCCGGGGTGTAAAGCGGCAAATATTGCACTAGTAGGGGTCTAGGCCCAACAAGGCTCATATGACCCATCAATACATTCCATAGGGACGGAAGTTCGTCCAAGCTTGTGGAGCGAAGGATTTTACCAAAATTGGTGAGGCGTAAATCATCTGCTAAAGCAACCCCATTCTCATCGGTTGCATTTAACATGGAGCGAAACTTAATCAACTTAAATATTTTGCCATCTTTTCCTGGGCGCGCTTGTCGAAAAAAAACGGGGCTTCCCAGCTTGATTTTAATTATAAAAAACAAGATAAATAATATGGGCAGAAAAATAATCAAAAGGCTAAAAGCAATTATAGAATCAATTAATCTTTTCATTTTTTACTCCGACAACCCAATCGGCCCATTTATTCGAGAGCAATACACGATCAAATTGGCTCTTTGCAAGCTTTTTTGAATTAATGCCTTTAATTTTAAGTTGCTCTAAATTAGATGCAGCTAATTCCAGCGCATCAGCAAATGCAGCAGAATCTTCAGGAGGAACAACGAAACCACAGTCATTTGTCACTATCAAATCAGCAAGCCAACCGGGATAATTATTTAATACCGGTAATCCAGCGGAAATATAATCAAAAAACTTATTGGGAGACGTACCAAAATAAAATGCAGGTATGTTTGCCAATATTTGCAGACCTAAATTAGCCGATGCCATTAGACCAGCAAGCTTCGCCTTATCTACCGGATTACAAAATATAATATTATCCAGGCCTTCAGATTTAGCCCTGGATTCCAACTTAGCTTTTAATTTTCCTTGACCAATTAAAACAATTTTTATACCTGGCCGATTTCGCTCTTTTAAAACGCCTGCCGCATCTAACACCGCATCCAAGCCATTGGCTAAGCCATGAGTACCGGTGAACACAGCCATAAAATCTGTAGATGTCACCCCTTCAGGGCGCCACGACACAGGATTTACGCCAAAAATATCCAAATCACAACCATTAGGAACTAATTCAATTTTTGATCGATCAATTCCACGTTTAGCTATACCGTCAACAATGCCCGGGGACAAACCAATACATCTGTCAGCGGAATGATAAGATACCCACTCCAACACAGACATCATCATCAGTACAACTGGATTTTTTATTACGCCCATTTTCTTGGGTAATTCTGGCCACAAATCACGAACTTCGAAAACAAATTTTTTCCTTCGAAAAACTTTCGCAAATATTCCAGGGATACCTGCCGTTAACGGCGTAGAGGTAGCAAAAACAATGTCATACTTTCTTGTCATCGCAATTCCTATACTGCGTATTGCGAATTCCAGAAATAAGAGTGATCTTTTAAACAAACTGTTGTTATTAGAATATTCCAAGTTAAATTCAATTACATTAATACCATCAACTATTCCCTCACGACGATTCCTATCAAACTCTTCTACGAGCCCAGTGTTAGCTCCACTGTAGCTTCCGCAAACTACAGTCACTTCATGACCTCTTTCAATAAGGCGCTTTGCCATTTCATAAGATCGAATACCTGCCGCGCCTTTTGGCGTAGAGAAATGCTGATTAAAATAAAGAATTTTCATAACTAAAAATAAAACTCTGTGATAATTTGAGATGCTTTTGTAATATTAACTTCTAAAACTGGCAAATTATTTTTTTGAAGATAATAACGGGACTCTTCGCCTTGCGTGATCAAAATATCCAAATTTTTCTCTGTGTTTGAAGTAATAACAATTTTTAATGCTAAGTTACTAACGCTATTGCCCTCTATCACCCAGTCTGACGGTTCAAGGCGCCAACGCAAAACAGCTTTTTTAGAAAAGCCGGTAATATCATCGACAATCTTTAAATAACTGTCGCAAAGAAAAACACTTCTTTTATGAAATGCGCCTTCAAAGTCTATGTAAGATGCAGATGTGGAAACACAATCATTAACAATTTCCACATCCGTTTTACTTTTAGTCTTTAACCAGCTTCCCCATAAAAACCTGCTTAGCTTAGGCATCTGATTACGATCATCAAATTGAACGGTATTATGAGAAGCATTGCCTCCAAAATAATTTAATAAAGCTTGTGTTGTGTTGTAGCTATATGTGCCTCCATCACGCAATACATTAACCCCATCTAACCAAAAATCAACATGAAGAGCATCGCACTGGCTCGGACGAAAATGAAACCGAGGATATCTCAACATCGCAAAAGCACGTTCATTTCTTAATAGGCTATAACCACCATCATCATATTGAACACATTGTTTCTTTGATGCTGATATATTAGGAATATCGATATTCAGCCACAACAAAGGCAAATTCCAATTACCTTTTTCATCCCACGCACAACACTTATTGAATAAAGCCATGGCTAGCTGAACGGACGGTCGAGAGTCTCGATAATCTGCGTCAGTTAAAGAAAATAAATGACCGCCATCATTGGCTCCGAGATTTGGAGTATCTCCAGATTTTGGATCAGTAATTTGATAGAGCCAGTTAGCTGCTGCCTTCAAACGCTCATATAGCATTGGAGAAAATGCCTGATGATTATTTGTTTGACGCCAAACCTCTACAAAACTGTAAGTATCGAGCATTAGACGGTGATAAACCGCAGAATATTGACTGAAAGTACCATCCTTTTCTATTAGTTTAATTGCACGGTTTTCTAACCACTTTAGACCTAACTTATGCCATTTTTCCCCATCGTTGTCTCCATTCATAAGTAGCCAACTTCCACCGATATAAAGAGCAGCAGCTTCGGAGGTACCATGATTATTATTTTGCGCTACAGCATACTGGATCGTCGGCGCAATTCTTATGAGGTGTGACTTTATTAAATGTAAAAGTGGCACAGCGGATGAAGTATGTTGCTTCAAGATTAAAGCCGCACAAGCTAAATGCATAACCCTAATTGATGCTTCCTGACCACACTTCCAATTCAGACCAAGATAATATGGATTTTTTTTTGTCCAATCATTAATCCACTCGTTAAGCTTTTTTAACGCGTTAATATCTCCAGCTGTAGCAGTTTGTGCAAAACAAATTACCCAACTAAAGCGTGACGGTTCCCAAATAGTTTTTATATCGCCAAGATCAGGTATAAAATCTGCTATCGTCCACCACGGTTGTATTGCCAATTTAGATACATTAACACCATTAAAGACGTTTTTATGCCAATCAGGGATCTCAGTTGCATATAAGGTAAACCATCCAAAATAGGTTTGTTTATCTAACCATTGAGTATTTCCATTTAGAGATATATCTTTTGCTTCGATTGGATAAAAAAAATCTCCGTAAACTTGTTCTGATTTAATTTTTTTTACTGGATTAAAACCAATGCGCACGCCTAGGCGATACCATATAACTCTAAAAATACTCACTAAACCAAGAGCATAAAAAGTTTTAATTTTTAAAAAAACTTTCATTTTTGTGCTCGAAGCTGTTCCGCAACCTGTATGGAGACACGAGCCACCTCAAATAACTCTGCTGCCGGAATAGGCGATTCAATGCCATTTTCAATTGACATGATAAATTTCGAGGCGCAAACACTTTGCCCTTTATCCTGCTTCCACAAGTTCATCGTTGAAAATCCAGGCCATCCAAATCCTTTTAATTTACGAAAGTTATCAAGCTGCAAAACTCGTCCTGCAGCGAATACTTCTATTCTTTCTTTTGGAAAGCTTGCTGAACCATTAGCATAGTAATGGATTGTTCCAAATGACCCATCTGCAAATCCCAAAATTATTGCTGCATTATCTTCAGTAATTTGACCACTGGCTGTATCTCCCATTCTACGTGCTTGAACTGAAACAATTTCTGCGCCAGCGAGATATCGCATAAGATCAATAAAATGACATGCCTCGCCAATGATACGTCCACCACCCACACCGTTATCCTGAGTCCAATGATCCGCAGGAATGGCGCCAGCATTCATTGTCATGATGAATGATTTAGGCTGCTTAATTGGTTCAAGCAGCTTTTTTATTTTAACAACTTGTGGTGCAAAACGACGATTAAAACCTACCATCAATCTTGGGGCCGCATCACCTTCATTTATTTGATTATAAATGGCTTCTACATTTTCCAGTTCCAATGCAGTAATTGCTAAAGGCTTTTCAACGAAAACATTTTTCCCTGCTTTTAAAGCCTCCCCTACAAACTCAGCATGGGTATTGTGACGAGTAACAATGGCAATGGTGTTAATAGCTGAGTTTTTAATCATTGCAGCAGTGTCAGTTGTAGCCTCAGCAAAACCAGATTTCTCACCGTGTATTACGCCACTGATGCCGCCAGACGTGGAAATTGTATGAAACTCAGCACCCGCTGCTTTGAATGCGGGAATTAACACTCGCGATGCATAGTTACCAGCCCCGATAAAACCAACAACAGGTTTATTTGGATTTCTTTTTACAGAGAAGTTTAAGCTCTGCTTTAGCACCACAGAAGATTTATGACGCTCAGCAACAGGACTATTATATTTTAATAAAATTCCTAAAGACGCCATTTCACTACTTAAGAGATCATAAGCTTCCACAGCTTTTTCAAATTCAAATCTATGCGATATCAAAGGATTAACATCCAATTGACCGCTAGACATCATATCCAGAATTGCTTCAAAATTACGCTGTTGAGTCCAGCGAACAAATCCATACGGATAATCTACTCCTCTGATTTCATAGCTAGGGTCATAACGACCTGGCCCATAGGAACATGAAACCTGAAAAATTAATTCCTTTTCATAAAAATCTGCTCGATTAAGTTCTAATCCTGTAACACCAACCAAAATAACCCTGCCACGCTTACGGCTCATTCTTGCGGCTTGAGTAACTGGATCGCTTGACTTGGTTGATGCAGTAATGATGGCACCATCGATACCATTTCCACGACTAAATGCGAGGCCAGCTGCAACCGGATCTTCTCCTTTGCCTGGATTGCAAATCTCGGCACCAAATTGTTTTGCTAACCGTAATTTTGATTCATCAAAATCAATTGCCAGAACACGACACCCATGTGCCCGCAACAGCTGAACCGCGAGTAAACCAATTAAACCAACACCGGTAACTACAAATGTTTCGCCCAAACTAGGCCCAGCCAAACGTATTCCTTGCAGACCTATACTTGCGATCACCGTAAAAGCTGCTTCTTCATCAGAAACATTTTCTGGTATTAGAGCACAAAGATTTTTAGAAACATTTACAACGTCCGCATGAGGACCATTCGATATGACTCGATCACCAATGCTGAATCCATCAACATCTTTACCTATATCAGCAACAACTCCTACATTGCAGTAACCCAGAGGTAATGGTTGAGCTAGCTTTGAGCGAACAGCGTCCACAGTGGTCATCAACCCATCAGTTTTAACCTTTTCCAGTACCATTTTAACCTTTTCAGGTTGCTGCCTTGCCTTATCTAGCAAAGATGCACGTCCAAAATTTACTAACATGCGCTCTGTACCCGCTGAAATCAGGCTTACCGTCGAGTTAATGAGAACGCTGGTTTTTGATACAGTTGGTACAGGTGCATCAACCAAGGTTGAACCACCCTTAGACATATCTTGAAGAATCTGTTTCATTGCGAGAATATCCAGTTTCGAATTTATTTACGTAAAGCAGATAAAATAATATCTTTCTCAGCTTTTGTAGGGTAATTGATGAGCACGGCTTTATATTTTCCTTTAAATACAAAAAAACTACCTACCGCCGCACCTATAATATTTTCCTGTGCAACTAAATTTTTTATATCTTCTAGAGAACCAGCTCCACCTAATGCAGTGACAGGTATAGTTATTAATGATTTTATTTTACGGATTAAATTTAGGTCATAACCTTTCATTGTTCCATCGTTGTCAATCGAATTGATAACTAACTCCCCAGCGCCCAACTGCTGAGCTTTTTGAGCAAACTCATATGGGCAAATTTTTAAATTTCTTTTTCCGTTGAATGAGTAGCACTCATATGAATTACTGAAAAATTTTTTGGCAACATCAAGAACAACCACGACACTCTGACGACCAACTTGCTCTGCTATTTCTGATATTAACTCTGGGCGTTCAAGTACCGCTGAACTCAACGCTATTTTTTCAACACCCAAACCAAGAATTTTTTTTGCTTGCTCTACCGTTTTAATTCCACCGCCGTAACATAATGGCATTCGACATTCACTGGCAAGATTTTCAATCATTTTAAAATCAGGTTCGCGCCCCTGAACACTCGCATCGATATCGATTACGGTTAGTTCGTCTGCCTCTTTTTCATTAAAAATTCTTACAGCATTAAGTGGATCGCCAACATACTTCGGGTCAGCAAACTTAACCGTTTTAACAAGACCTTTATCTTTCACAAGTAGCACAGGAATAATTCGAGGATGCAGCATAGTTATAGATTCGCAAAGTTTTTTAATAAACCAACGCCATTGTGATGGCTTTTTTCAGGGTGACATTGCACACCATAAATATTTTTATTCCGCACTATACAGCTATATTTAATACCATATTCAGCAGCTGCAATAGAATGCTCTTCTTTTTCACATTCAAAAAAATACGAGTGAAGAAAATAAAAACGAGGGTCTTCATCAAGATCAGAAAACAAGGGGTCATCTTTTTCGACAACAATATTATTCCACCCCATGTGAGGCAAAGGATGCTTTTCAACAACACTTACATCAGCATATGAAAACCTTTTAACAGTTCCCGGAACCCATCCAAGACCATCAAGAACGCCCTCCTCGCTTGAATTGGCCATCATCTGCATACCGACACATATGCCTAGAACAGGCACTTCTTTTTCCAATACAAGCTCATCTAAAACATCCTTCATTCCCGATTGATTGAGCATCGTCATTGCATGATCAAAAGCCCCCACTCCGGGCAATATAATTTTACTCGCCGTTTTAAGCTGATCTACAGTGTTCGCGAAAGTGTGGGGAACATTTAATCTTTTATATACATTGGAAAATGCTTTTATATTTCCCAACCCATAATCGATAATTACAATCATCGTTTTATCGCCCTCTCAAGGCCGAAGAATTTCATAACTTTTGCGCCCCATACAAACATCATTTCATTATTTTTATAATCCTTATATGTTTTGTTTGGTGCATCGAAATAACCTTGAAATTCATCTGTCGTGATGCCAAGTTTCGTTGCAACATATTCAAACTCCTGACGCGCGTCATCCTCACTCATTGCTGGACTCTTTAACCGTTCTAATGCATCAGCTCGATCCATTTGATCAGTTAAAATTAAGCTTGAGTATTGGATTTTACGAGTGTCATATCCAAATTTTCGCGGCAACCAAAAAGCTTCATAAAAGCGGGTAAATCTAGATTCAAAATGTTTTTGCGGGTATGGCTGCCATCCATACTCTTTCTGTAAAAAATCCATAGCCTCGGATTTAATGTAAGGCATATAATTAAGTGGTTTAATAACTTGAATGCCGAGTACATAACGCAAATAAATTTTATGACGGAGTACATTACTAAAGGGATATGTTTTAAGAGGGATGGTACCAAATTGCTTGCGAATATCCTTAATTTGGGCCATATCAGTCCCGTAATACATCCAATCCATTGGATTACGAACACATTCAGTGGAAAAGTTACCGCCATTTAAAATATATTTAATTTTGTGCTTTGCGGCAAAATTATAAAGAGTAGCAACAAAGGCATGATCTTGAGGAACATCCGTATTTGCCAAGCCGGCTTTAAAATAGGACAACTGGAAATCTTTCATTTCTTCCCAGTTAATAACCTCTGTGTACAGATCCAAGCCAAGCTTTTCGATCATTACATTAATATTATTCACAGCAATTTGCGAATTCCAACCACCATCAACGTGAAAGACTAACGGCCGCAAGCCCATTTCCTTTACAGCCAAATGAAGTAAGTAAGAACTATCTGCACCGCCACTCATTCCCATTATGCAGTCAAAATCGCGGCCTTCCCCATCTTTTTTTATTTTTTGAACAATACGCTCATACTCAGCACGGCCACGCTCATCGGTATGCCAATTAGGTACAACATTGGTATCGAACGAATGGCAATGATCACAAACTCCGTTTTCATCGAAAGTAATTTTGGTATCTGTTGTATCCATTACACAACGAGTGCAAATTTGAAATTCACGCATGATTAACCCTTTAATTAATGCCAAACCTTTATGTACTTACGATATTCTTTATGAGCAGCCTTAGCGAACTGCCAGCGCTTTTTTCCTGGCAATTGAGATGTTGAAGCATGGCAATAATGCTGCACATGAATTGACGGCTCATAAAAGACCTTGAAGCCTTTATCACTCAATTGCTTTGAGAGAAAATATTCTTCATACATTAAAAATGTAGGTGCAAATAGCTCATCAAAATGTATAAAAAATTGCGGTCCAAGGATATAACAGGCTCCATAACCTTGATATATTTCCTGAGCTGTTTCATATTGCAACTCATCTTTACGCATAGTAAATTTTCGAGTCAATATAGCCAGTTTCATTATTAACAAAGCAAAATAATAATTTGAGTAAAAAAGATCATAAATAAATTCTCTTTTTCTGCTTATGGTATTAATAACATGTGGGTTTTGATGCACCCCATCAATAGTCACTATGTTGGGAGAGATGACCGGATATTTTAAAAATACAAGTTCTTGATCATTAATTTCTTTTAAAATATTTTTAGAAAAAAGTAGATCGTTATTGCCAATTACCAGATACTTTATGTCTCCGTATTGTTTTCTAGCATACCTAATTCCCGTATTAAGCCCAGCAAAATAGCCTTCATTTGAGTCATTGTAGACAACAGTAAGATTAGTAAATTTTTCTGCCAGCTTTTTAAGCTCTATTTGATGCGATGATTCGGACGCATTATCTACAACAATCACAGGACTTCCTAAAGCGTCTGAATCTTGCAGGGACAGTAGTAGCTTTTCGGTGTAACCGGTATTGTTAAAGTTTGTAACAACAAAACAAATATTATTCATTTAAAAATTCCGAACTTGCTCTTGTTACTTTAACTTTGCAAAAAAGGTTATTTGCATAAAGAATTAAAGCAAAAATAATAAATGAGAAAAAAATACTATTCCAAATAAAAACACTAATTATAAAAGAAGAATAATAAAATCCAGCCATAGTTATAAAGAATGATATTGAAAAATAGGGATGTTTAGTTCGAAGCAAAATATAAAAAGATGCACTGCATATAAGCCCCAAAAGGAACATAAATACAAAGCTCCCCAAAATACCAAAATCTAATATAAGCCCCCTAAATAAAGTGAATATATTGCTCTGAATTACATCTTCATATTGATAGTATTCTTCATATACCCCAGGAGGTACAACAATTGTACTCCCCAAGAGCTTAAAAGCAGACATGAATGTATAAAAGCCCCAATAATAATCGTTCTGACCTTCATAATACATTAGGTGAGAGTCACCTATATAAAAGGAGAACCAGTCAGAAAATGCATATAAATGAGCAAAGGCATATGACGAAAAATATTGAGCAAGCCTTACAATTATATAATCCATATCATAATCATATAGGCCTCGAGAGAGGAAGGAAGATATTATCGCAGGCAATAACAACATTAATGCAATAGCAATATTTTTGTTTATTCTTTTGTCTGTCAGAGAAGCATTTCCGCTATAGAGTCTGTATATCAAAAAAGCGGTGTAAAAAAGCACTGCACACAAAAATAATGTTCCCTTTGCTCCTTGAATGACCATAACTAATATAGAGGGAAAAAGGGATAAAAATAAAACCAGGCACTTCACTTTTATTTTTCTCGAAGCACAAAAAACCAATCCACCAAGCATTGAACCAACATAAGTAAATACCGTCCCCATTCTTGACAGTATGCTCACTTTAATATCGTCAGAATATCTTAATGATATGTATGCTGATGATGTTTCCATAAGATTAAAAATTACATCACGCAAAGAAAATCCTTGGGCCAAAACATCTAGGAAAATAGCAATAACTACCAAAATCTGCATATATAGAAAGGTGTTGAATAGAAATGGGGTATGAAATTTAAATCGTAATCCTAATTTAGACTTTTGTTTGTTAGCTATAAAAGCGGTATGCCAATTAAAAAAATAAGAAGGTAAAACAAACACAAAAATAGCAAAAAAAATGTAAAGAATCGCAAGCTCATTAACAGGTACGCTAAATAAACATATGAGCGGGAAAAATGAATATCCAAACCAAAAAATCGATATCATGCCACTGGGTGTAAGCCAGGTTCTAGCAAACTTAGAAGCAATGTATGCGTTAACAAAAATAAACAAGGAGAATAATATTGCTAACAGTTTATCTACTACATCAAACTCTACTGTCATCTCTCCCCCTAAAATAAGTAAAAGAAACAAGTGACAATAGTAAAAATTCTGCAAAGACAAAACTAATCGCTGCTCCAACCGCTCCAAAAAGCTCCGATAAGGCGGAACAAACGATAATGTTTAGCAAACCGGTAATAAGAACATACATAGCAAACTTATGCTTCCTGTTTAAAACATTGAGTCCAACGCTTCCTAACATAAAATTGGGTATTCCAAAAAATATTGCACCAGTCATTATAAGAAAAAGAGGTAAGATACTGTGGTAACGAATTACTATTTCATTAAACATCGGCAAAAAAAACATCAAAAAATAGTACCCAGCGGCCAAGGTAATCAAGGAAAAAACGAATAGTGCTATCTGAATACGAACCGTTTTAATAATGATCCAAAATGATGCTTTTTCAGGGGCTGAAAAATTTTTAAGCGACACCACTACCTTTGGGAAAAAAAACTGACTAATCGGGCGGAAAATAGCTTGATAACTTTTAACAAATTTCTCAGCTATAGAGTAATTAGCAATAGCTGAAGCGTCGTGCGTTATCATACTAAGAAATATAACATTTAAATCTCGGTATAAAAGAACTGATATATTACTGATAAAAACATGGAAACTATTGCGCAGCGTCGAAAAACAAGTTGCAAGGCTTATTATATTAACCTTCACCTTAAAAGATTTAATTAAAATAAAAAATGTGATGCACGCGCCTACGAAATAACATCCTCCAATATATGCGGGGGCATAAAAAGCATCGACGCTATTCTGAACGCATAATATTACTATTAAGATTGAGCTAACTCGGCTGATAATATTGACGATAGCAAGAGTAAAATTTTGTTCAAGCGCTAAAAAGAAATACGAATTTTGCACCACATAACTCAGCGGAATCAGCATCCAAAATAATGTCAAATTAAAAGTCTCTGTACCATATATCCAATAAACGAAAGGAAGCACGGCCAACGAGCACAACATCAGCATCAATCGCGAAAAGAATATTTGATTGAAAACACCTGACAAATCCATTTTTGATGCATAAGCATCTATAATTTTTTTTACGCCGTCGATTTCGAAACCATAAATAACTATCGCGAGTACAACAATAGAAAAAACTTCAGCAACAGCAATTTTTGAATATAAAACATCCCCTGCCATTTTTAAAATGTAGGGGAATATGATAATTGGTAGCACCGCATTTGAGGCTTGAACCGAAATGAGAGCTAAGAGATTTAACTTGTTTTTACTAATCAACTAAATTTGGTGCTCAAAGATAATATGCGTGGTAAATTTGAAAGGTGTATAAAAATTAACACCCCACCTTTAAAGTGATTTAATTTGCTTGAGTAATTATTCTTTGCTCACTTATTGGCAATAGATAATCAACACAAAAATAGGTACATAATAAAATTGACACTACTTAAGCTTATTTTTATTAAAAATAGCTTATTCCGATTACCTACATAAATCCAAAAAAGCTACCTGGATAGCAGCCCTACGACATGATTAACCGATTTTTGCCAATCTGATAAGGAAACATTCCACGCTCGGATTGTGCTATCACAATTCATTGAAGAATATGCTGGCCTTTTCGCCAACGTCGGGTACTGATCGGTTGTTATCGGATTTAGCATGACTTTTTTTTCTAAGCCAGCAGCTTTTAAAATTAGCTTACTGAATTCATACCAATTGGTGTCGATATCACCACAATAATGATAGATACCCCAAGGGGATTCCAGATTACCTCTTACTTGCTCACATATTTTTAAAATAGCTACAGCAAGATCTCCTGCATATGTCGGACACCCTTGCTGATCCGCTACGATATTTAAAGTATCTTTTTCTTTAGCCAGGCGAAGGATCGTCTTAACAAAGTTGTTACCGTGTTCACTAAAAACCCATGATGTTCGAATAATAACGTGTTTATGCAAGCTTTCTTGAATTACTTTTTCACCAGCCAACTTACTTTTTCCGTACACGCTTTGCGGTGCGGGTTCGGACTCCGGAGAATAAGCTTCAGACGCGGTGCCATCAAATACATAATCAGTAGAAATATGAATGAGTGGAATATTCTGTTCATTACAACACTTGGCAAGAATATAAGCCGCAGCCTCATTGATACAGAAAGCTTTATCTGACTCCATTTCAGCCTTATCGACAGCGGTGTAGGCGGCGGCGTTAATAACGATATCTGGCAGATAACTTGTAATAATTACCCTTAGCGATTCCTCATTAGAAATATCCAATTCGTATTTATTTGGCGCGTAATATTCGTAATCACATCCCGACAGGCGATCCTGCAAGCATCGCCCTAATTGACCGTTGCCACCCGTAATTAATAACTTCATTACCGTAGTAAACTCTTAAAACTAGATGCATTACTATCTTTTTCAGAAGTTTTTATTTCTAGATTTTCGGGCCAAGTAATATCAATATCTGGATCGTTCCACATTATAGATCCTTCGTCTAAAGGATCGTAAAAGTCTGTACATTTATACTCAAAATCAGCCACGTCGGTAAGCACAACAAACCCATGGGCAAAACCAGGTGGCACCCAAAACTGCAGCTTATTTTCTGCAGACAGAACTATTCCTTCCCATTGGCCAAATGTTTTTGAATCGGTACGTATATCAACAGCAACATCAAAGACGGCTCCACGAACCACTCGAACTAATTTCCCTTGAGGCGTCCTTTTCTGAAAATGCAATCCGCGCAAAACTCCCTTACTGGAACGAGAATAATTATCTTGAACAAAAGATAAGTTTATACCGGCTTTTTCACGGTAACGATCCGCTTGAAAAGTTTCCAAAAAAAAGCCACGTTCATCACCAAAAACTTTGGGTTCGATAATTACACAATCTTTTAATTTTGTTTGGATAACATTCATTTATATCCCTCTGCGACTTTTTTTAAATATTGCCCATATCCGGTTTTACCGAGCGCGTTGGCTTGAATTATTAATTCTTCTTTATTAATCCAACGTTGGTGATAAGCAATTTCCTCAAGGCAAGCAACCTTAAGACCTTGTCTATGTTCAACCGTCTGAACAAACTTTCCTGCATCTAACAGAGAATCATGCGTCCCTGTATCAAGCCATGCAAAGCCGCGCCCTAATAAACTGACATTTAAATCGCCTCGGCGGAGATAAGCCATATTTACATCTGTTATTTCCAATTCCCCCCTAGCCGATGGCTTCACATCACGGGCTATAGAAATTACATCATTATCGTAAAAATAAAGTCCTGTAACAGCATATGGAGATTTTGGCTCAACAGGTTTTTCCTCGATACTCAATGCCCGACCATTTTCATCAAATTCAACAACACCAAAACGCTCTGGGTCAGGTACGTGATAGCCAAAAATAGTCGCCCCTGTTTCGCGCTTTACCGCGGCCTTTAACTTGTCGGTAAAATGTTGTCCATAAAAAATATTGTCGCCCAACACTAAACTAACATTATCGTCGCCGATAAAATTAGCTCCAATAGTAAACGCTTGAGCCAGTCCATCTGGATTCGCCTGAATTGCATATTCAATATTTACCCCAAATTGTGCACCATCCCCCAACAAGCGTTGAAAACCTGGTAAATCAATTGGGGTGGAAATTACGAGTATGTCCTGAATGCCCGCCAACATTAAAACGGATAAAGGATAATAAATCATTGGCTTGTCATAAATAGGAAGTAGTTGCTTCGAAACACCCATTGTAATTGGATGCAAACGCGAACCAGAACCGCCGGCCAAAATGATGCCTTTATATTTTTTCATTACATCCTCTTCGTAATACGACTGAATATAATTAATTAACCATGTTGTCGTAGAACTTGAATAATACGATCAAAAATATCTGATCGAATAATAAATAATTATGCAGACCAAATACCTCTGGTATCAATTACAACTTTATCTGCAATGAGATTTTTATCTATATCCTTGAATTCCTTGTGATCAACTAATAATAAAATAATGTGTGCATCACGTAGCGCCCTATCAGTTGAAATCAACTCAATATTAGCCAGGTATTTTTCTGGTAACTTATTAATATTAGGCTCAACAGCAAGTATTTTTGCTAGACCTTCGCTGGCCAGTTGAGATGTAATTGCAAGTGCAGGACTCTCACGAAGATCGTCGATATTTGGTTTAAATGCTAGGCCAAGACAGGCAACTACTATAGTTTCTCTAGTAACACCAGAATTACGTTGTAAAAAAAGATCAACGGTTTCTTTAACCTTATTTATAACCCATAAAGGCTTACTGTCATTCACTATTCTAGCTGTACGAATAAGTTTAGCCTCTTCGGGAGCCTGGCTCACAATAAACCATGGATCAACCGCTATACAATGACCGCCTACCCCTGGGCCGGGCTGCAAAATGTTTACCCTGGGATGTCGATTTGCCAAACTAATTAATTCCCAGACATTAATCTTCAACTTGTCACAAATTATTGATAATTCATTTGCGAAAGCGATATTTACATCACGAAAACTATTTTCAGTGAGCTTAGCCATTTCGGCTGTTCGAGCGTTAGTCACAACACACTCGCCTTCAACAAATGTTTTGTATAAATCAACTGCAGCTTTTGAACATTTAGGAGTCATCCCTCCAATAACACGATCGTTCGCGATCAATTCTCTCATTACATGACCAGGCAACACTCTTTCAGGACAATGTGCAATCCGTATGTCTGAACTATCCCCGTTATTTTGAGGAAATGTTAAATCGTCTCGATATTCTGACAGCCAGTCGGCCATCTGTTCTGTTGCACCCACAGGTGACGTCGACTCTAAAATAACAAGATTACCTTTTTTCAAAACAGGCGCAATTGACTTACAGGCTTTCTCTATAAATGAAAGATCAGGTTGATGATCTTGACCCGTAAACGGAGTGGGCACAGCAATTAAAAATACATCTGCCGGTTCCGGTATTGTTGTAGCACGAAGATAACCTTGCGTTACAGCAGCATGAACAACAATATCCAGCTCAGGCTCAATGATATGAATTTCACCTCGGTTAATGGTGTCCACTGCAACCTGATTAACATCAACACCAATAACATTTTTCTTACGAGAGGCAAAAATTGCTGCTGTTGGCAACCCGATATATCCCAACCCTATTACTGAAATGGTATTAAAATTCATTGTATGTTCACTTTTAAAGATTGGTATTTTCGTGTTTATTAATTAATGCATTCAAAATTTTTTCGCATGCTTTGCCATCACCATAAGGGTTATGCGCCCTGCTCATTTTTTGATATTCATCAACATCATCCAACAACAACTGCACCGCGCCAATGATCTTTTTTTCAGAGGTTCCTACTAGTTTTACTGTTCCTGCAGAAATTGCTTCCGGTCTTTCTGTATTGTCTCTCATTACGAGGACAGGCTTCCCCAGAGATGGCGCCTCCTCCTGAATTCCACCAGAATCGGTCAGAATTATATAAGCTTTATTCATTAAATTTACGAAGGCTAAATATTCCAACGGCTCAATTAAATAAATATTAGGTAAGTTATTTAATAACCGATTTACAGGTTCTCTAACCATGGGGTTTAAATGAACAGGATAGATAATATCTATTCCAGGATTATTTTTTGCGATTGTAGCTAATGCATTACAAATTCGCTCAAAACCATCACCAAAACTTTCGCGTCTATGACCAGTTACCAACAAAAGCTTTCTAGTGGGATCAAGAAAAGAGTAACTCTGTTCGTTTTCTTTTCGTAGCAATGGATTTTCTTCGAGCATTTGCAACGCCAAGAACAATGAATCGATAACGGTATTTCCTGTAACGCTGATTTGATCTGATTTTATATTTTCAGCCAATAAATTGGCTTTGGATGTTTCAGTTGGCGCAAAATGAAAATTAGTTAAAACACTAGTCAACTTTCTATTTGCTTCTTCTGGCCAAGGTGAATATATATTCTGAGTCCTTAAACCAGCCTCCACATGAGCTACAGGTATTTGTTTATAAAATGCTGCCAAACTGGCGGCAAAGGTGGTTGCAGTATCGCCATGCACAATTACCACATCAGGCTTAAAATCGATTAAAACAGATTCAAGCTCCTTTAGAATAATTGCTGTGATCCCAGATAATGTTTGATTTGGGCTCATAATATTTAAATCGTAGTCTGGGACTATGGAAAAAATATCCAGAACTTGATCCAACATCTGTCTGTGCTGAGCAGTGACACACACTTTACTATCAAATCTTTTATCGACCGCAAGAGCTTTAACAAGCGGTGCCATTTTTATCGCTTCGGGTCTAGTACCAAAAATACTTAATGCTTTCATGTTTATCACTTATAAGCTCAAAATATGTAAAAAATGAAGTTAAATACTTGTAAATTGTACTCTAGTTAATAATCCGCCCTAACCGTTCACGCTTATAACTTCCGTCTTGCACTCGATGAGCCCAATTTAGATTTTTCAAATACCAAATGACTGTTTTTCGAATACCTGACTCAAAAGTTTCTACAGGAATCCAGTCTAACTCTTTTTGGATTTTTGAAGAATCAATGGCATAACGCATATCATGCCCTGGACGGTCTTGAACATATTTTATTAAATCTCTATATGATTTTATGTTCAAATTTATGTTCGCAGGTTTCAGCTCGTCCAATAAATCGCAAATTTTATTAACAACATCAATATTTTGTTTCTCGTTATGGCCACCAATATTATATGTTTCGCCAACAACACCTTCTGTTACAACTTTGTAAAGCGCTCTTGCATGATCTTCTACATAAAGCCAATCACGGATCTGATTACCTTTACCATAAACGGGTAAAGATTTTCCTTCCAAAGCATTTAAAATGATCAGAGGAATTAGCTTTTCGGGAAAATGGAACGGGCCATAGTTGTTGGAGCAGTTGGTAACAATTGTTGGCAACCCATAAGTACGAAGCCAAGCTCGCACTAAATGATCTGAGCTCGCTTTACTGGCAGAATATGGAGAGCTAGGAGCGTAAGGAGTGTTTTCAGTAAATAAATCCTCAGGATTTTCAAGATCACCGTAAACTTCATCAGTGGATATATGATGAAAGCGAAACTTGGTATGCCTAATGCCAACCAGAGATTTCCAGTAATTTCCAGCAGCTTCCAAAAGAACATAAGTGCCAATAATATTAGTCTCGATGAAAGCCCTCGGACCATCGATAGAACGATCTACGTGACTTTCGGCAGCAAGATGCATTACCGCATCCGGTTGATATTTTTCAAACACATTAGCAACGCCCTTAGGGTCACATATATCTACTTGCTCAAAATGATATCGGCTACTAGTAGAAATTGATTTAAGCGATTCGAGATTGCCCGCGTAAGTTAATTTATCGAGATTAATTACTGTATCTTGCGTATTGTTAACAATATGGCGCACCACTGCAG
>Ga0247741_1000212_pt1 | contig 37721 bp, 32 predicted proteins | sample UWRJL213509R2_FD_180945 | JGI IMG/M metagenome (GOLD analysis project Ga0247741, IMG submission 180945) | Plant litter microbial communities from Arlington Agricultural Research Station in Wisconsin, United States - UWRJ-L213-509R-2 | ecosystem: Environmental > Terrestrial > Plant litter >... | reverse complement strand
AAAATCTAAAATCTAAAATCTAAAATCTAAAATCTAAAATCTAAAATCTAAAATCTAAAATCTAAAATCTAAAATCTAAAATCTAAAATCTAAAATCTAAAATCTAAAATCTAAAATCTAAAATCTACTTCGCCGCATTAAAATCCCCAATAATATTAACAGCTTCATTCAAATACGGATTCGTTTTAAGATTGTCAATTTGGTATTGATTAATCGTTTTTTCGGTAGGATAGGCGCCCAGTAAAAACTGATTTACACTCGAATTATAAACGTCAAGCGGATTATTCTCGTCGTTAAAAGTATTGATTTCTGTCCAGATCGTATTGATATTTTTTTTCTGTTTAAAAACCGCATCCAGCGTCATCGGAATTTCAGCTTTAGGAACATTTACCATTTCATCAATCTTTAAATTGATTTTTTTGATGTTGTTAAAATAAAAATTATCGGCAAGTCTCAACGTACTATTTTTAGCTACCTTATCAATAATATTCCTTTTTACGTAGGTTTTGTATTTTAAGAACGGTGTAATACTATCATTTTTTATGGCAGTAGGAAAATCACTTTCTTTTTGATAAATACCTTCGTAAAATTCCGGAAGCACAACATCGGGTTTAACCCCAATATATTGATGACTTTTACCTGTAACCCTGTAAAATTTATTAATGGTAATTTTTAAGAAATCGGTATTTTTTTCCTCGTCAAGTGAAAGAATGGTCTGCATCGTTGCTTTCCCCAACGTATTACTGCCTAATAATAAAGCACGATTATAATCCTGCAAAATAGAAGAGAAGAATTCACTTGCCGAAGCCGTGTTACTATTAATTAAAACCACAATCGGACCTTTGTAAATAACACCTCGATACGGATCATTAATAACTGATTTTTCTTGTTTGCTGTCTACAACAATCGAAATCGGACCATAATCAACAAACATTCCGGCCAGTTTTATAGCTTCTTCCATAGATCCGCCGCCGTTATCAATCAAATCAATAACAAGACCTTTTATATTGTCTCTTTCCAGTTTCATCACTTCACGCGCAACATCATCAGCACATCCTTTTCGGCTATTGCCATCCAAATCAGCATAAAAACTAGGAATTTTAATATATCCAATTTTGCTTTCTTTTCCGATTATAAAACTAAAAACCGAATTTTCTTCATCTTTCATCACTTGCTTTTCAATATAAACATCAAAGCTTTTACCCGAATTACGTTTTATAGTCAGTACAATACTTTTATTAGATTCCGATAAAATCATCGTAGAAATAGATTCTAAAGAAGAACAAGAAACCTGAAGTGTTTCCTTTTGATTAGAAACCGAAAGAATCTGATCTCCTTTTTTAATTCCGGTTTTAAAAGCCGGGCCATTCGGGTCAATTTCATCAATAATAATCTCGTTTTTCTCGTTCAGGTTTACGGTCATTCCCAAAGACAAATGTTCCTTTGAAAGAGAAGCAACAAAACTCGATTTAGAATCGTCGCTAAAATAAGCCGTGTGCGGATCAAAATAAGTACAGAAAAAATTATAGAGCTTTTCTTCCTGCTTTGTATTGGTTTCTAAAAGAGTATTTATTCGGCAAATTTCATTCGATAAAATCAATTTTCGTGATGCCAGTTCAATCGACTTAAAATTAGCTTTGATAGAATCCAGATTATCACTTGTCTCCGCAATATCGTCTAAAATTTGATAGCGTAATTTTTTTGTCCAGACTTTTTCCAGATCTTCTTTTTTTAGATAAAAAGCAAAGGATTTTTTATAAAACCGAATCGTATCTTTCTTAGTATAATCGATCGTTCCTTCGTTAATTTTTTCCAGAACAGTTTTGGTTCTCAAAAGTCCGGTTTTGTATTTACTGGTAATATCTGCCAAAAAACTGCAATCATTTTTAAGAATCATGTCATCAAGATTCAGACGGTATTTTTGGGCTAGTTCAGTATATTCACTTTTAAATAAAATATTTCTCGAAGGATCTAATTCATCTATAATATTGTCAAAAACAAAAACAGATAAACTATCATTAACAGGTTTTGGGCGTATATGTTCAGTCTGAATTAAGGCGTTTATTTTGTTTAGTATTTCGCATGTCTTGTCCCCATTCTGGCTAAAAAGAATGTTTGTGCATAACAGCAATACTAATAATAGTCTTTTCATAAAAGGCAGAGATCAATTTGTTCATATTAAAATTACGCTTATTTTTTGAGACCGGTTTATATTTTTTCGAAAATATCTTACAAGAAAATCATTTTTAATTTTATGGAGATACATAAAAAAAATCGCCACGAATTCACGAATCTTAAAGTAAGAATTCGTGAATTCGTGGCGAAAAAAAAAGTACCATTTACATGATACTTTAAAAATATATTTACAGAATTTATTTCTTGTAAAAAGGTAATTTTACCACTTTTGCAGGAACATCATTTTTTCTGATTCTGATAAAAATATCACTATCAACAGCGCTGTTATCTACAGTAACATATCCCAAACCAATTCCCTTATTCATAGAAGGCGACATTGTTCCAGACGTTACAACACCAATTACAGCACCATCAGCATTTACAATTTCGTAATCATGTCTTGGTACAGCACGTTCCTGCATTTCAAAAGCAACTAGTTTTTTAGAAACACCAGCTTCTTTTTGTTTTTTCAAACTTTCAGAATTAGTAAAATCTTTATTGAATTTCGTAATCCAGCCTAAACCAGCTTCAAGTGGAGAAGTTGTGTCGTTAATGTCATTTCCGTACAAACAGAAACCCATTTCAAGACGCAAAGTATCACGAGCTGCCAAACCAATTGGTTTAATTCCAAAAGCTGCTCCGGCTTCAAAAACTTTATTCCAAACCTGTTCTGCTTCGCTGTTTTTACAGTAAATTTCAAATCCGCCAGAACCGGTATAGCCTGTAGCAGAAATAATTACGTTCTCAATTCCTGCAAAATCGGCCACTTCAAAATGGTAATACGGAATCGCAGCTAAATCTATAGAAGACAAAGGCTGCATCGCTTCAACCGCTTTTGGTCCCTGAATTGCCAATAAAGAATAATCATCAGAAAGGTTTTTCATTTCAACACCCAAATCATTTTGAGCCGAAATCCAGTTCCAGTCCTTCTCAATATTCGAAGCATTTACAACAAGTAAATACTGCTCGTCTTTCATTTTATAAACAATCAAATCATCTACAATTCCGCCATCGTTATTTGGCAGACAAGAATATTGCGCTCTTCCAATCGTTAAAGTCGAAGCATCATTCGAAGTCACTTTCTGAATCAAAGCCAAAGCATTTGGACCCGTCAGCAAAAATTCACCCATGTGCGAAACGTCAAAAACGCCCACAGCATTTCGAACAGTTTCGTGTTCAGCATTCACGCCCTCATAAGTAATAGGCATATTATAACCAGCAAAAGGCAGCATTTTAGCTCCCAAACCTTCATGTATGTGCGTAAGCGCAGTATTTTTCATTGTGTTGATTTATAAAATTGTGTCGCAAATTTATTTAAAAAATATCTAAAAATGATAGTCTAAATTATAAATTTCGCAATAATTAGAAGCAATTCCAGCTTTCCGTTACAAGTCCTCATAAAAAAAGCAAAGTTTCTAATGTTCCAAAAGAGCTTCCGTTGGTCGCTTTTTTAGAACAAGAAACTTTTGCTTTTTTTACTCCGGGCTTTCCTCTACAATCTGGGCTAGGGATTTACGTTCAAAAGAAACATTCACTTATTCGAATTTTATGTAACTTTAAGTCATTAAATTTTTTCTTCTTATTGAAATTAAGGCAGAATGTACAGGCGTCGCCAAATTTAAAAATCCATTTTTATCCGCGTTTTTACGAAGTAAATCCGTTTTATCCGCGTTACAATTAACCACAATCCATAAGTAATTAAAAATAAAATATTAAAATAGATAATAAGCCAAATGAAAGATCCATTTTTAATTACAAAAGAAGAAATTCTACAGCTATACAAACCCGTAAATCCCACCACACATAAAGGACTTCAGGGACATGCCGTAATTATTGCCGGAAGTTACGGTAAAATCGGAGCAGCCGTTCTTGCATCAAAATCCTGCTTAAAAACAGGCTGCGGACTCGTGACCACTTTTACGCCAAAATGCGGTTACCAAATCCTGCAAATTTCCATTCCAGAAGTCATGGTTGTCACCGATGAAAATACCAATTCCATCACACACATTCATCTTCCATTAACGCCACAAGCCATCGGAATCGGACCGGGAATAGGGAAGGAGCTTGGAACACAAAAAGCATTATTCGAATTTTTAAGAATCAATAAAGCGCCATTAGTTCTCGATGCTGATGCCTTAAATATTTTATCAGAAAATCCGGCATGGCTGGACTTACTTCCCGAAAATACTATCCTGACACCGCATCCAAAAGAACTCGAACGCTTAATTGGCAAATGGAATTCAGAATCAGAAAAGTTTCAAAAAACAATCGCCTTTTCAGAAAAACACAAAGTAATCATTGTCATGAAAGGCGCTCCAACTTATATAATCAACCAAAGTAAAATTTACGAAAACACCACCGGAAACGCTGCATTGGCAACAGCAGGAAGCGGCGACGCCCTAACCGGAATCCTGACCAGTTTATTGGCACAAGGATACGAACCCAAATATGCCGCAAAACTTGGCGTTTTTCTCCACGGTTTAACAGCAGATATTGCCTTGCCAAAAACCGGATATCAATCGTTTACAGCCTCAGATATTATTAAGAATCTGGGAAAAGCGTTTTTGAGTTTAGAAATGTAGAAATCTAACCGCAAAGTTCGCAAAGATTTACGCAAAGAACACAAGGTTAAAAATTCATCCTAATATAAAAACTTTGCGACTTTGGGTCTTTGCGCGAATATTTCACTTCATTAAAAAATAACTTAGCGTCCCGAAGCTTCGGGATTGCGTAAATCTTTGCGAACTTTGCGGTTAAATAAACAAAACCGTAAGTTTGTAATTCATTTTACAAATATGAAAAACAACTTCGATCTCAGAAACGTAAACGTTACCCGTTATATAACGCCATTACGCGAAGGCGGTTCCTTACCCGCTTTGGCAGAAGCCGATGACGATTTTAAATACGTCTTAAAATTCAAAGGAGCCGGTCACGGCGTAAAAGCCCTGATTGCCGAATTAGTTGGCGGACAAATTGCAAAAGCCTTAAAACTACAACTACCGGAATTGGTTTTTGCCAATCTCGACGAAGCCTTTGGAAGAACAGAAGCAGACGAAGAAATTCAGGATTTACTGCAAGGAAGTCAGGGATTAAATCTGGCACTTCACTTTTTATCTGGTGCGATTACTTTTGATCCCGTTGTAACAACTGTTGACGATAAACTGGCTTCACAAATTGTTTGGTTAGATTCTTATATTACGAATGTTGACAGAACTTTCAAAAACACCAATATGCTAATTTGGCATAAAGAACTATGGCTAATCGACCATGGAGCCTGTTTGTATTTTCATCATTCCTGGAACAATTGGGAACAACATGCCAAAAGTCCGTTTGCATTGATAAAAGACCATGTTTTATTGCCGCAAGCCTCACTTTTAAAAGAAGTCGATGCCGAATTTAAAGCACTTTTAACCAATGAAATTCTGGAAGAAATTGTAAATACAATTCCGCTGGAATGGCTACAATGGGAAGATACCGACGAAACTCCGGAAACCTTGCGAAATGTATATTTACAATTTTTGCAAGCCCGATTAAATAATTCCGAAATCTTTGTAAACCAGGCTCAAAATGCAAGATAGTCACTTATATGAGTACGCCGTAATTCGTGTAGTACCAAGAGTAGAACGCGAAGAATTCCTGAACATCGGAATCATTTTGTTTTGCAAAAAAGCCAAATATATAAAGGTATTGTCTCACATTGATGATGACAAAATACAAACCCTTTCAAACGATTTTGATATCGAGCAATTGCATTGTAATGTTATCGCATTAAAGAAAATAGCCTCCGGAGACAAAGATGGCGGACCAATTGGCGAGATGGATATTCCGTCGCGTTTTCGCTGGTTAACCGCGATTCGTAGCTCGGCAATTCAAACCTCAAGGCCACATTCGGGTTTGTGTGAAGATTTAGAAAAAACAATTCAACGATTATTTGAAGAACTTGTGCTTTAAGGGAGGTTCAAAGCAACAAAGGTTCAAAGGGACAAAGGTTTTTTGTAGAGACGCACAGCAGTGCGTCTAACATCTCGTTTATCCGCAATGCAATTAAAAAAAACTTTGCGACTCTGCGACTTTGCGAGATTAAAAAAAAGTTAGCGAACTTCGCGTAAACCCTTGCGAACTTCGCAGTTAAATTCAGCACAAAATAAAAAGTCAACCCCTGTAAGAATGTACGCTTACAGGGGTTGACAAACTAAACTAACTAACTCACATTTCTCTAAAACCATAGTTTCAAGTGATGAATTTGAAACTATGAAATTTAAAAATGAAAATTTATTAAAACGATCCGCAGATATTTCCGCCTAAAGTTGGTCCTGCATTTGCAGAAACATCAGCTTTAACGGCAGTTTTATCAAGTTTTACAATTGTATAAGGAGGCGTAAAAGCAGTTTTGCTTCCAGCTTGATTTCCAGATGTATTAGTGAAAAGATTATCAACTGCTGTAACAGCTGTATAACCTGTCATTAAATCAATAGGAGTTTTTACACCTTCAAATGCGTTTGCTTCTACACGAATATCAGCTTCAAAACCTGCAGCGATACATTTATTGCTCACAGTACTGTTAAAGAAACTGTTTACGATATGTACTTTTCCAAAACGAACTCTTGGCATTCTTTCCTTACATCCCGGAGCCCACCAGCAACGAGCGAAAGTAATTCTTAGTTTTCCACGATCTCCGGTAGCACCGTCGCTTGAACCAATTAAGTTAGAATATCTGTGATCATCTGATCCTCCTGAACCTCCCGCTTTTGGTGGTTTTAGGTAATGAAATTTAGAATAAGTAACAGAAATATAATCTGATTTGTTTTTGATGTCGAAGTTTCCGTCTACACCATCTCTAAATTCGCAGTGGTCAACCCATACATTTGTACATTCGTCAAGAATTGCATTATCCCATCCGTCAGTATCGTAAGCGCCAGGACCTTCAAAAATTAAATTTCTGATGATGATGTTTTTACATCTTTTGATGTTGATAATTCCGGATGCATCTTTAGTTTGGTTGGTAGAAACTAATTTTGCGCCGGCAGCACCATAAATAGTTTTACCAGTTTGATCCTGAAAAGACAATCTTGTTGTAACAGTAATAGTACCGCTAACTTTAATAACTTTAACCGAGCTGCTTTCAATAGCCGATTTCAATTGTGCATAAGTAGTAACAACAGTTTCTGCAGCGCTTCCACCACCTGTTGTTCCACCATTTTGAGAAGCCCATCCCGGAACCTGTGCACAATTTCCAATTTTTGCTGTCAAATTACCTGAAGCAGATGTCGTTTCTACAACAGCGCTTGCATCAGTTGATGAAGCAATTTCTTCGGTATTACAACTTGTAAAACCTAAAGTAAGTGCCAATACCAAGACTGACAAATTTAATTTTAATTTCATAATAATTTAAGTTTGGGGTTTTTTGTTAAAATATTTAACAGTACAAATCTGCTTATAATAATTCTTAAAAAAGTTGAACAAGTTCAATATTTTGTATTTTTTTTCGGATAAAATGTTTTTTTAACAATTGTTAAGAGACAAAAATATCAAAAAGAAGTATTTTTACGTAATCGATTACATCTTTTTTTAATTCATTCAAATACTTACGCCCCCAAGTAAGAATAAAAGTAAAAACACATGTACAAAGCCCTCAGATTAAACATTGAACGTAAAATTAACTTAACCGAAGAAGAATGGAAATGCATTACAGAAAAAACAGAATTTATAAAGCTGAAAAAAAATGAATTCCTCCAAATTCAGGACTCAAACAGTTCTTATGAAGGATTTATTTTGAAAGGAGCTTTTAAAACCTACATTATAAACGACAGCGGAGCCGAAAGTGTCATTTTCTTTTCTTTTGAAAACGAATGGATGTGCGATCTCGAAAGTTTCTATCATCAAAAGCCTACAACCTACAATATCAAGGCCATAGAAGATAGCGAGATTTTGGTGATTAGTAAAACCAATAAAGCACTTTTGTTTGAGCAAGTACCAAAGCTGGTACAGTTTCATATTATTATGGTAGAAAAAGCCAACATCAACATTCAGCAAAGACTTTTAGATGTGCTAAACAAAACCTCCAAACAAAGATATTTAGAGTTTGTAGAAAGATATTCGCATAAGATTGATAAAATCAACAATAAAAATTTATCATCCTATTTAGGTGTTTCACACGAATTTCTGTCAAAGATTAAAAAAAGTTGCTAAGGTTCTAAGAGTCTAAGATGCTAAGTTTTTTTAATATGTGGAGTAAACAAATCTCGCATTTTATCATAGAATGCGAGATTAAAAAAACTTTGTGAAACTCTGTGCAAAAATTCTGTGAATCTCGGTGGTATAAAATTTTAAATCTTCTTCTCCAAGAAAATAAACTCCAACGGTTTATCAGAAACATTAATATGTATGTCGCTGGAAGGAAAAGGTTCTCTTGCTCCCGTATCAACATAACCGTGGCGTTTGTACCACGCAATAAGCTCTGTACGAACTGAAACAACCGTCATGATAATAGTAGACAATCCCAGGGTTTTAGCATGTTTTTCGCCTTCGGCTAATAGCTTTTTACCGATACCGCTATTTTGTAATTCTGGTGAAACGGTTAACATTCCCAAATACAATTGATGTTCTTTCTCCACCAATAAAACCGAACCGATAATTTGATCGTTCTCGGTATATTTCAGAAATGTATTTTTAGGATCCTGAATCATTTCCGTTAATTCTTCTTCGGTTGTTCTTTTTCCTTTTAATAAATGCGCTTCGGTTGTCCAGCCTTTTTTAGAAGTTTCACCTCTGTAAGCTGAGTTGATTAATATGTTTAATGCCGGAATGTCTTGTAATGTTGCTTTTGTAATCATGAAATTTTTATGCGATAATTATAGTTTAAAGTTTTTTGTTTTTTTCAACTCGAAATTTGAATTGACTCCTGTTTTAGCTGGAGGAACAAAATTATAATATTTATGATTGTCTTTAGCTAAAACTAAAGTGATTCTAATGTTCCATAAAGACATTTATTAGAAAAATGAAGCATTATATTTTCCTTTTTTGGATTTTCAATCACTAATAAATCATACCGTTCCAGATCGTATGGTTTCTCATTGATTTTAATAACTGTTGTATGTAAAGAAAATAAAAGTATTATTTGAGCATTACAATTGTGATTACTCTGTGTTATTTGCAGTTTGTGATGACCTGTTTTTTCAGAAACCATCCAATTAAAATCGATACCTTTGGTATAAGAAATCACTTCATCATTCGAATTAAATTCCATGATTTCATATTTCTTATATACTTTCTTCTCTTTGTTAACCTCAATATGTAAGCTGTTATCAAGCATAACCAAATATCGGTGATAACCCTTAAATTTTGTAAACTCCGAAGGCACTTTCTCTTGTAGCGCTGCTTATTCTGAATACAAAATCTCTATCGCTATAGCGTGCTGTTTCCGGATATATCATATATTCATATGTCAATCCACCGCTCCAAATAGCGGCTGTACAATCTTTTTTAGGAAAAAGGCGTATGTTCATTTTTTATTGTTTTTAAAATGAATGTCGGGATTTCTAAAGTTTCTCTCTTTACTTTCATAAGCGGGACGTTCGCGCTCAATGTCATTATTTAAGCTTAAAAAAAATAAAATTATTGTAAAATCAAATCTGTTTTTTATCCGCGTTTTTACGAAGTAAATCTGTTTTATCCGCGTCAAAATTAGACGCTGATTTTACTGATTCGCTAAAGCGAAAACGCTGATAAAAACGGATTTTTCTAATTGTTTTCTTGATTTCTCCTTGACTTAATGACATTGCACTCACGCTAACGAGAAGAAACAAAATTACATTAGAAAATGACTTTAGCCTAATCTTTTGTATTTTTTGGCTAAAGCCGAATTTGTCAATTTATATAAATTGTGAAAAAAGTATCTTACAAAAATAGATTTGTTTTTTACCGAAATTTATTTTCGTTTAAGAATTTTAAATATCTTTGAATTATGAGTACAGCAATAAAACCAAAACATATCGGCAGAAACATAAGCCGTATCAGAGAGCTTAAAGATATGAAACAGGAAGCACTGGCACAGGCTATAGGAACAAATCAACAGACAATTTCGAATATTGAAAACAGCGAAATTGTAGATGAACAAAAACTAATGGAGATAGCAAATGCTCTTGGAGTTTCTGTTGAAGCAATTAAAAACTTTTCTGAAGAAGCAGTTTTTAATATTATTGGAAATACTTTTCAAGACCACGGTGCTATTACTACAGGCAATTACGGTTGTACTTTTAATCCTTTAGATAAAGTTGTTGAACTTTACGAACGTTTGGTGCAAGCTGAAAAAGATAAAGTTGAGTATTTAGAGAAATTACTAAACGGGAAATAAACGTTTTTCGACATATATTAAATAAAAAAGAGATCTTTTAAGATCTCTTTTTTATTAATGTTCAATGATTTTAAAATGATGTTGGTATTGAAAAAAAGTTATTTAGCGAAAGTATGGTTATCTTTGTTTTCCTTTAAAATAAACTAATAGCAACATAAATAAGCCACTCAGTCCTATTGCATAACTAATTAAGCTATCTGGTTGGGTCTCCAATATTTTTTTTATTTGAACGCCAAATAAAGGATATATAAATCCCATCATTGCTGTTAAAATTCCAAAAACTACCATTATTCGTTCTTGTATAGTATAAACTCCTAATCTTTTTTCCATAGTTCTATTTATTAATGGGCTTCTCCTATAGAAGTTTAATTTTGGTTCTATTTGCATTTTTTGAGCTACTTTATTCCAAGTATCGCTCAGAATTTCTTTGTATAGAGATTTTGAAATATCATCCCAAAAATTACTTTCCCCGAAGCTATTCATCACATCCATATCAAAAGGGATTTTCCCTATGTATTGTGAAGTTTCTTGTCTGCTTTTATAATCATCAAAACTATGAATATTACGAGCTTTATTGATAATTCTAAAGATAGGTTTTTGAGAGTTATCTCTTTCTAGTTGTTTAATCAAAGTGTTTGCTGTTATGTCGGAAATATAATCATCTTCTTGAATACAAATGGTAAAATTAGAATATGAATGAATTTTTGAAACTAAAACGTCATAACCAGCTCTACAATCTAAAATCAAATAATCATATTTATATGCAGGAATGAGCTTTAAAAGGTAATCTAATGTTTGGCCAAAATATTTTGTTTCATCAATTGTTGGGTTATCTAAATTGAGTGTCTGATCAATTCTATTAACTGAAGGTAAAATGTCAAATGACCTATATCTTCGAATTCCTAAATTTTGTAAAGTGTTTAAATTTTTTCTGTTATATAAAACATCAAATACACTTAATTCATTTTCATCAATTATATTTAAAACTTCTCCTTTATGAAAGTATAATAGAGTAGTAAGGCCTCGCACATATATATCTAAATCAATAACTAAAACTTTTGCATCTTGATTTCCAAGAAGTTCTGCTAGAATTGAACAAAACAATGTTTTGCCGGTACCACCCTTTCCACTAACGACGTTTATTATTTTTGTGTGATCAATCATTATTTTGTAATTTTTAAAATGATTAAAGTAAAAATGCCTTGAAAAAACAAGCTGATTAATATTGTTTGCCAAACAATATTGAAAACATTCTCTAACGAAACCTCAGAAACTCCGTATTTGATACAATATATTGGATACATTACAAAAGCAAACCATATCAAACCAAGTGATATTTTTGAATAATAAGTGTCTAGATGTTTAATTGCTTTAGTATTGTTTTTAGTAACATATGATAGTATTATAAAATTCCAAAGATTGCCACTAAAAAATGAAAAAAAAATAATTGCTAATGCTTTTGGAGAACTTACAATGTATTTAAAAATTGTTTTTTTTATTTCATTCATGTTAATTAAGATGTTCTAAATTAGGTTTGATAAAAATCAAATGAATTATAAGGATTGTTACTTTTGAAATTATTTTTCACCAAAAATAATAATAAAAATATGATAAAAGTTTTTTTTTTTTGAATTAATCTCGTAGTTATTACCCCAAGAAACTTTTCAGATCCTCATAACTCTTAATCTTCACACTAACTTTCTCCTCATTCATAACACTCTCAATTTGTTCCGGAATCGGAAGTTTAATTCCCAAAGCAGGTTCAACAACATCAAGGAATTTAATAGGATGCGCGGTTTCTAAGAAAACGCCAATCGCATTTTCGTGTTTTTGTAATTCTTTTTTCAAACCTAAGTAGCCAACAGCACCGTGTGGTTCTGCGATGTAACCGTCAGCTTTATAGATGTTTTTTAAAGCTTCTAGTGTTTCTTCATCCGTATAACTGTAGGATGAGAAATCTTTTTCGAAAGCTTTTAAATCATTGTTGTATAATTCCTGAATTCTAATAAAGTTACTTGGGTTTCCAACGTCCATCGCGTTAGAAATAGTTGCTTTAGAAGGTTTTGGGTCGTATTTTCCGTTTTCTAGGAATCTTGGTACGGTATCGTTTACGTTTGTAGACGCTACAAAATGCTCAATTGGCAAACCTAATTTCTTTGCCATAATTCCGGCGCAGATATTTCCGAAATTTCCACTTGGACAAGAAAAAACCAACGGTTTGTTTTGACTTTTCAACGCTTTGTAAGCAAAGAAAAAATAGAACATTTGTGGTAACCAACGCGCAATATTAATAGAATTCGCCGAAGTCAGGTTTTTGTGCGCTAAAGTTTCATCTAAAAATGCTTTTTTAACCATATCCTGGCAATCATCAAAAACGCCATCAACTTCCAGCGCTTTGATGTTTTTGCCTAAAGTAGTCAATTGTTTTTCCTGAATGTCACTCACTTTTCCAGACGGATATAAAATCACAACATCAACGCCGTCAACGCCAAGAAATCCGCTTGCAACCGCACCGCCTGTATCTCCCGAAGTCGCTACTAAAACCGTGTTTTTACTGTCTTTTTTATCTTTATTAAAATACGCCAGACAACGTGACATAAATCGCGCTCCAACATCTTTAAAAGCCATTGTTGGCCCGTGGAATAATTCTAACGAATAAATGCCGTTTTCGACTTCCACAACCGGAAAATCAAAAGATAAAGTCTCGGCAATAATTTCTCTTAAATAATCCTCCGGAATATCATCGCCTACAAATTGCTGAATCACATCATAAGCAATATTATGATGCGTTAGATTTTCGATTACATTAAAAAATGCCGGATTTAATGGCGTAATATTTTTTGGGAAATATAATCCTTTATCGCTCGCTAATCCTTGTATAACAGCTTCTTTAAAAGAAACTTCCGGGGCATTATGGTTTAAACTATAGTATTTCATTTTTTTTTGGCTTTAAGCTTTAAGCATTAGGCATTAGGCTTTTTCTAGTGCGTTCAGCTTATTGCTTTTTTAATTTTTTCTTATTTATATTTCCGCAATAGTTTTAAGCTTATTGCCTAAAGCCTATTGCTTACGGCGTTCAAAGAACACGAACTCCATCCGGATTAATTTTCGAAACGTGAATTTCATACGGTAAATTCATTTTTTCGTAAACATCGCTCATGGCTTTGGCGATTTGGTCGGCGGTATTTTTTCCTCTGCTTAAAGCAAAAATCGACGGACCAGAACCTGAAATTCCGGAACCTAAAGCACCGTTTTCAAGAGCCGCTTGTTTGATTAAATCAAAACCTGGAATCAAAACGCTTCTTAAAGGTTCAACGATTTCGTCATGAAGCGAACGCCCAATCAAATCGTAATCTTTGGTGTATAAACCGGCAATTAATCCGCCTACATTTCCCCATTGCATAATCGCACTTTTCAAGGAAACCGTTTGTTTCAATACCGAACGTGCGTCAGATGTTTTCAACTCAATTTGAGGATGAACCACCGTCGCAAACAATTCTTCCGGACTATCAATTCTGATAATATCAAGCGGCGCATAACTTCTTACCAAAGTAAATCCGCCTAAAAGGGCAGGAGCAACGTTGTCGGCATGTGCGTTTCCACTGGCTAGTTTTTCGCCCTGCATCGCAAATTGCACCAAATCTTTACGAGAATATGGTTTTCCTAATAGTTCATTAATTCCGAAAACCGCTCCGGCAGAACTTGCGGCGCTGCTGCCAATTCCGCTTCCCGCTTTGATATTTTTATAGATCTCGATTTCAAATCCAAAATCTATCGGATTAAAATGGCTTTCATAGGCTTCTAACATGGCCAAAGCCGCAACTCCGGAAACGTTTTTCTCGGTTTCCATAGGCAAATCAGCACCTACAATTTTAGTAATACGAACGCCTTTTTGATCTGTTTTTCGAACAATCATTTCATCGCCCGCATTGTCTAAGCAAAGTCCAAGTACGTCAAATCCGCACGAAAGATTTGCAATAGTTGCCGGGCAAAATAGTTTAATTTCTTTCATTTCTGGTTGGTTTTGCCACGAAGGCACAAAGTCACAAAGTTTTTTTAAAGTTTCTAAGATGCTAAGTTTCTGAGTTCCTAAGATTAAAAAACTTAGAAACTTAGCGTCTTAGTGCCTTAGCGGCTCATTCTAATTATTTCCTATTCTGATAACGTCTGCAAAAATTCCTGATGCTGTAACTGCGGCTCCGGCTCCGGCGCCTTTGATCAATAAAGGCTGATCTACGTAACGATCTGTGTAGAAAAGTACAATATTGTCTTTTCCTTCCAGATTGTAAAACGGATGATCTTTTGGGATGAATTGCAGTCCAACGTTTGCTTTTCCGTTTTCGAATTGTGCTACGTATTTCAATCTCGAATCTTTCGCTAAAGCTTCTTTATAGATGTTTTCAAAATGTTCCGCATGTTTGGTCAACGAGGCAAAAAAGTCATCGTTATTTGTAGTTGCCAGACATTCTGCAGGCAGGAACGATTCGTTTTCGATGGCATCGATATCCATTTCGTAACCGCTTTCGCGAATTAAAATCAGGATTTTACGTGCCACGTCAATTCCGCTTAAGTCAATTTTTGGATCCGGTTCTGTAAATCCCTGAACTCCGGCTTCTTTCACCACATCGTGAAAAGAATTTTTCTCATCAAAATTATTGAAAATGAAGTTTAAACTTCCCGATAAAACCGCCTGAATTTTATGCACTTTATCACCGGAAGCAATTAAGTTTTTTACAGTATCTATAATTGGTAATCCCGCGCCAACATTCGTTTCAAACAAAAACGGAGCATTGTATTGACGAGATAAACTTTTTAGTTTTTTATAATTATCGTAGGCAGATGAACACGCAATTTTATTACAAGTTACAACCGCAATACTTTGTTTTAAGAATTGTTCGTAAGTTTCAGAAACCGTTGCATTTGCTGTAATATCTACAAAAATACTATTACGTAAATTCAGTTCTTTGGCACGTTCGATAAAAGTTGCTGCGTTTGCTGGTTCTGCTTTATCTAAATCAGCCTGCCATTCTTTTAAAGAAATTCCGTCTTCATCAAAAAGCATTTTTCTGGAGTTTGACAAAGCGATTACTCGAACATTTATCTTTAAATTATCTTTTAAAAATTTCTTTTGAGTATGAATTTGTTCGATGAATTTTTCACCCACATTTCCAACTCCCATCACAAATAAATTGAGCTGTTTTGTGTTTTCTTCAAAGAAGTTTTCGTGTAATGTATTCAACGCTTTTTTAACGTCTCTTTCGTTAATTACAGTCGAAATATTTCTTTCAGATGCACCTTGCGCAATAGCACGAATGTTTACGTTGTTTTTTCCTAAAGTACTAAACATTCTTCCGCTTAAACCCTGGTGATTTTTCATGTTTTCACCAACCAAAGCAATAATACAAAGATCTTTTTCGACAATGGCAGGATCAATTTTGTTTTGAAGAATTTCTACTTCAAAAGCTCTGTTAATCGCAGCTTCGGCATTTTCAGCATCAGAATTTAAAATTCCGATACAAATTGAATGCTCAGAAGAAGCCTGAGTGATAAAAATTACGTTGATTTTTTCCTGAGACAATACTTCAAACAAACGTCTTGATGAACCTGCAACTCCAATCATTCCAGGACCTTCAAGTGTTACAAGCGAAATATGATCGATATGGCTGATTCCTTTTACAACCGTATCTTTTGATGAAACATGACTGGAAATTAAAGTTCCCTCAGCTTCTGGCTCAAAAGTATTTTTAATTAAAATTGGAATATTTTTTCTTAAAACGGGCTGAATCGTTGGCGGATACAACACTTTTGCACCAAAATGCGATAATTCCATCGCTTCCTGATACGAAATTGTAGCAATTGGCTGTGCTTGTTTTACGATTTTTGGATTGGCAGTAAACATTCCGTTTACGTCAGTCCAAATTTCAAGTTGATCAGCATCAAGAGCTCCGGCGATAATAGCGGCAGTATAATCAGAACCTCCACGACCAAGAGTTGTAGTGATTCCGTCTAGAGTTAAGGCAATAAAACCCGGTAAAATATTGATTTGTGATTCATTTTGACCGAAATATTCCTGAATTAGCTGGTTTGATATTTCAAAATTTACAGCAGCTTTTCCAAAATCAGCATTTGTTTTGATGATTTCGCGGCTGTCTTTATAAACAACATTTTTATTAATTTGCTGATAAGCCTGTGCAATAATATATGACGAAAGCAATTCTCCAAAACTTAAAATTGTATCAGCTGTTCTTGGAGATAATTCGCCCAATAAAAAACATCCGTCTAATAATGTTTCTAAGTGATTGATGATTCTTTTTACGTGGCTTAACAAACTGCTTTGCTCACTTACAGGAATCAATTCTTTTAAAGTGTCAAGGTGTTTTTTTTCTATTTCAGCAACAATTTCTCTAAAACTTTCGTCATTAGCGGCGGCTTTTGCTGCTGCCAATTGCAATAAATCAGTGACTTTGCTTAAGGCAGAAACAACAACAACTAATTTATCATTTTTAGATTTTTGATTTATAATTTCGAGAACGAGTTTTATATTTTGAGCATTGGCAACCGAAGTTCCGCCAAATTTTAATACTTTCATTTTGATGATTTTTTTCTTTTTTGCAAATGTTTTTATGTATCCAAAGCCTTTCTTCTTTTAGGAAAAAAGTATAGATAACCAGGATTATATGTAAAAATGTATACCCCTAAGGGGTAGTTGTTGTAGTAGAAGTTGTTGTAACAGCAATTGCAACTCTTGTTTGAGTTGTCATTGTAGATTGATATTTTGCGCTGTTACTTTTCATTTTGATTTTTCAAAAGTACAGCTTTTTATAAAAGTTAAAAATCTTTATTTCTTTTTTACGAATATTTTAATAATTCAAATCTCATCAAATCAATATTGAGTATTTGGTAGATTTAAAACTGTTAAGTTGATGTATTCGTATTTTAATCTTCTTTGTACAGCAGTTTTGCAGAATAAGAAGATTGATTTTTAATGAAAAATAGCTCCCAAAAAGTCGATTTTAATCTATATGCTAAGTAGGGTTTATTGTTTTTAAAGCTTAAAAACGAGATATGATACGATTTCTTATCTTAAAATAGTCACGAGTTTTGTTTAATTAGTATTGTGAAATAGTTAAAAGTGAAGATTCTGTTTTATCTAAATTTTAATTATTATGAACAAATGTTGCTTTTTAATATTGATTTGCTGAATTTTGATGCCTTAAAATAAATATTACCATGAGAGAAGTCCATTATATAAGTACTGAAACATTGACTTTAGAAAATTTACAAGAGATAGTTGTAAACCAAAAGATGCTTGAATTATCTGAAGAAGCAAAAGTAAATGTTCAGAAATGCCGTGATTATTTAGATAAAAAAATGGCTTCACATTCAGAACCTATTTACGGAATCAATACTGGTTTTGGGTCACTTTATAGTGTGAAAATCTCAAATGAAAATTTATCAAAACTTCAGGAGAATTTAGTAAAATCACACGCTTGCGGAACAGGAGAAGAAGTTCCTGCTGAGATTGTAAAAATGATGCTGTTTCTTAAAATCCAGTCTTTAAGTTACGGACATTCAGGGATTCAGCTTCAAACCGTAAACCGTTTGGTTGATTTTTATAACAATGATATTTTACCTATAATATATACGCAGGGTTCACTTGGCGCATCTGGAGATTTAGCGCCACTGGCTCATTTGTCTTTACCTTTATTAGGAGAAGGTGAAGTTTTGTTTGAAGGTAAAAAAGTGGCTTCCGCCGAAGTTCTAAAACATTTTAACTGGGAACCAATCGTTTTACAGTCAAAAGAAGGTTTGGCTTTGCTGAACGGAACGCAGTTTATGAGTGCTTACGGAGCTCATATTTTGATAAAAGCATATAAATATTCGTATTTGGCAGATTTAATCGGCACCATTTCTTTAGAAGGTTTTGATGGAAGAATCGAGCCTTTTAACGAATTGATTCATTTTATACGTCCTCATAAAGGGCAAATTATTACGGCTCAGCGTATTAATGAATTTTTAGAAGGAAGCGAAATTATTGTTCAGGAGAAAAAACACGTTCAGGATCCGTATTCCTTCCGTTGTATGCCACAGGTTCACGGCGCTTCAAAAGATGCGATAGATTATGTTCGAAAAGTATTCAAAACCGAAATTAATTCGGTTACCGATAATCCAAATATATTTATAGAAGCCGATCAGATTATTTCTGGAGGAAATTTCCACGGTCAGCCTTTGGCTTTAGCCTTAGATTTTATGGCAATTGCTTTGGCAGAATTAGGAAGTATTTCTGAAAGAAGAACATACCAGTTAATTTCAGGATTGCGCAATCTTCCGGCATTTTTGGTCGATAATCCGGGATTAAATTCAGGATTTATGATTCCGCAATACACCGCAGCAAGTATTGCAAGCCAAAATAAACAATTGGCCACACCTTCAAGCGTCGATAGTATTGTTTCGAGCAACGGTCAGGAAGATCACGTAAGTATGGGCGCAAACGGAGCTACAAAAGCGTTGCGTGTTATGGATAATTTAGTGCGCATTTTGGCGATCGAATTAATGAATGCATCGCAGGCAATTGCATACAGAGAGCCTTTAAAATCAAGTGATTTCATCGAAATGTTTTTGAGCAGTTACAGAGAAGTTGTGCCTTTGGTAAAAGAAGACAGAATCTTACATTATGACATTGAAAAGACAGTTTCGTTTTTGGATAGTTTCCAAATTGAAAACGATTTGTTAACAATGGCTTAACATTACGGAATAATATTGAAGTAATTTTGCACTATCAAAAATATAAAAATGTCAATAAACAGTATTTTCCAATTTTTAGTGCCGAAAGACAAGAAATTCTTTCCACTTTTTGAAGAGGCTTCAAGCAATTTAATTGAATTAGCTTCTAATTTACACGAAGCTGTAAATCTTCCATTGAAAGAAAGAGAAGTTCTTTTTCAAAAAATTGATGAATTAGAGCAAAGAGGAGAAGACATTACACGTCAAACCAATCTTGAATTGAGCAGAAACTTCATTACTCCATTTGATAGAGAGGACATTCACACACTTATTACTTCTATTGATAACGTTGCCGATTATTTGCACGGTGCGGCGAGCAGAATGAGATTGTATCAGGTTGATAAAATTACAAAATCAATCAGAAAAATGACTGAAATCAACCTTGAAGCTTGTCAAAATATTGACAGCGCAGTAAAAGAGTTGAGCAATTTGAAAAACATGAATATTATTAAGGAGGCTTGCGCCAGAATTAATAAATTAGAAAATAAATCAGATAACGTTTATAACAAAGCAGTTTTTGAAATTTTTGAAAACGAAACAGACGCTAAAAATATTATTAAATATAAAGAAGTGTTATCTGTTTTAGAATCAGCAACAGATAAATGTAAGAGTGTTGCAAACATACTGGAATCTATTTCTGTAAAACATTCTTAAATTCAATTTATTTCATTCTGAAGTTATAATTTATGACGCTACTTATAATTATTATAGTATTAGCTTTAATTTTTGATTACATCAATGGTTTTCATGATGCGGCAAATGCTATAGCAACCGTTGTTGCAACAAAAGTACTTACGCCTTTTCAGGCTGTACTTTGGGCAGCATTTTTTAACTTTTTAGCTTATTGGGTTTTCGGATTTGGTGTTGCAGATACTGTTGCAAAAACAGCGCACACTATGGAAATCAACCTTGTGGTAATTCTTGCCGGTGTAATTGCAGCAATTTGCTGGAATTTATTAACCTGGTGGTTAGGGATTCCTTCAAGTTCTTCCCACACATTAATTGGTGGATTTGCAGGAGCAGCCGTAGCACACGCGATAGCTGTACATGGTTTTTCAGGTTATGTTGGCGAAGATGGAGCTACACATTATTGGTATGAAATCGTAAGCTGGTACAAGGCCGGAAAAGATGGCGGAATGCCTTCGGGAGTTTTAATCATTATTGCCTTTATTGTTCTTGCGCCATTATTAGGAGCTTTTGCTTCATATTTAATCTCCATTTGGCTATTAAATGCTTCTCGTAAAAGTATTTTTCCTAAAATATTCACATTAGCCTTAATGATAGGTACAATTTGGCTGGTTAGCAGTTTAATGGTTCCTTATGAAGAGATTGTTAAGCATGGCAAACCTAGATTTGATTCACATTTTTGGAGCGTAGCCTTTGATCCGCATAACATTAAATGGTTTTTAGTTGCTTTTATTATTTTAACGGTGAGTGCTTTTTGTTTGATATTCAGTAGTTTGAATCTTCATCAGGCAGATGCTGCTTTGAAAAAAATGCAGCTATTATCTTCTGCTGCTTTTAGTTTAGGACACGGAGGAAATGATTCACAGAAAGTAATGGGTATTATTGCTGCTGCTGTAGCGGTTTATATTCATACAAATCCGGGAGTTCACATGGCTTCCTGGTTAGATGTTGTTTTACCAAATGATGATTTAGGTGTTAAAGGTGTAATGCCGGGCTGGATTCCGTTAGCTTGTTATTCTGCAATTGCTGCAGGAACTTTAAGCGGAGGATGGAAAATTGTAAAAACAATGGGTTCTAAAATTACTAAAGTAAGCTCATTTGAAGGAGTTGCTGCTGAAACTGCAGGAGCTTTAACATTGTATTTTACAGAACACTTAAAAATACCGGTAAGTACAACCCATACGATTACAGGTTCTATCATCGGGGTTGGATTAACAAAACGTGTATCTGCCGTTCGTTGGGGTGTAACTGTAAGTTTGATTTGGGCTTGGATATTAACGATTCCTATTTCGGCTATTTTAGCGGGATTGGTTTACTTTGTATTGAGCGTTTTTATTTCTTAAATAAAATAATTAAATTCAAATATTTTTAAATTCCAATTCCAAGGCAAGTGTGAAAAACACAAGCGTTGGAATTTGGAATTTTTTATTTGATTTATGATTAATAGCAATATTTTAAATTCCAAATTCCAAACGAATGTGATAACACAAAGCGTTGGGATTTGGAATTTTTTATTTGGAATTTAAAATACTGGCATTTGAAAAGGATCATTAAAATAAGAACTTAAAACACATTGTAAAACATTGTTGTTATCGTAATCCTTTCCGTTTGAGCAAAATGCTATTGACAGTTTCTCTTTTGGCAAATAAGCTAATACTGATTTGAATCTGTCAACTCCGCCAGTGTGACCGTAGATTTTTTTATCCTGATAAGGAAATTCGAACATTCCCATACCAAATTTTTCTTTTACTGTTTTCATTTCATTTAAATGTTCTGCTGAAATTATTTTACCTGAAAAAAGACTTTCAATGAAATAATTTAAATCAGTTGGATTAGAAACAATTCCACCGGCTCCTTGTGGAATAGACATATCGGTTTCTGTGCTTTTTGTCCATTCTCCGGAATAGGTATAAGAATTACATTCTTTGTTTGCTACATTTATTTTTCCGCCAAAATAGGTGTTTTTTAGTTTTAAAGGTTTGATTATCTTTTGAGTCAAGATTTCAGCGTATGGTTTTTTGTACACATCTTCCAATATAAAAGTCAGCAAAACATAGTTAGAATTACTGTATTCTCCTTTTGTGTCCGGCTCAAAAGCAATCTCTCCAGAAGCAATTCGTTCAATCATTTTATCTTTTGACTGATATTGAGTATTCCAGTCAAAATAGCTGTCATCATTAGTGAAATCATAAATGCCGCTTCTGTGATTCAATAAATTTGAAACAGTAATTTTGTTTGCATTTTTTACTGTTGGAAAGTATTTGTTAATTGTTTGATTTAAACTGATTTTTTTCTCTTCAACAGCTTTAAAAAGTAATGAAGCAGTAAATATTTTCGAAATTGAACCAATTCTGTATTTTGTGTTTATATCTGATTTTTTTGAAGTTGCAACATCTTCGTAACCAATTGAATTTGAATAAATAGGTTTTCCATTTTCAGAAATGGCAATACTTCCCATGTATTTGTTGTTTTTCTCTAAAAGTTGAAATAAACTGTCTAATCTTTTAGTATTTAAATTTTGAGAAATTCCGTTAGTAATAATAAAAGCAAATAAAATCGGGAATAATTTCTTCATTGGTTGGTTAATGGTTAATAGGAATTTGGAATTTAAATATTGAAATTTTAATAAATGTTATTTTCTAAAATTCTTATGATTATGCTTTCTTTTATAATGCGTTTGCTTTAGATTCTTTTTATCTTCTGAAATCACGCTAATTGTACCATCAATTTCCAGCATACAAAGCTTTACATCAGCAAAATATTCTAAACCATGTTCACGCATTGCTTCTTTTAATTCTTCGTGTGAGATGTCTAATTTGCTTAAAGCTTTAAAATCCAGTTTTCCGTCGTGAATTAAAACTTCAGGTTTGTCTAAAAGTAAATCGTTGAGTATTTTATATTTATGTGTTAGTTTTTTGATGACGAAATTAATCACAAACAAAACCAAAGCAGCAACCAAACCTCCCCAAAGACTTGTATCTGGTCCAACCATCGCGTTTTGAACGGAATTACTAATCAGTAAAATCAAAATAATATCGGCGGTATTTAATTGAGAAAGTTCTTTTTTACCGAAAACTCTCAATGCTATTGTCATGAAAAAATAGACAGCGAGACTTCTTAAAGTAATGTCAATATATGGAGGTAATATCATCTTTCTTAGAATTTGAATTTAAAAAAAGCTTTGTCAAAGTTTTAGACTTTGACAAAGCTGCTAAATTAGTTTTATGTTTATTAAGTTTAGATGAACTTATTGATGAAAATTACGATTGCTAACAGTATAGAAATGATTATCGGAATAAAAGCAAGTATGGAAAAGATAATGCCTAATATTAACCATCCAATTACCATTTTAAATAATAAACCCAGAAACAATAAAGTTATTCCTGATAAGAATACATAAACTGCTGGCTTGAACCTTTTAAACATAAATTATTTATATCAACTTAAAATTCTTCTCAATCGCTTTGATCATTTCTCCTGCAATATCTTTGTTGGTTGCGCCTTCAATTCCTTCAAGGCCAGGAGAAGAGTTTACTTCCAATAATAAAGGCCCTTTTGAAGAACGAATAATATCTACTCCGGCTACTTTTAAGTCCATAGCTTTTGCGGCTTTAATGGCGATCTTTTTCTCTTCGGGAGTTACTTTTATTACAGAGGCTGTTCCGCCCAAGTGAATATTTGCTCTAAATTCGCCCGGCATGGCTTCACGCTGAATTGCGGCAACTACTTTTCCGTCAATAACAAAACAACGAATGTCTTTTCCGTTGGCTTCTTTAATGAATTCCTGAACTAAGATGTTTGCATTTAAACTTTTAAAAGCATTGATAACACTTTCTGCCGCTTTTTTTGTTTCTGCCAGAACAACTCCCTTTCCTTGTGTTCCTTCGAGTAATTTTACGATTAGAGGCGAACCTCCAACCATTTTAATTAAATTGTCGGTATCCAAAGGTGAATTGGCAAATCCGGTTGTTGGAATATCAATTCCGCTGTTTAATAGTAATTGTAAGGAATATAATTTATCGCGTGATTGTGTTATGGCTGTCGCCGAATTTAAAACAAAAACCTTCAAGGCTTCAAACTGACGTGTTAAAGCACAACCATAAAATGTAATACTTGGTCGAATTCTTGGAATAATAGCATCGAATTGATTCAGGATTTTTCCGCCACGATAATGAATTTCCGGAGTTTTCGCGTCCAGTTTCATATAACATTCTTTGATGTTCAAAAAATGCATTTCATGACCGCGCATTTCGCCGGCTTCCATGATTCTTTTGTTGCTGTACAATTCAGGATTACTGGCTAAAAGTCCGATTCGTAAACCCGAAGTTGCTTTTTCAGAGTTTTGGTATAATTCTTTTAATGCCTCTGCTGTAGGTTGCCCAAGCAGGTATTTTTGTTCGGGATCTACCAATACACGTCCGCTCATGGCTTCACGGCCTAAAAGCATACGAAAACCCATGGAGTCACGATTGGTTAATGTCATTTCGATTGGCCATTTGGCATCACCAATTTTTAAGTTGGTTTGAATAACATAACGGTGTTCTCTAAATCCGCTTGAACTTTTTACAATTCTTTTATCTACCAACGGAGCTTCACAATGAATAATGGTTTTAATGTTATTCTGAATTGGATTAATATCAAATTTCACCCAATTGGCATCATTTTTTATAAAAGGAGCTATGTTTATAGCGTGCATTGCCGAAGTTTTTGCGCCAGAATCGACGCGAGCCTTGATTGTAGGAATTCCTAGTTCTGGAAATGAGCACCATTCTTCGCTACCTAAAATGACTTTATTTTGAAGCATACGTTATTGTTTGTTATAATATTTAATATTCAAAAGTAGCTATTTGCTTTTAATAAATATACGATTTTATCCAAAGAAAAAACCCGTTATGTTATAAAAACGTAACGGGTTTGTTATTTCTGTTATAAAATTAAATCATCTTATAAATTTGTTGGTTCTTCGGCTTTGTGTACTTCAACAGAAAGCTCTTGAGAATCATCTTTTAAATCCATTAAGATTTCATCACCTGAATGTATTTTTGAGGTAATAATTTCTTCTGCTAACAAATCTTCAACATATTTCTGAATGGCTCTTTTTAGAGGTCTTGCACCAAATTGTCTGTCAAAACCTTTTTCAGCGATAAATGCTTTTGCTCTATCGGTAAGGCTTAATTTATAACCTAATTCAGCAATACGATTGTACAGTTTTGTAAGTTCGATTTCGATAATTAAATCGATGTCATGTTTTTCTAATGCGTTGAACACGATTACGTCATCAATTCTGTTTAAGAATTCAGGAGCAAAGGTTTTTTTCAATGCATTTTCGATAATGCTTTTTGAGTTTTCATCGGCCTGAGCCACTTTTGCAGCAGTACCAAATCCAACACCTTGTCCAAAATCTTTTAACTGACGCGCTCCAACGTTAGATGTCATGATAATGATAGTGTTTTTAAAGTCGATTTTGCGACCTAAACTATCTGTTAAATATCCATCATCAAGAACCTGAAGCATCATGTTGAATACATCCGGATGCGCTTTTTCGATCTCGTCTAAAAGAACAACACAATATGGTTTTCTACGAACTTTTTCAGTCAATTGTCCACCTTCTTCATAACCTACGTATCCCGGAGGCGCTCCAACTAAACGGGAGATAGCAAATTTTTCCATGTATTCACTCATGTCGATACGAACTAATGCATCTTCAGAATCGAATAATTCTTTTGCTAAAACTTTGGCCAATTGGGTTTTACCAACTCCGGTCTGACCTAAGAAAATAAACGAACCAATTGGTTTGTTAGGATCTTTAAGTCCGGCTCTGTTACGTTGAATAGAACGGGCAATTTTTAATACAGCTTCATTTTGGCCAATTACTTTATTCTGAATCAATTCAGGTAATTTGGCTAATTTATTGCTTTCTGTTTGTGCAATTCTGTTTACAGGAATTCCGGTCATCATCGAAACAACATCGGCTACATTATCTTCTGTAACTTCAATTCTGTTGTTTTTAGAATCTTCTTCCCATTGCTCTTGCGCAACAGCTAAATCTTTTTCGATACGTTTTTCATCATCACGAAGTTTGGCAGCTTCTTCATATTTTTGTTTTTTCACTACCATGTTTTTGTTTTCACGTACTTCTTCTAACTGACGCTCTAAATCTAAAATTTGTTTAGGAACATCAATATTAGTAATGTGTACACGAGAACCGGCTTCGTCAAGAGCATCAATAGCTTTGTCCGGTAAAAAACGCTCAGACATATATCTGTTTGTTAATTTAACACAAGCTTCAATCGCTTCCTGCGTATAAGTTACGTTGTGGTGATCTTCGTATTTGTCTTTTACATTGTTCAAAATGGCGATTGTTTCTTCAACAGAAGTTGGTTCTACAATTACTTTTTGAAAACGTCTTTCAAGAGCGCCGTCTTTTTCAATATATTGTCTATACTCATCAAGCGTTGTTGCACCAATACATTGAATTTCGCCTCTTGCTAATGCAGGTTTAAACATATTTGAAGCATCAAGAGAACCTGTTGCTCCGCCAGCGCCTACAATAGTATGAATTTCATCAATGAAAAGAATGATATCGTCATTTTTTTCAAGTTCGTTCATCACGGCTTTCATTCTTTCTTCAAACTGACCGCGGTATTTTGTTCCGGCAACTAAACTTGCCAGATCAAGAGTTACTACACGTTTGTGGAAAAGAATACGTGATACTTTTTTCTGAATGATACGTAATGCTAATCCTTCGGCAATAGCAGATTTACCAACTCCCGGTTCACCAATAAGAAGTGGGTTGTTCTTTTTTCTACGGCTTAAAATTTGCGATACACGCTCAATTTCTTTTTCTCGTCCTACAACAGGATCCAGTTTTCCTTCTTCGGCCATTTCTGTTAAATCTCTCCCAAAATTATCTAAAACCGGAGTCTTGGATTTTTTGTTTGACTTATTGGCTGGATTGTTAAAACTACTTTCCTTAAGACTGTCATCTTGTCCTGAATCATCATTGTATGATTCGTTTCTTGGCAAGTTTTCTAAGAATTCTTCTTCGTTTGGAGTCATATTTAAATATTGTTCTTTAGCTATGTCATAATCTATTTTAAGTTTATTCAACAGCTTGGTTGTGGGATCGTTTTCATTTCGTAAGATACATAATAGCAGGTGGGCCGTGCTTATCGAAGAGCTCTGAAATACTTTTGCTTCCAGAAAGGTTGTCTTCAGTGCCCTTTCCGCCTGACGGGTAAGATGAAGGTTTTTCTTTTCAGCATTTACTTCAACGCTTTGATTGGCCGGACTCAGTATTTCTACCTTTCTGCGCAAATGATCTAAATCGACAGCCAGGTTATTAAGTATATGAATGGCTTTACCGTTTCCATCCCTTAAAATGCCCAGCATTAGATGTTCAGTACCTATAAAGTCGTGACCCAAACGTAAGGCCTCTTCTTTACTGTAGGTAATAACATCTTTTACTCTTGGTGAAAAATTATCATCCATAATATATAATTGTATTGTAAATTTAGTGAATTAGTCTTTGAAAAACAAAAACCATACCCTTCCGAATCTCCTGTCAGCTAATAGACAAAAAAAATAACAATAAAAGCGTTAAAAAACGCTTAATTTATTAACTAAAAAGTAAAATAAAGTTGTTAATAAATCATTGAAATAAGTGTAAGTAAATAGCTGAAAAAATTTCAAAAAACCGTATCTTGGCACGCTTTGAAACTAATATAATTATTAAACATAACAACTTATGTCTGAAGGAGAAAAGTTAATTCCTATTAACATAGAAGATGAAATGAAATCAGCTTACATCGATTATTCGATGTCAGTAATCGTATCGAGAGCACTTCCAGATGTTAGAGATGGCTTGAAACCAGTGCATCGAAGAGTTCTTTACGGAATGTATGACTTAGGAGTAACATCAAGATCTGCCCACAAAAAATCTGCGAGAATCGTAGGAGAGGTTCTGGGTAAGTACCACCCACACGGAGACACCTCTGTTTATGATGCGATGGTACGTATGGCTCAGGAGTGGAGTATGCGATATTTATTAGTAGATGGTCAGGGTAACTTTGGATCTGTAGATGGCGATAGCCCTGCAGCAATGCGTTATACTGAGGCAAGAATGCGCAAAATCTCTGAAGATATTATGGCAGATATCGAAAAAGAAACAGTTGATTTTCAATTGAACTTTGACGATACATTATATGAGCCTAAAGTAATGCCAACCAGAGTGCCTACTTTATTAATTAATGGAGCTACAGGAATCGCGGTAGGTATGGCAACCAATATGCCACCACATAATTTAACTGAAGTTATCAATGGTACTTTGGCGTATCTTGATAATAACGATATTGAAATAGATGAGTTGATGACTTATATTAAAGCTCCGGATTTTCCAACCGGTGGTATAATATATGGTTATGAAGGAGTTCGTGAGGCATTTAAAACCGGTAGAGGACGTATAGTTATGCGTGCTAAAGTTGGTTTTGAAGAAGTTGACGGAAGAGAATGTATCATCGTAACCGAGATTCCGTATCAGGTTAACAAAGCCGAAATGATCAAACGTACGGCTGATTTGGTTAACGATAAAAAAATTGAAGGTATTGCCAATATTCGCGACGAATCTGACAGAAACGGTATGCGTATCGTTTATATTCTGAAACGCGATGCTACGCCAAACGTAGTTTTGAATACCTTATATAAATTTACGTCATTACAATCCTCTTTTAGTGTAAATAATATTGCATTAGTAAAAGGCCGCCCACAAATGCTGAATCTAAAAGATATGATTCATTATTTTATTGAGCACCGTCATGATGTTGTAGTTCGCAGAACTCGTTTTGAATTGCGTAAAGCAGAAGAAAGAGCTCACATTTTAGAAGGATTAATTATTGCATCTGATAATATTGATGAAGTAATTGCAATCATCAGAGGTTCGAAAAATACAGAAGAAGCTCGTGAGAAATTAATCGAAAGATTTAACTTATCAGATATTCAGGCTCGTGCTATTGTTGAGATGCGTTTGCGTCAGTTAACAGGTCTTGAGCAAGATAAATTAAGAGCTGAGTTTGAAGAATTAATGAAGTTAATTGAGCACTTAAAAGCGTTACTAGCTGATGTTGATTTAAGAACTGCTTTAATTAAAGAAGAACTTGAAGAAATTCGTGAGAAATATGGCGATGCCCGTCGTTCGCAAATTGAATATTCTGGTGGAGATGTAAGTATCGAAGATTTAATTGCCGATGAAAATGTAGTGATTACAATTTCGCATGCAGGTTACATTAAACGTACCAACTTAACAGAATACAAAACTCAGAATAGAGGTGGAGTTGGACAAAAAAGTGCCGGAACAAGAGATCAGGATTTCCTTGAGCACATGTTCGTAGCGACCAACCACCAATATATGATGTTCTTTACCCAAAAAGGAAAATGTTTCTGGATGCGTGTTTACGAAATTCCGGAAGGTAGCAAAACAGCAAAAGGTAGAGCAATTCAAAACTTAGTGAACATTGAAAGTGATGATAAAGTAAAAGCTTTCATTTGTACGCAAGACTTAAAAGACAAAGATTACATCAACAGTCATAACCTTGTAATGGTAACGAAACAAGGTCAGGTTAAGAAAACTTCTTTAGAGAAATATTCTAAACCAAGGGTAAATGGTGTTGCTGCTATTACTATTAAGGAAGGTGATGAATTATTAGAAGCAAAATTAACCAACGGTGAAAGCCAAATTATTTTAGCAGTTAAATCTGGTAAACTGGTTCGTTTTGAGGAGACTAAAACGCGTCCGATGGGAAGAACAGCTTCGGGAGTTCGCGGAATTAGCTTAAAAGACGATACTGATGAAGTAATTGGTATGGTTACTGTTGATAAAGAGAATGTTAATGATTCTCAAATTTTAGTTGTTACTGAAAATGGATACGGAAAACGTACCAAATTAGTTGATGATGATGGTGAAGATGTTTACAGAATCACAAATCGTGGTGGTAAAGGTGTTAAAACACTTAATATCACTGAAAAAACAGGAAAACTGATCTCGATTAATGCCGTAACAGATGCTGATGATTTAATGATTATCAACAAATCAGGATTAACAATCAGAATGGCTATCGAAGATTTACGTGTAATGGGTCGTGCAACACAAGGTGTTCGATTAATTAACTTAAAAGGTAAAGATTCTATTGCAGCCGTAACAAAAGTCATGAAAGATGATGTTGCCGAAGTTGTTGTTGATGAAGATGGTAATGTTATCGAATCTGTTATTGAAAGAGTTAAACCTGATTTAGAAGTTCTGGAAGACGAAGGTCCTGTAGAAGATGACGACGATGATACTGACGAAGCAGTAGAAGACGAAGATGATTCTGAAGAAGAAGAATCTGAAGAATAATAACCACAAAAAATTAAAATTAAATACACAAATTGAATATTATGAAAAGTAAATATGTAATAATTGCGTCAGCATTATTGATTTCTGTAGCTACTTTTGCTCAAAAAGATCAAATTAAAGGTGCTGAAAAAGCATTAAAAAGCGGAGATGCTCAAGGAGCAATTACGATATTAAAAGATGCTGAAAACATGGTAGTAAATGCCAAAGATGTTGAGCAGGCACAATATTATTTTATAAAAGGTAATGCTTATTTAGATTTAGCAAATAAGAAAGTAGATGAAAGTAAAAGTTTGTCTTCAGCAGCTGAAAGCTATAATAAATTGATTGAAGTTGAAAAAGCTTCAGGCAAACAAAAATATTCTACTCAGGCAGCCGCTTCAATTGCTGAGATCAAAGGAAAATTGATCAACTCTGCAATTGCTGATACTCAGGCTAACAAACATTCTGACGGAGCAAAAAAATTATATGATGCTTATTTGTTAGACAGAAAAGATACTATCAACTTGTATTATGCTGCTTCGACTGCTGTAAATGCACAAGATTATGATACAGCTTTGCCAATGTATGAAGAGTTGAAAAAATTAAACTATTCAGGAAAAGGAACTAGTTACACAGCTGTTAACAAAGCATCTGGTGAAGAGCAAGGTTTTAATACTGTAAGCGAAAGAGATTTAGCAGTAAAATTAGGAACTCACGAAAAACCAAAAACAGAAACTATTCCTTCTAAAAGAGGCGAGATTTACAAAAACCTTGCTTTAATTTTAGTTCAAAAAGGACGTATCGAAGATGCTAAAAAAGCAATTGCGGATGCAAGAAAAGCAAACCCGGAAGATTCTTCTTTAATTCTTTCTGAAGCTAATCTGTATTTAGAAACTAAAGATTTTGAAACATACAAAAAATTAGTTGGTGAAGCTTTGCAAAAAGATCCCAACAATGCTGATTTAGTATTTAATTTAGGAGTTATTAGTGCTAATGCTAAAAACACTGCAGATGCAGAAAAATACTATTTGAAAGCTATCGAAATCAATCCTAACTACGCAAATGCTTACCTTAACCTTGCAGCGTTAAAATTAGAAGCTGAAAAACCAATCATTGATGAAATGAATAAATTGGGAACTTCTGCAAAAGATATGAAGCGTTACGATACATTAAAAGCACAAAGAGAAAACGTTTTTAGAGGAGTAATTCCTTACCTTAAAAAAGCAAATGAATTAGATCCTAAAAATGAAGATGTATCTAAAACATTATTAGGTGTTTATAAAGCATTAGAAATGACTGCTGAAGCAAAAGCGCTAAAAGCTACAATGTAATTAAGAATATTTCTTATACTAAAAAACCATTCGCCGCGGCGAATGGTTTTTTTTGTCTTTTATTTTTACAGACTAGACTAATGTAGCAGATAACGTAATGGTTGTATTTAAAAGTTTAGAAATTGGACAAATTTCTTTTGCCTTTGCAGCCGTTTTTTCGAATTCTTCTGCCGAAATTGAAGGAACTTTTCCCTTTAAATCCAAATGAATTAAAGTGATTGTACCGTCCTCAAAAGTTACTGTCGCTTCTGTAGATAAATCTTCTGCAGTAAAACCTCCTTCGTTCAGTAAAAAACTTAATTGCATCGTAAAACAGCCAGAATGTGCTGCAGCAACAAGTTCTTCAGGATTTGTGCCAACTCCGTCTGCAAATCTGGTTTTAAATGATAATTGGGCTTTATCTAATGTTGTACTTTGTGTACTAATTGTTCCTTTTCCTTCCATTCCGGTTCCTTGCCAGTTGGCATTTGCTTTTCTTGTAAATTTCATTTTATAAAATATTAAGGTTTATAATCTTTTGATACTCAAATATAATCAATAATTTATAGAATAGTTTTATCAAATTTAATTAGAACGTTAAGTTTTGGGATTATTTAACCGCAAAGCACGCAATGTTTTTTTATTATACTGAGCTTATAAAAAACGCAAAGTCCGCAAAGCTTTGTATTGTTCCAGCTTTGCGAACTTCGCGTAAAACCTTTGCGTGCTTTGCGGTAAAAAAAACTGTGCATAAAAAAAGGTGCAATGATTATCTCATTACACCTAATTATTATTTGTTATTTAAATTTTATTCCTGACCTAAATTACGCAATTGTTTTAGTTTGTCTTTCCATACGTCAAGACTTTCCTTGTGGATTGCTATGTTTTTACGAACTTCAAGAACAATTGAATTCTCTTTTTTTGCGTTTTTGGTATTCGTAAAAAACTGAATGTTATTCTCTAATTGGAATATTTCGTTTTGTACTTCTTCAATTTTACGCATTAAGAAGATTTTTTCGTTATCCAGCTTTCTTGTGTCATTACTTTCAGATAATGAATCAATTCTGTTAGAAAAACGCATCATTTCGGTTTCTTTTTTACTCAAACTTAATTTTTCAAAAAGAGCATCTAAAATTTTATTGAATTTCCCTTCGATGTGACGTCTTGAAAAAGGAACTTTTCCAAAACCTTTCCAGGTTTCAATATGTTGTTTTATAGCATCTAAATCTGTTTTGTGATCACCTGTTAATTGGTAAGCTCTTAGAATATCCAAGTAGGCTTTTTTGTTATCAAAAGCAGCAACCTCATCACCGTTTTCTTCAGATTTGTGTTCTTTTAATTTATCAAAATAATGATTGCAGGCATCCTTAAATTCTTTCCAGATTTTATCTGAATATTTTTTAGGAACGTGGCCAATTTGCTTCCATTCTTCCTGAATTTGCTTCATGATTGGAGTAGTCGCAGCAAAATCTGTACTTTCTTGTAATTCTTTTGCTTTGGCAACAAGAGCCATTTTTTTATTTAAATTGTCGTTTTGGTCTTTTTTAATGTCTTTGTAAAATGAGTTTTTAAAAGAATTAAAGTTTCTAACGGCAGTTTTAAACGCAGCCCAGGTTTCTTCATTTACTTCAGATGGTACTTTACCGGCAGCAAAAAACTCATTTCTAAGTGCTTCTACTTTTTGAATTTGTACCAGCCATTGCGAATGTGAGTTTACTTTTTCAGTACCTAAAACCTCGATTTTGGCAATAATTTCTTTTTTAACTTCCAGGTTTTTTTGCTCGTTTTCTCTTTGGCTTTCGAATAAAAGTTCTCTCTTATCGTGGATTTTTTTAGTCAGTTCGCTAAATTTATTCCAGATAGCATCGCGGTGTTCTTTAGAAACCGGTCCAATATCTTCTTTCCAGATTCTGTGTAAATCCTGCAATTCACGAAAAGCTTTGCTGATATCCGTTTCATTGACCAATTCTTCAACACGCGCAATAATTTTTTGCTTTTGATCTAAATTGTATTTAAAATCCAAATCTCTGGCTTCACGGTCTAAATGCAGATAATCATAAAAATTTTCTACATGAAAGTGATAATTATTCCAAACGTGATTGTATTTATCCTTTGGAATTGATCCTGCATTTTTCCATCTTTCTCTTAAATCATTAAAATGTTTAAGCGTGTCTTTGATGTTTTCCTGCGGATTTATAAGTTCTTTTAGTTCCTCAACTATAGCAAGTCGGTTCTCTAAATTTGTTTTTAAGTTAGTCTGTAAATGTTTAAAATGAACATTTCTTTTTTCTCTAAAAATGTTATAGTACTCGTCAAATTTAGATTTTAACGGAGAATGATATTCAAATTCTTCATTCGGATCCTGTTTTGAAGCATTAAATTCTTCTTTTTTCTCCTCTATAAGATGATTGTATTGTAATAAAAATGATTTCTTTATTTCTTCGATATGGTCTTTTACAGACATTACTTTATCTGTATTCACCAGTTTTTTCAATTCATCAACCAATGCATCCAATGAAAAGGTATCGTAATCCTGCATAGGAATATCATGGCGCTCTTTCAGCGTCTCATCTTCACTCTCTTCGGCATTCGAATTTGTAATGGCATCTAAAGCCGTCTGATGACTTTCTTCAGTTTCTTCAGCTTCCTCAGTAATTTCTACTTCATTTTCAGGAAGTAAAATTTCATTTTCCGGTGTTGCTTCTGTTTCTGATGTTACATTTGCATCATTCTCTGTAGAATCACTAATTTCGATTCCTAATTTTCCGTCTGCTTCTTGCAGGTTATCATTCTTTTCTTCTAACATTTTAAATGTATAAGTATATTGATTTTAAACATTGCGAAAGATAGTAAAGGTGTTTCTAAATACAAAATAATTCGTTTGTTTATGTGCTATTTTGCGATGAAATTCTTATTTATTGGCTCGATTTAAGATTATGATACCTGTTTTTTCGCTTTATTTTTGAAGTAAATTTAAATTTAAAAAGAATATTGTTTTAAGAAAAACGGTTCTAAATTAATATTTTAGTAAATAAGTTCTTATTTTAATAAAGACTTAAAACAGAATTAACATACCAACTTCAATTCCAAAATTATACGATTTATGATTTCCAAAACCTACGCTTGGATGGATATACGCCATATCGTTTGCTGTAATTCTTCGGCCAAACTCTAAAAATGCATTATTTGGAAATCCTTTATTAGTAGCATTGTATCTAAAAGCGGCATCGGCTGCAATCCAGTTTTTACCTATTATAAACATGAAATAATTTTCGAAAGCTGTTGTATTAATATCATCTCTATTTTCAGAACCTGCAAAACTAAGCTGGCTTTCCAAAGAAGAAATCCATAAAATTTTGTCTTTCTTTAAATATTTTCCATAGAAAACTGCAGGAGCAAAGACCCATTTTCCGGATCCGCGAGCGGGATCACTGGCAGAATTTGAAATGACTCTGGCACGAAAAGCAACTCCGCCGGTTTTATGTTTTAAATAAGGTATATAACTTATACCAGCTCCAATATCACCAATTCCGGTTTGGTTTTGAGAATTAGAATTTGTTGAAACCAAAGGAAGATCAACCCTTAAATTCCAGGCTTTATTGGCAATAGGATGTAGAAAACGAATTTCGGTTGTATTATAAGAACCTGAATCTGTATCCAGATATTCATTAAAAAGTAAAATTGTTTTTAAATAATAATGGTAGCGTGCTTCTGTGTAAACATTTTTGGATGCCCCGGCAGTATCCTGAGCTTTTATACAAAAAGGAATAAAAAAAACTAAAAGAAAAAAAGTGTAGAGTTTTTTCATAACTACCTATAAATGAGTAGTCTAAATGTACGAAAATTACTCTTGCATTTTAATTTAGTCTTTTTTTTACTTATTCCATATTTTCCAGGCTTTTTCTGCTTGAAAAATAAGCATATCGTAACCGTTTTTAATTACTGCACCTCTTTCTTTAGCATTCTTTAAAAACTGAGTTTCTGCAGGATTGTAAATTAAATCGTAGGCAATGTGTTTATCTGTAAAAAACTCATAAGGAAGATTAGGGCAGGCCTCGATATTTGGACTAGTTCCTACTGGTGTACAGTTGATTATGATTTGAAAATTGTCAAAAGTAGTAGCGTTTATCAAATCGTAATCGATAATATTTTCCTTTGCTTCTCTCGAAACAAAAGTATATGGAATGTTAAGTTCATCTAAAGCAAAAGCAACTCCTTTTGATGCGCCGCCTGTGCCCAGAATAAGTGCTTTTTTATGGTGCGGCTCTAATAATGGTTTTAATGATTTTTTAAAACCATAATAATCTGTATTGTAGCCTTTTAGTTTTCCATTTTTGGAAAATTTAATGGTATTAACAGCGCCAATTAAAGTCGCTTTTTTGGATAATTTATCTAAAAACGGAATAACTTGTTCTTTATACGGAATGGTAACATTAAGTCCTTTCAAATCAGGATTGCTATTGATTAATTCCTTAAAATCATTGATTTCAGAAATATCAAAATTTTCATAGGTATTGCCTAAAAAAACTTCATCATTAAACTTTTCAGTAAAATATCCTTTTGAAAATGAGTAACTAATATTACGCCCTAATAAGCCAAAACGTCTTTTTAAAATATCAATCATTATTGTTTTCTATGTTTTTCAATATAATTTCTAACCGTTTTTTTTGTCCAAACAACCGGAAACAAATCTTCAATTAAAATGTAATTATCGAAGTTTAAACGTAATCCGTTGCTTAAATGAAATTTCGCTTTTGTATTGTCCTGAATCATAAAGTACAATCCTGCCAAACGGTATTCGATTTCATTTTCTTCAGGAAAATATTCTGAAGCCTGCAGTAAGGTTTGAATAGCACTTTCGAATTCTCCTAAAAACTGTAAAATATCAACCCAGAATAGCCAGGTATCTAAAGCATAATCGCCAAATTCTACTGCTTTTCTATATCCAAATTCAGCTTCTTCAAAAAAGTTCATTTGTTTGTTGATCGTTGCATAACGTTTCCAGTACAAACGATTTTGATTGTCGATTGCTAAAGCTTTATTCACAAAAAATAGCGCTTTTTGAAAGTTTTTCTGGCGGACATGAAAGTCAGTAATGGCAATCCAGCCTTTATCTAAAAGCGGATCTTCATGAACCGTTTGATTGTAATATTGAAGCGCTTTTACAGAGTTTCCAAGTTTTTCGTAACATTTACCAATTCGCAATAACGCATACGAAGTCGCATCGTCTAATTCGATGGTGCGGTTGTAGCTTTCAATAGCTTCGTTGTATTTTTTAAGGCGCTCATAGGCTTTTGCTTTTTCCATGAAAGCTCCTAAAAACTCATCGTCGATAAGAGTTGCATAATCAAAAGCACGAATTGCGTTTTCGTATTCTTTTACGCCATAATGCAAACGTCCTAACTGGTGCCAGGCAATTTCGCTATATGGATTTTTGTTGATATAATCATTAAGATAAAGAATAGCTTCCTGATTTTGATCTAAAAATTCAAAACAGTAAACCACATTATATAAGGCAGATTGATCTTCTAAGTCTTCTTCAAGACATTTGATGAAGCTTTCTTTTGCCATTTCAAGGTTATCCATAAAAAGATACTCCATTCCAATCAAGTTGTACACATCAGCGTAATCGTCAGTATATTGCAAGGCAATTTTAAGCAATTCTACCGCTTTTTCGTGTTGATCTCTTTTAGAACAAATATTGGCTTTCTGGATGTAAATTTCCTCGTTGTTAGGTTCAATTGCATACAACTCATTCAAAAGCTTTTCAGCGATTTCTAGTTTGTCGTCATAAACCAGCATTTCTACTTGTACTAATTTTAAGCCCGTAGATTTTGGATGTTGGTCTAATGCAAGTTTTAAGGCCTTTTTTGCTAAATTAGCCTTACCTATATCTAAATAATGAAGAATAATTTCTTCAAATTCTTCAGAATCAAAAAAGAGTACTTTGTTAGTTTTTAACATCGACTCAAATTTGGATAGGGATAGGTTATAATCTTCTTCTTCGTTGCTTAATTGCATACTGTCTTTATTTGAAATTAGCCTG
>Ga0247741_1000211_pt1 | contig 37734 bp, 30 predicted proteins | sample UWRJL213509R2_FD_180945 | JGI IMG/M metagenome (GOLD analysis project Ga0247741, IMG submission 180945) | Plant litter microbial communities from Arlington Agricultural Research Station in Wisconsin, United States - UWRJ-L213-509R-2 | ecosystem: Environmental > Terrestrial > Plant litter >... | reverse complement strand
GTAAAATAAGAGCCATATACTTCATTTACCTGTGCAAAAGTTTGCATATCGGTTAAAAATATAGTGGTCTTTATGATCTGATCAAAACCGGTACCGGCTTCAGTTAGTATCGCTTTAAGGTTTTCCATTACCATTGTAGCTTCATCGGTTATACCTGTGGTGATGATCTCGCCTGTTTTTGGATCTGACGGTATTTGGCCGGAAACAAATAGCAAACCATTAGCAGCAACAGCTTGGCTGTAAGGGCCTATTGGGGCAGGGGCATTATTAGTATTAATAATAGTTTTCATTTATGGAGTGATGTGATTATTATAATGAGGCTACTTTTTTAATATGAACCACTGAATAAGCTTCCAAATAATGCCGAGCAAAAACATGCTTATTGCAATAGCATTAATTACATGCATTACCTTAAGATTAAAGCTGGTAGGCCTGTTGGGGTCTTTTTTTCTAAAAAAGTACATAATACAAATTTAATAAAAAAAAGAAAGCCCCCCGAGTTATTCGGGGGGCTTCTCAAATAATATTTTATTTAGATATTATCTTTGTTTGAAAGAAACACGACGGTTTGCAACACGTCCTTCTTCAGTTGAGTTATCAGCTATCGGGTTAGTTTCACCGTAACCTTTAACTTTTAATTTTGATGCAGCAACACCAGAGTTAACTAAGTAAGTTTTTACAGAGTTAGCACGGTCACGTGATAATGATAAGTTGTGAGCAGCAGTACCTTCAGATGAAGCGTAACCATCAATCTCAACAGTTTTACCAGATGAACGTAAGTCAGCTGAAGTAGCATCTAATACTGGGTAAGATGAAGTCCTTAATACTGAGCTATCAAATTCAAACTGGATGTTTGAGTAAGCAGCAGCAGCAGTAGCAGCAACTGTATCAGCTTTAGGGAATACGATAACGCAACCAGAACCGTCAACAACGCTACCAGCTGGAGTGTTAGGGCATTTGTCGAATTGATCAGATACACCGTCACCATCAGAATCTTTCTTAAGATCAGTAACTGCGTTTTCAACGTTAGTTACACGGCCTTTAAGAGCTTCAACTTCCTGACGTAAAGCTGCATCGTATAATTCGTCATACATCATAGCAACTGGGTTAACCCACTCTAAGCTTGGTTTTGAGCTTGAACCCAAAGTGAATTCTAAACCACCGTAACCGTAAGAGTAATGATCTTTTCTGTTGTTACCAGTTGTTTTTCCGTCAAAGTTACCACCGTCAATAAAGTTTTCAGTGTAACCAAAGTTAAGGGCAACCGCTTCGCTCAGACGGAATTTAACACCTGCACCAATTGGTACAACGTATTCTTTAACCCATTTGTCAGTAGCTGCATTACCAGCAGCACCGTCTTTCCAGTTAAATGGAACACCAGCTGATGATACACCAGTTGGGTTGTACATAGCTAAACCAGCACCTGCAGTTAAGAAGAAGTTAACAGAGTTTTTACGACGGATAAAGTCGATAGTTGCAACGTTAACAACACCACTTAAAGTAGCTTGGTAAAATTTGGTTGAATAAGTGCCTGGGTTAGCTGCGCCATTGTTACCAGATACTTTACCACCGCGTACGTCTAATTGTAAGCCGAAGTTGTGGCCTAATTGATCGCGTACAGAGATACCGTAGCCTAATTCAATTTTTTTAGTTGAGTAATCGTTCAGACTTCCGCCTGTTGCTAAAGCAGGTGACGTTGCACCAGCGTTAATACCGATACTCCAGGTTCTGTACTGACCTCTACCGCCAAACACTTTGGCAGTGGTTACAGCAGACGAAGTTGTGTCTGTGGTAGTTGTGGTGGTAGTTTTAACAGAGTCTGTCTGCGCACTAACCATTCCAGCAACCAGCAAAGAAGCAAATGATAATGCTGCTGATTTCTTTAATGTAGAATAATTCATAGTTTTAAGATTAAACGATTTAATTGTGATTTTTTTCAAAATTAGTAATTATGTTTGAAACAAATACCAAATCTTGTTCCAAAAATCATAATATCTACTACAATCGGTACAAATAATTTGTTTTTATAAAAATTAATATTTTACAATCTATGAAATATCTGCCTGTTAACGAGCGATTATTTACAATTAATAGAAAAAATTTCGTTTCAAGAATAAAATCAAACTCTATAGCTATATTTCACTCCAATGACGAATACCCGAGAAATGGCGACCAAAGTTTCATATTTAAACAAAACCCCGATTTTTATTATCTCACGGGCATAGACCAGGAGCAAAGTATATTGGTTCTATACCCCGATTGTCCTAATCACCAATACAGAGAAGTACTTTTTTTAAGACAAACCAACGAACATATTGCCGTTTGGGAGGGGCATAAATATACCAAAGAAGAGGCACGCAAAGCATCGGGCATATCCAATATTTATTGGCTGCATGAATATGATACTATTTTACATACTATTATTAATTATGCTGATAATATTTACATAAACACCAATGAGAATGACCGTTATACGCACACCGTGCCGTATCGCGACCTTAGGTTGCTGGAAACGTTACGCCAAAAATATCCGCTTCATCACTATGAACGTTCGGCACCAATACTGCGCGATCTGCGTGTTATAAAGTCGGATATCGAGGTTGAACTTACCCAAAAAGCATGTGATATAACAAGCGATGCATTTAAACGCGTACTAAAATTTGTACAGCCCGGTGTAACCGAGTACGAGATAGAAGCCGAAATAACTCACGAGTTTTTGAGGCAGCGGGCAACAGGGCATGCTTACAGCCCTATTATAGCATCGGGCAAAAATGCCATTGTACTGCATTATATTGAGAACAACCAGGTGTGTAAAGATGGCGATGTGATACTATTTGACTGGGCTGCCGAATATGCCAACTATAACGCCGATATGAGCCGCTCAATACCTGTTAATGGCCGTTTTACCAAACGCCAGCGCGATGTTTACGATGCTGTATTACGCGTAATGCGCGCAGCCACCAAAATGTTGGTAGCAGGTACTGTATGGAATGACTACCATGATGAGGTAGGCAAGATCATGACAGGCGAGCTAATTGACCTGGGTTTACTGAAAAAACACGAGGTTGAAAAGCAAGACCCTAAAATGCCATTGTATAAAAAGTATTTTATGCATGGCACATCGCATCATTTAGGGTTGGATGTGCATGATTATGCCAGCCGTTACAAGCCTTTTGAAGTAGGTAACATCCTTACCTGCGAACCGGGCATTTATATTCCCGAGGAAGGCCTGGGCATCCGCTTAGAAAACGATATATTAATAACAAAGGATGGCAACCGCGATTTGATGGCCAATATACCTATCGAAGCGGAAGAGATTGAAGAGTTGATGAACGCGAAATAGTGGGTGGTTGATTGGGTGTGTAGTTAATTAGTTAACCATCCACTTAATCAACCTGTTTAACCAACATAGTTGGACGCAAACCTGTAAATGTTAAAATCATCCTTACTTAAAGCTTTAGCAATATCCTGCTGAAGCTTTTTTTTATCGATACCGGCCATTTTGTTTTGCTGGATAATGTTATACACCTTTTGCGTAAGCAGCAACTCGCGGCGGCTGTTTTTTATTTTAAGGGGTGCAAGGATGAAGTTGGTAACAGCATCTATCCCTTCGTTTTTTGAGGCGATGGTTTTAAATATCGATACTTTGTTTTCTTTGCTTTGCTGTAATATTTTTTTGAGGTTATTAATAAACAGGTCAGCGCCGTCCCTGTCAGCCTTATTAATAATAAAGGCGTCGGCTATTTCCATCAGGCCCGATTTGATGTTCTGGATCTCATCGCCCGCTTCAGGCACCAGCATTACCAGGGTAAGATCAGCAAGGCCGGCAATCTCCACCTCCGACTGCCCCACGCCAACTGTTTCTACAATGATATGATCAAAGCCGGATGCTTTTAGCACATCGGTCATTTCGATGGTTTTGGCAGACAAGCCCCCCAGCGACCCTCTCGTAGCCAAACTTCTGATAAACACATCGGGATGGTTAAAGTGCGATGCCATGCGGATCCTGTCGCCCAGCAGCGAGCCAAAGTTAAAAGGCGAGGTTGGGTCTATAGCCAGCACAGCAACCTTTTTGCCTTGCTGCACCAGGTTATTTATAATAGCGTTAACCAGTGTGCTTTTACCTGCACCCGGAGGGCCGGTTATGCCAGTTACCGGTGTATGTATATTAAAAGTAAGGCTTTTTAAAAGGTCGGCAGCGCCGTTAAGGTTATTCTCCACAATGGTTAAAGCCCGCGCAACCGATCGAAAATCGGTACAGGTGGGTTTAATATGTTGTGTTGCTGAGGCCATGGTCTGTTGCTGTAAAGAAACAAAAATACATGATAATTAACCCACGTATAATAATATAAAAATGAGCGGGCTTAGATAATTATATTTGCAAAAAACATATACCTATATTGGAATGAAGGTTTCGGGGTTCACATTTATACGTAATGCGGTAAAAAACGACTATCCGGTTGTGGAGGCCATTACATCTATACTGCCTGTTTGCGATGAATTTATTGTAGCGCTTGGCGATAGTGATGATGATACCGAAAAGCTGATAAACGATATCAACTCGCCCAAAATAAAGATCATCCGTACGGTATGGGATACCGGCGTGCGCGATGGGGGGAAGGTTTTTGCCGATGAAACCGATAAGGCATTTAATGCTATTGCCGCCGATAGTGATTGGGCCTTTTATATACAGGGCGACGAGGTGGTGCATGAAAAATACCTGCCTTTAATAAAGCAGGAGATGCAGAGTAACCTTACGAATGCTAAAGTAGAGGGATTACTGTTTAAGTACCTGCACTTTTATGGATCGTACGATTATTATGGGCATTCGCGCAGATGGTACCGCCGCGAGATCAGGATTGTGCGTAATAATAAAGCTATCCACTCCTACCGCGACGCGCAAGGGTTTAGATGGGATGGGAGAAAGATACAGGTTAAACTGATCGACGCTTATATTTATCATTACGGCTGGGTAAAACCACCAGCAGGCCTGGCAAATAAGCTGCGTAACTTTAACCGGTTTTATCATGATGATGAGTGGATGGCGCAAAACCTGCCCGAAACTTTTACGTTTGATTATAGCCATAAAAACCCCGATAGGCTGTTGCATTTTACCGGCACACATCCTGCAGTAATGCAAAAACGATTGGCAGCCACCAACTGGAGTTTAGACCTCAACTTAAAAGAACTGGATAAGAAAATGAGTTTTCGCCGTAAGGTGCTGCAAAAAATTGAAGACCTTACCGGCTGGCGTGTTAGCGAGTACAGGAATTATAAAATTATAAAAAAATAAGCGGACTAAATGGCAAACAGATCTGTCCTGGTAACTTTTGATTCCATGAAGTACCCGAACTCGGGATATTATTACTTTGGCAAAGGCTTGGGGGATGCTTTAATAACGGAAAATAAAGAGCGATTTGACTTAAACTATTACATGTTCGCCGCTACAAATTATTTTTTTGAGCGTAAGGTCCCTATAATTTACAGGTCGTTATTTCATAAGGTGTTTTTTCCTTTCCGTAAGTCATTCGGGCTGGTGCATTTTACCGATCAAACTTGCAGGTTACGGCCCTGGATGGTTAAAGCAAAAAGGATAATGACCGTTCACGATATTAATAACATCCATTTATCTTTCAAATCTGAGCGCAACAAAAGCAAGCGTATCAACAGGCTGCGCCGTTACATCAGTTATTGCGATAAGGTAGTAGCTATATCGCAATTTGTTGCCGATGATATTGTAAAGTTTGTACCGGAAGCGAAAGATAAATTGAGCGTTATTTATAACGGAGCCGATCAATTGGTTGTGCCCGATGCCCATGTGCCGGTGTATTTACCCCAAAAACCTTTTATTTTTACTATTGGTTTACTATCGGTACAAAAAGGCTTTCATTTGTTGCCCGCGTTGTTAAAAAATAACAATTACGAATTGGTGATTGCGGGGCACGAAACTCCTCATAAAGCGAAAATTATAGAGGAGGCGGTGAAACATAATTGCCTTGACAGGTTAACCATAACAGGGCCTGTAAGCGATGCTGATAAAGCCTGGTATTTTAAAAATTGTGCTGCCTTTGCGTTCCCTTCTATTGCAGAAGGTTTCGGGTTGCCCATTATAGAGGCGATGCATTTTGGCAAACCGGTGTTCCTGTCAAAGTTTACTTCGCTGCCCGAAATTGGGGGCAACGTTGCTTATTATTTTGATTCGTTTGAGCCCGGGCATATGAGCGATGTATTTACAGCAGGGATGGAAGACTATATAAATAGCAACAGGTCAGAACTTATTATACAACATGCTGCTAATTTTTCATGGCAGGCAGCTGCTGAGCAATACCTGCAACTGTATCAGGATTGTTTAGATAGCTAATGTTTTAATCTTGCTTTGCGGTCCCGTTTCATTCTCCAGATCAAAAAACGCAGCCATATTTTCAGCCCGAAATATTTACGTACCAGGGCGCCTCTGTCATGCTCAAAAACATAGTCGGTATGCGTGCTCGAAACCCCGGTTTGGTTAAAATTAGCCACTAAAAGGTCTTTAAATAAAAATGAAAACTCACCGCTGTTAAACAGCGACATATTTAAAGCGTAATCGGCAGATATTTTATAGCGTGTATTAAAGCGCCTGTTGTTAAAAACTTTACGAGGGTAGATCATCGCCTGGTGGCAAAGGCCATATTTGGCAAACCCATAAGCATTTACAGGGATAGTTGGCCCGCCAAGCGTCATTACACGGCCATAGTAAATAACATCGTCGTTTTTCAACGCTTCACACAACAAGCTAAACTCATTAAAAAGGATGTCATCGGCGCCCAAAAAATACACCCAATCTCCGGTAATGTACCCCAATGCTTTATTCATCGCATCGTAAATACCGTCATCCTTCTCACTTACCCAAAAAGCTATCTTTTCGTTGTCCTTTTGTAGTATATCAACTGTTCCGTCAGTACTTAACCCGTCTACTATCACAATTTCTAACGCCGGGTAGCTTTGGTTGTAAATACTGTTTAAACAGGCCTGCAAAGTTTCGGCAGCATTATAGGTTACGATGATAACCGAAACTTTGGCAAATGAAGGTGACGCATTTTTTTGAATAGACATAAACAAATTGAGCTGGCCTATAGTATATTTGGCTATTGTTAATTTAACGCAAATGTACTTTATTTTGGCACATGTAAATTGGCAACAGTAATGCAGCACACGTTGAGTAACAGATGTAAATGAAGCGAGTATTATATTTTTTCCCGGATAACCTAGGGCAATTAAATGCCGGGAATAAAACCCGGGCAATAGAATTACTCAATTTCTTTAGAGCCAGAAACATAAGTGTTGATTTTGCTACATTAAAAGCAGAAAAGCGGAATTTTTATAACGAGGCAGAAGCAGTAACATTTATTAAAGATAATCAATTAGCCGACAACGTTTTTTTGTTACCACGAAAGCCGGCAGCCTCAAACCCATTTGTATATTTTTTAAAATATAAGCTTTGGGACCTTTTTTACTACCTGCTTACTTTCCCGGTAAAATCAAGCATCCCTACGTTTTTAACCATTGCGCTGAAGCGCGCGTTTGAAGGGCTTTTAAAGCAAAAGCATTATGACCAAATTATTATTAGTTACGTACATTGCGCGGATTTGATCAGCAATAAAAAATTAGTGGGCAGTGCACACTGTATTGTTGATACACACGATTTTATAACGGCCCAGTTTAAGGATAAAAAGAGCTTTAATTTAGGGGCAACTTTTGAAGACGAGATAAACAGGCTTAATTTATTTGACGAAATATGGACGATATCATCTGACGAGCAATTCGTGTTCAGCCAATTTTGCAGCCCCCCGGTTAAGTTGTTGCCCATTATGTTAAGCCAGCCTTTGGCCGGTTTATATAATTACAGTGATCGTAAATACGATATTATATATGTAGCAAGCGATAATGTGCATAACCAACTGGCTGCAAAGTGGTTTTTTGAGAAAGTTTATCCGCTGTTACCTAAGCCGGTTAGTATATGTGTAATAGGCAAAATTAACAATCATCTATCCCTTGATAAGCACATTACCCAATTAGCTTTCGTAGAAGACCTGGCTCCATATTATACAAACGCCAGAGTGGCTATCTGCCCCATGCTTTCAGGGACGGGAATAAAAATAAAAGTTGTAGAGGCCATGTCATATGGCTTGCCGGTGGTATGCAATACCCGCGGAGTTGATGGCTTACCTAATAAAACCGATAACGGCTGTATGGTAACAGATGATGACCAGGCTTTTTGTGATAATATTGTAATGTTATTGAATAACACCGATGTTTACCAGCAACAAAGCAAGCTTGCGTTATATACGTTTGATACTAATTTTAGCAGGCAGGCTGTTTATAGTATGCTTGACGGTACATTCGCAGATAAATAAATATCAAAAGCCGCTGCTTATTTAATATGCAAATAAAAAACCGCAACTTATTCAGGCTTACCCGCTTTGTGTTACTTACGCTGCCTAAGCTATTGCAGTTTATTGGTCGTTTCAGAAAACCGGCCAAACGTATTTTGCTTATCAAAACTGATGCAATTGGCGACTATATCCTGTTCAGGAATTTTATCGAGCTAACAAGCCTGTCTGAAAAGTACCGCGGCTATCAAATGGATTTGCTGGGTAACCAGCTTTGGCAGGATGTTGCGTTACAATATGATAGCCGGTTTCTTAATAAATTTTATTTTATACGCCCCGGTGGTTTTTATGAATCGCCCTTAAGAACCTTTAAGCTGGGCTGGCAACTGTTTATTAATAACTACGAGGTGGTGTTGCAGCCCACTTACACCCGGGTTTTTATAACCGATGGTTTGGCGGCTTTAACGGCAGCCAAACAAATAATAGGTTACCAAAGCGATAATGAAGGTATTCCCGCCCGCTACAAAAATAAAACAGATAAGTTTTACACCCAATTGCTGCCGTTACCGGAGAGCAGTTATTTTGAATTTCATCGTAACCATTATTTTTTTGAAACGGTATTAGAGAGCAACCTGCCAATAAAGCAGCCCGTTATAACTACCTCTAATAATGGCCGTAACGGAATTGCTATTTTACCGGGTGCCGGCGCATTTAAACGCGGATGGGAGAAAGAAAAGTTTTTGCAACTGATTACACAAATGCTTAGGCAAACCGCACAACCCATTTACCTGGTTGGCGGCCCGGGTGAAGTGGAAAATGGCAAATACCTGATGCAAAACCTACCTGCCGGAAGCGTAGAAGACCTTATCAATAAAACATCGCTGCCACAGTTAATTGAGCTCATTGGCAACTCAACATTACTTATTTCTAACGAAACCGGGGCCACACATATAGCTGCTGCCGCCCAAACGCCTTCGGTTTGTATACTTGGCGGCGGGCACTTCGGCCGCTTTGCACCATACCCGGATGATGTTACCTGCAAACCAATTTGTATATATGAAAAAATGCCTTGTTATTACTGTAACTGGCTTTGCATCTATAAAACAGAAGAGCAGCAACCCTTCCCTTGCATTGCTGCCGTAACTGTTGATCATGTTTGGCTGGCCGTAAGCCAGTTTTTACCATCATAATAGTTATTAATTAATTACCGTTAACTTTGTAGCCATTAATTTTTTAAATGAAGACTTACTTCCGGTTATTATCATTTGCAAAGCCAATTGAAAAATTTGCGATACCTTATATTCTAACAACCCTGTTCGCTGTAATATTCAGTACACTAAACCTTGCTTTAGTTGCGCCGCTGTTAACTACATTGTTTGCCAACAATCATTCTAACGCCATTGTGCCATTGGGCCCAAAGCCTGCGTTTGTTGATATTATGGCCACCTTTAATTACTATGTACGTTACGCTATCAATAATTATGGAGCAAGTGGTGCCTTAAAATTTGTTTGTATTACAATTGTAATATCCGCCATGATAGGCAACTTTTTCCGTTACCTGTCGCAACGGATCATGGAAAACCTGCGGGTTTATACGCTTCTAAACCTGCGCCGCAGGGTGTTTAGTAATGTAATGAACCTGCACCTTGGCTTTTTCAGCAATGAGCGCAAGGGCGATATCATTTCCAAAATAGCATCAGATGTGCAGGTGGTGCAATACTCGGTAACGGGCACTTTACAGGTGGTTTTTAAAGAACCGTTAACCTTAATAACATTCCTGGTAACGTTATTCCTCATTTCGCCCAGCCTTACGTTGTATTCGTTTTTAATCATTCCGTTTTCGGCATTTATCATATCACGTATTGTAAAAAGGCTTAAGCAACAAGCCGCCGCTTCGCAACAAACTTATGGCAATATGATAAGTTATCTGGACGAAGCACTTTCGGGAATCAAAATTATCAAATCGTTTAACGCAACTGATTTTATAAAAAACAGGTTCGACCGAGAGAATAAAAAATATTCGGATATTACCAAAGCTATGGCACGCCGGCAGCAACTTGCGTCGCCGGTTTCTGAGTTTTTGGGGATAACCATGGTTGCCGGTATTATACTATATGGCGGTAACTTGGTTTTGAATGAAACCTCGCCGTTATCACCGCCCGAATTTATTGCCTTTATCATATTATTCTCGCAGATATTAAGGCCTGCAAAAGCCATCTCAGATTCATTCAGTAATATTCATCAAGGTATAGCTGCTGGCGAACGCGTACTGAGCCTTCTTGATGAAAAGCCATTGGTGGCCGATGCGCCCGATGCAATTAGCGTAAGCGATTTTGATGAAGCTGTCAGGTTTGAGGATGTTTCATTTGCTTATAGCGAAAAAGATGTGCTGAAAAACATTAATCTGGTAATACCCAAAGGAAAAACCGTTGCACTTGTTGGCCCGTCAGGCGGGGGTAAATCAACCATGATGGATCTTGTACCAAGGTTTATGGACCCGCAGCAGGGGCGTATTACCTTTGATGGTAAGGATTTAAAAGAGATAACAGCGAACTCATTACGCGGTTTAATGGGCGTAGTAAACCAGGAGTCGGTTTTATTTAATGATACCATTTTTAATAACATAGCTTTTGGTAAAACCGATGCTAAACGCGAAGAGGTGGAGGCTGCCGCACGTATAGCTAATGCACATAACTTTATTATCGAAACGGAGAACGGTTATGACACTAACGTAGGCGACAGGGGTACTAAACTTTCAGGAGGGCAAAGGCAGCGTATTTGTATTGCAAGGGCGGTTTTAAATAACCCGCCTATTATGCTGTTAGATGAAGCCACATCAGCATTAGATACCGAATCTGAAAAACTGGTGCAGGATGCATTGAACAACCTGATGAAAAACCGCACATCACTGGTTATTGCACACAGGTTAAGTACCATCCAAAATGCCGATATTATAGCCGTGTTAGAAAACGGGAGGCTGATAGAGCAGGGCACACACCAGGAATTACTAAATAATAATGGCCTTTACCGCAAGCTGATTGATATGCAAACCTTTGGCGAAGATTAATCGCCCTTGCCGTTTAGCTTATCTTTGATATACTGCCAGTCGCGCATTAATAAGCTTTGGGGCATTTTGGCAGCGTTTTCTCTTTTGCGGATATACTTTTTAGCCTTGCGTAACAGGAACCCCTCTTTTGCGGGCGCAAGTAAATTATACCCGAATTTATTTTTAGTGAACAGGTGTAGAAAGCTGCCATCGCTATAAAAGTTATACCCAAGTTTATCAGCAATATATTCTAATGAAGCGCTTGTATAAAAGGATACGTGCTGGCCTGTTTCTACAGAAAAGTATGACCAGTCGTCTACTTTGCTGATGTTGTTTGGTTGCAGCTCGGTGCTAAAAAGTAAACTGTCAGAAAATTCGAGGATCTGTTTTATTTCCTCCATTGGGTTTGCCAGGTGTTCAAATACTTCAAAAGTGGTTACCAATTCAAATTTTGTATTACCCTTCAGGTCGTGCAGATCAAAATAGTTTGCAAATATGTTTTGGCAGTATTTGTCGGTATGGTAAAAGTTAAAGCCTTTATCGCGCATTAAGCGTGTAAACAGGCCATAGCCGCCGGCGTAATCCAGGTAGGGTTTCTGAGCATTAAAATTTTCTGCAAGTATTTTGCTCACCCGGTTTGCCAAAGTATAGTTGCGATAAGGCAACCCAATATCCAGTTGCGTTATAGCCGATGAATACGCTTCGGGCAGCCAGTACGGTTCTTCGGTTTGTATAAAGCCGGTTTCGTTACAACGATAGTATTTAACGTCGTATTTGCCAAGTATTTTGGCTGTAAATAAATAAGTGGTTTCGTTGCCCGTTATTTTGCTAAGCATTTTTAAAGATGCAATTTTTAATTAAAGAACAAATACGTGCAAGCGCTTTTTATACTATAGTTGCATAACTTTGTAAGCTGATATTATGGCCATACCAATCATTTTTTTTCATAGCGGTAATTCAAAGTACTTAAAATACAGCCTTAAGCAGGCACGTACATTCAACCCCGATTCGCCTGTTTATTTGCTTGGCGATAAAAGTAATAACCGGTACCCGTTTATTACCCATGTTTTAGCCGATAAGTACGAGCCCGCGGTAAAAGCATTTTCTAAGATATACAAACACCGGTCATCCAACGGCGAAGTTTACGAGCTGAATTGTTTTTTACGCTGGTTTTATATAGAGGCTTTTTGCCGGGAAAATAACATAGAAGCGTTCATCTACCTCGATTCGGATGTATTGCTGTTCCAAAACGTTACCGAAATGGTGCCGGTGTTTAAAAACGCTGCCATAGCCAATACCTGTGCAGATATGGGCATGCCGGCATTTACCTATTTTAAAAATAACACCGCGCTAAGTAATTTTTGCAATTATCTGATACGGGCTTACACCGAAGAAAAAGCAATCAAAGAGCTGGATAAATATTATGAGCCGTTTGCAAACAGTTCTGAAATGATGGGAGGTGTTTGCGATATGACACTGTTTCATTTTTACTTTCGCGATCATCCACACGATACTCTCAAAATAGACCTGATTAATAACGAGCTTGGGGTGGATGTATCCATAAATAGCAGCGATGGTTATGAAATGGAAAATGGCATAAAAAAAATTTATTGGCAAAATAACCTTCCCTATTGCAAACGTATTAGCGATGGTAAATTAATAAAGTTTGCAACGCTGCACTACCAGGGCGATGCCAAAAAACTTATGGCCAGACATTTTAAAGGCAAGGGCTATATTATCACCAGGGCGTGGGATTTATGGAAACAAAAGCAATAATCTGTTGCACAGGTAACAATGTATTTTACAGCTAAAACCAATATATTTGCCATATGAGCAATGAGCCTACCCCATCATATAAAACTATTTCGCCGGTATTATTCATCATATTTAACCGGCCTGAACAAACAGAGCGGGTGTTTGCAGAAATAAGGCAGGCTGCCCCATCCAGGCTTTATGTTGCTGCCGATTTCCCAAGATCGAATAGAGTGGGTGAAGCAGCTTTAACAGAACGGGTAAGAAGCGTAGTGAATCTGGTTGATTGGGAGTGCGAGGTTAAAACACTTTTCAGTGATCATAATTTGGGATGCAAAGAAGCCGAAGCATCCGCTATGACCTGGTTTTTCGATCAGGAAGAGGAGGGTATTATTTTGGAAGATGATACATTGCCGAATAATGATTTTTTCAGGTTTTGCGATACCATGCTGGAACATTACAGGCATGATAGCCGCATTAGGCACATTTGTGGTTGTAACTTGCAGCATGGAAAGAAATGGGGCAATGCCAGCTATTATTTCTCAAACATAAGCCATGGTTGGGGCTGGGCTGGCTGGCGTAGGGTTTGGAAAGATTATGATAGAGATTTGAAGCAATACGAGGCAAGCGATATACGCCCGCAACTTGAAAATATTTTTGAAGACAGTTTTATTGTTGATAGCTGGGAGCAGATATTTATTGATGTTAAAGCCGGTAAAATTGATACATGGGATTATCAGTATGGCTTTTTAAATTTTTTTAACAATAGCCTTTCGGTTATTCCTAACTACAATCTCATTACAAACATAGGCTTTGGCGTAAACTCCACTAATACGCATGATGCTGATAATATTAATGCGAACATCCCCCTGGAGCCGCTTGACGAAATAATCCATCCTTTATACATTGTTCCACAAAAAAAAGCCGACGAAGCCTCATTAAAGCATGATTTTAATGTTGATGCCCGCCGCAAAAAATACAACAAACCAAAGTACAGGCTAAAAAGATGGCTTAAAAGCTTAGGTAAATAAACCAAGTAAAAAAGCCACCCTGATTGCTCAGGAATGGCTTTTGATGGAATCAATAGTAAATTCTTTTTTTATTGGAACTTAAACCCTAAGCCCAGTTGAAACACCTGGTTGCGGTAATCGGGTGCCGCGCTGTTAGAGTAGTTCTTGTCCAGGTCGATAGCGTACCGGCCGCGTAATTCAACGTTGCGGTTAAGATCAATACCTACACCAATTACACCCGATATGTAGCTTTTATCGCCACGGTAGGTATACTCCGGCTCTGATACAGAGTTGAAGCCATTATCATAAGTATTGCGCGTTGAGGTAATAAATGTTAACTGCGGCCCTATCACAAAGTTAAACCCTGGCACCAGGCGGAATTTTGCCAGCAAGGGGATATCAACGTAATTAGTGCGTTGTTTAAAGGTACCGTCAACAGTTTCGGCTTTGTAGCCTTTTTGCGAAAACAAAATTTCGGGCGCAAACGATAATGGGTAAGCAATAGGTACCTCGAACGTTAAACCTGCATGCCAGCCGGCAATAGTGCTGGTGCTGTAATCAGAGTTGTAAGCATCAACAGTATTTGAAAAGTTAACACCGCCTGCTAAACCAACTTTAGGCTGCCAAAAGTCATTTTGCCTTCTGTCATATCTTTCTTGTACAGGTACCGGGCGCCTTACCCCTCTGCGTTGGTAACGGCGGTCATAACGTTGTGCACTTGCTGAGCCAACTACAGCCATGAGGCATATTGCCATAAAGAGAAATTTTTTCATCGGTTCTATTTTTTTAATGATGCTGAAATACCAGGGAATACCTGTAATATTTCATGTTTGTTAATTTTTATAACCTATAGAGTGAAAATTAAGGCCAAGGTTTATTCGTAGATGCTTTAAATAATGTTAGTGGGCCAAAACAATTATCGGTAATTAAGATTTAAGCTACATTTGAATAATAATGGAACGGAAAAATTACATAGCATGTTGCCTGCTTTTTATATTAAGCATGTCAGTTCAAAGCGGGTTCGCTCAAAAAGCAAGTTTAATTAACACCTTAACGGAGCAAAACCACTGGGTTGATTCTGTTTATAAAAGATTAAGCCGTAAAGAACGTATTGGCCAGTTGTTTTATGTAAGGGCGCATACCAACAAAGGGCAGCATTATGAAGATTCTGTAGCCATGGTGATACAGGACGAGCACATTGGCGGGCTGGTGTTTTTCCAGGGCGGGCCGGTAAGGCATGCCAACCTTATCAATAATTATCAAAAGCTTTCTAAAGTGCCATTACTCATCGCTATGGATGGCGAGTGGGGTTTGGGTATGCGGTTAGATTCATCTGTTTCATACCCCTACCAGATGACGCTGGGCGCTATACAGGATAATAACCTCATCTACAAAATGGGGCAAATGGTAGCTTACGATTTTAAGCGCCTGGGCATCCATATAAACTTTGCGCCCGATATGGATGTAAATAACAACCCAAACAACCCGGTGATCAATTACCGGTCGTTTGGCGATAATAAGTATAACGTAGCCAAAAAAGGCATCGCCTATTTTAAAGGGATGCAGGATGCCGGGCTCATTGTTTTTGCAAAACACTTCCCCGGCCATGGCGATACCAATGTCGATTCGCATTTTGATCTGCCGTTGCTGCCATTTACCCGCGCACGGTTAGACTCTTTAGAGGAATATCCTTTCAGGGAAGCCATAGCCGCCGGTGTAGGCGGTGTAATGATAGCCCATATGAACATCCCTGCGCTGGATACAACAAAGAATTTACCCTCTACCTTATCAAGGCCCATCGTTACCGGTATCCTGAAGGATTCATTAGGGTTTAAGGGGATAGTAGCGTCTGATGCGATGGAGATGGCGGGTGTTACCAAATACTTCCCTAACGGCGAAGCCGATGTAAGGGCCTTTTTAGCAGGGAATGACCTGATTGAATTATCAGTAAATTCACAAAATGCGGCTAAGCTTATTTTAAAGGCCATCCGTAAAAACAAAATTACCAAGGCCGAGTTTGAGGCCAAGATCAAAAAGCTGCTTGCCGCAAAATACTGGGCAGGTTTAAATGCCTACAAACCAACAACACCCAGGAACATTATACAGGATATAAACCGCCCCGCCGCTGCCGAGCTGATCCAGCAACTGGGCGATGCCGCCATAACTGTACTAAAAGGTGATAGCCGCACCCTGCGCCAAAGCCCGTTCAAAAAAACAGCCATTATAAGTATCGGGGTCGACAGGCCAACGGTTTTCCAGATGGAGCTTTCTAAATGGTACGCCAACAGCATGATATTTTTGGTAGGGAAAAATACCTCGCTAACCGACCTTAACCGTATGCTGCAAACCTTAAAAGGTTTCGATCAGATCTTTGTAAGTATCCATGATACCCGCCTGCGCCCGGCCAGCAAGCTGGACTACAGCAATGATGTGAAGTTCCTGATCTCGGCCTTAGCGGCCAAGCCAAACGTGGTAACCAGCGTTTTTGCCAACCCTTATACCATAGCGGGTTTACCGGGCATTGAAAAAAGCAGTGGAATCCTGGTAGGTTACCAAAAAGACGATGCCATGCAGCGCTCGGCCGTAAAAGTGATAACCGGTACAATGAAACCTACCGGTAAACTGCCTGTAAGTGTAAACCTGTATTTCACTACCGGTATGGGTATGAGCTTTTAGACGATGTGCGGATATGCAGATTTCAAATGTGCAGATGATAGGAGTTTGCAATCCGCACATGTGTTTTTTAATTGCACATCTGCATATTCGCACATCTACACATCTTTTTAGCTATTGCAGCAAAGCGGTTTTAAACGTAGGGTCGTTGGTATTGAGTACCCGGTAATAAGCATTGTTGCCCCATTTAAAACGGGCCGCGTTGGCTTTAATTAGGGTTTTAATAATATCGTGCGATACCAGCAAATCATGCGGGGCTATAGTCTTTAAAGTTTGCGATGCATAGGCAATAAAGTTATGCAGGCCGGTATCCGTAATATCATACTGGCTAATGAAATTATCGGCCGTTGGATACTTGTTTATTACGGGTTGCAGCCTGTCTATCACATAAGCGGTGAAAAGCTGGTTGCCCGCAAGGTCATCTACCAGTTGTGTGTTTTGCGTAGTATCGGCAGGTACAAAAACATCGGGCATAATGCCGCCCATGCTAAAAACTTTGCGGCCTTTTGTGGTATGGTAAGCCGATGCCCCAATGAAGGCGCTATCGCTTAAGTTACTCCCTGCGGTTAATAATTCACCTTTGCGTATGCGGTTGGCCAATTCGTTGCGGTAACTAACTGCTCCATTTTTATATGATTTTTGTATAGACCTGCCCGATGGGGTATAATACCTGGCCACAGTTAAGTTAATGGCCGTGCCATCGCCAAACGGAAACTGCTGCTGCACCAGGCCTTTACCAAACGAGCGGCGGCCAACAATGGTAGCCCTGTCCAGATCCTGTAAAGCGCCCGCCAGTATCTCGCTGGCCGATGCCGAGTATTCATCTATAATAACGGTAAGCGGCCCTTGCTCATAACTGCCGGAGTCGGTAGCAAAGTAATCGGTACGTGGCTCGTGGGTTCCCTGCGTGTACACAATCAATTTACCATTCGGTAAAAATTCATCGGCCATGGCAGTTGCGGTATTGAGGTAGCCACCGCCGTTGCCGCGCAGGTCAAGTACCAGTTTTTGCATGCCATCAACCTTAAGGTTTACCAGCGCCTTCCTGAAATCGGCATCCGTGGTTGATGCGAATTTGCTTATTTTAATGTACCCGGTATCACCAATATTAAATGCCGCATCTACACTACTCAGGCTAACCCGGTCGCGTTTTATATCAAAATCTTTTATGGCTTTAAATTGATCCCTCAGTATCCCCAGGGCAATATGCGTATCCTTTTCACCTCTGAATATTTTGCTGATGCGGGTTACGTTTAGTTTTGTACCCGAAAATGCTTTACCATCAACATTAATAACCTTGTCGCCAACCATAACACCGGCTTTTGCAGCAGGGCCATCGGCATTTACCTGGGTTATAACAAGGGTATCGCGCAGCAGCTGGTATTCTAAACCGATGCCGTTAAAGCCACCTTCTAACCGCTCGTTGATAGAGCGTGCCTGTTGCGCGGGCAGGTAAATAGAGTGCGGGTCGAGGTTTTGCAGCATATCGTTTACGGTTACCCCGGCAACGCTATCGGTGTTTACCGAATCTACGTACTTGGTGTTTACCAGGTCAAGCATGCGCGATATCTTATCGGGGCCGGCAAAGTTTAGGCCAAGCCGGTGCCCGCCAAAATTGTTATCGCTTATCAGTAGCCCAATGGTTACACCAATTAGTATTAAAAGCAATGTCCTGAAAATAATTCCCGCAGTTCGTTTCATCTAAATTTTTCGCCAAGCAAATCTAATAATTAGCAGCTATTGCTGATAATTTATATCACGTTCGTTGCTTTGATGTTTTTTATTCAATTTTGTTAAAAATTTATGGCCAAAAAATGGAAATAAACACCGAAAAGGACTCTAACTACAACGGCCTCGAAAATATGCCGGTGCTGGAGCTCCTTCAAAACATCAACAAAGAAGATAAAACTGTGCCATTAGCGGTAGAGAAAGCCCTGCCAAAAATTGAAAAGCTGGTAGCTGTAGTAACTGAACGGATGCGCAAAGGTGGGCGCCTGTTTTACATAGGTGCAGGCACCAGCGGCCGGTTAGGTGTGGTTGATGCTTCGGAGTGCCCGCCAACTTTCGGGGTGCCGTTTGATTGGGTTGTTGGCATCATTGCCGGGGGCGATACCGCTATCCGTAAGGCCGTGGAATTTGCCGAAGATGACCGCGAGCAGGCCTGGAAAGATTTGCAGGAGTTTGATATAAACGAGCGTGATGTGGTGGTAGGGATAGCCGCATCGGGCACAACGCCGTATGTTATTGGCGGGTTAAAAACGGCTAACGAGCATGGTATTGCTACAGGCTGTATTGTTTGCAATGCAGGCAGCCCGGTTGCTGCCACGGCCCAATACCCGGTAGAGGTGGTAACCGGCCCCGAGTTTGTTACCGGCAGCACCCGTATGAAAGCCGGTACCGCGCAAAAGCTTGTGTTAAATATGCTGAGCACAAGTGTAATGATACAGTTGGGTAGGGTAAAGGGTAATAAAATGGTGGATATGCAGTTATCCAATAACAAACTGGTACAACGTGGTACCAACATGGTAATGGCCGAAACCGGCCTGGATGAAGCCACCGCCGCCGAACTGCTGAAAAAATATGGCAGCGTACGCAAAGCGGTTGATGCGCACAATAAATAGATATGCAGATGTGCGAATATGCAGATGTGCAAATAAGAAAATAGATTACAGAATTGAATTGATTAATAATTTTGATATGTATATGCGTCGTGCAGGCATCTGCACACTTGCACAGCTGCATATCTGCACATTTGAAACATGCACGAGATAGAACCATATTACCGCTGGCGGGATGATTATATAGCATCGGAGGACGAGTATTCGCCCTTTTATGCTACGCAGTACAACGAGTTTGAATACGATAAACAAATCTATAACTACCTGCTGCACCCGCAATGGGATTCGTTCGGCTCAAATACCCTGTACCTTAAAATTTTGTATGTTGATTACGACCGTGGCTACACCATAATAGAATTTATTGGCGAGTGGAACGATGCCATCAACAACGATATTATGCTGATGAAACGCGAGCTGTTTGAGCTGATGATAGACCAGGGTGTTAATAAATTTATATTGATAGGCGAGAACGTGCTGAACTTTCATTTTTCTGACGATAGTTACTATGAAGAGTGGTTTCAGGAAGTGGAGGATGGCTGGATAGCGGGAGTGAATTTTCAGGACCACGTAATAGGCGAGTTTAAGAAAAGCAATATCGACTATTATATCAACTTTGGCGGCGAGCTTGATGAACTTAACTGGCGCTCGTTAAAACCATTACAGGTATTTAAAAAGGTAGAAGAGCAGCTCACCAAAAGGCTCAATTAAAGAATTGACATTAAACAGTAAGCTTTAAGAAACAATAACAACAATAGAACAATTGTAACGTTTCAAGATTTACTATATTCGTACAAATAATTTCTGAAAAATAAATGGAAACTAAAACTCACGATTACGTTTACGAGAGCGTAAGCCACGTTGAAAACCCCGAAGCATCCCGCAAATTCATTGCTAATGTATTTGTTTGGATGTTTGTTGCATTAGGTATATCATCCCTGTGCACTTATACATTTGCTTTTATCCCCCAACTATCGGGTATGTTACGTGATACTGAAACAGGCCGTAATAATATTTTTGGTACCATAACCATGTTTGCGCCATTTATACTTGTGCTGATATTATCAAGCCGGATAAGTAGAATGAGCCTGGTAACTGCGGTTATTATGTTTATAGCTTTTTCGGCCATTATGGGCATAAGCCTTAGCTATATATTTTACCTGTACAGCTTTGGTACTATTTCAACGGCTTTTATCACCGCTGCTATCGTGTTTGGTGTAATGGCAATAGGTGGTTATACAACCAATCAGGACCTTACCAAATTCGGGTCAATCCTGATCATGCTGCTTGTAGGCGGTATTATAGCAACCGTGCTAAACGTGTTTATCTTCCGTAGCGGTAGTTTCAGCCTGCTGATCAGTTATGTATTGGTTGCCGTATTTGTAGGTTTAACCGCTTATGATGTGCAAAAGTTAAAACGTATTGGTGCCGGTATTGAGTATGGTAGCGCCGAAGGTAAAAAAACTGCCATTATGGGTGCTTTAACCCTGTATCTTGATTTTATTAATCTGTTCCTTTTGTTACTACGCATATTTGGCGGTAACAGGAGATAATAGCTTATATATCTTATTTAAATATAAAAGCCGTTTGCTATTAGCAGGCGGCTTTTCGTTTGTATAGATTTTGGCTAAAGCCAGAATTCCCATTTCATTGCCGTCGGTTTTAACCGACGAATAATAAAAACACTACTTTGGCTTCAGCCAAACGTCGTGTAATTTATACGCTTGCACTTTACAACATTATTATTCATCTTTGTAACGCTTATGGAGAAAGACGGAGGGATTAGACCCTGCGATGTCTTAGCAACCTGTTACTTAACAAGGTGCTACATTCTACTCAAACCAAATGAATGGTTTGGGACAGATAAGTGAAAGTCAATATTATACCCGACTTTTCGAGATAAGCTATATACAGTTTGCAGTTTTGAGTAAGCAGTTTGCAGTGTTTTCGCTATGCCTGTTTGTTAAAACTGCCCGCTGCTAACTGGTAATTGCCCACTCATAAAATGGATATTAGAAAAGAACTGCAGAAACGCATATTGGTTATTGACGGAGCTATGGGTACCATGATTCAAAGGTACGAGCTCACCGAGGAGGATTTTCGTGGGGAGCGTTTCCGTGATCATGCATCTGATCTGAAAGGCAATAACGACCTGCTGAACATTACCCGCCCGGACGTGATCAAGGCTATCCATGCCGAATATTTGGATGCCGGGGCGGATATCATCGAGACCAATACCTTCAGCACCCAAAAAATATCACTCGCCGATTACCACCTTGAAGAACTTGATTACGAGTTAAGCTACGAAGGTGCACGCATTGCCCGCGAGGTAGCTGACGAATACACCAAAAAAGACCCGTCGAAACCACGCTTTGTGGCCGGTGCTGTTGGCCCAACAAACCGTACGGCTTCCTTATCGCCAGATGTGAACGACCCGGGTTACCGCGCCGTTACCTTTGACGACCTGGCCGAGGCTTATTACGAGCAGGTACGCGGCTTGGTTGATGGCGGCTCGGACGTGTTATTAGTTGAAACCATATTTGATACCCTGAACGCAAAAGCGGCGCTGTTCGCTATAGACAGGTATAAAAAAGAATGTAAAGAAGCGGGTAAAGATTACCCTGCATTCAGGGAAAGCGGTGGTGTGATGATATCAGGTACCATTACCGATGCATCGGGCCGTACCTTATCCGGCCAAACGGTTGAGGCGTTCTGGAATTCTATCAGTCATGCCAACCTGTTATCGGTTGGTTTAAATTGTGCTTTGGGCGCGCGCGAAATGAGGCCGCACTTAGAAGAGCTTTCTGCAAAGGCGGGTGTGTTTATCTCGGCTTATCCAAACGCGGGTTTGCCAAATGAATTTGGTGCGTATGATGAAACCCCGCACGAAACCGCCCACCAGGTTGATGATTTCATTAAAGCTGGCCTGGTAAATATTGTGGGTGGTTGTTGTGGCACCACACCCGAGCACATTAAATGTATAGCTGATAAAGCTGCTAAATATTCCCCAAGGCAACTGCCCCAAATAGAGCCTTATTTAAGGCTAAGCGGACTTGAAGCCGTAACCCTCACCCCCGAAACAAACTTTGTAAACATAGGCGAACGTACCAACATCACCGGGTCGCCAAAATTCTCCAAACTCATCCTGGCCGAAGATTACGAGGCTGCCCTGACCGTTGCCTTGCAGCAGGTAGAAGGCGGCGCGCAGGTTATCGACATTAACATGGACGAGGGGATGATCGACTCGGAAGCGGTGATGGTGAAATTCCTGAACCTGGTTGCCAGCGAGCCGGATATTGCCAAACTGCCCATCATGATCGACTCCTCAAAATGGACGGTTATTGAAGCCGGGTTGAAATGCCTGCAAGGGAAAGGTATCGTAAACTCTATCTCGCTGAAAGAAGGGGAAGAAAAATTTAAAGAATATGCCCGAAAGATATTAAGCTATGGCGCTGCTGCCGTAGTAATGGCCTTTGATGAAATCGGCCAGGCCGATTCTCTGGAACGCCGTAAAGAAATTTGCGGCCGCAGTTACCGGATATTGGTTGATGAGGTGGGTTTCCCGCCACAGGATATCATCTTCGACCCGAATATTTTGACCGTAGCCACCGGGCTTGAAGAACATAACAACTACGCGGTAGACTTTATTGAAGCCACCCGCTGGATAAAACAAAACCTGCCATACGCTAAAGTAAGCGGTGGGGTAAGTAATATATCGTTCTCGTTCCGTGGTAATAACGTGGTGCGCGAGGCCATGCACTCGGCATTCCTGTACCATGCAATTAAAGCAGGGCTGGATATGGGCATTGTAAACGCCGGGATGCTGGAAGTTTACCAGGAGATCCCTAAAGACTTGCTGGAACTTGTTGAAGATGTTTTACTGAACCGCCGCGATGATGCCACCGAGCGTTTGGTTGAATTTGCCGATACCATTAAAAGTAAAGGTAAAGAGATAGTGCGCGACGAAGAATGGCGTAAAAACCCGGTTGAGGAGCGCCTGTCGCACGCGCTGGTGAAAGGTATTATTGAATACCTGGATGATGACGTGGAAGAAGCCCGACAGAAATTTGCCAAGCCATTAGAGGTTATTGAAGGCCCGCTGATGGATGGTATGAACGTAGTAGGCGACCTGTTTGGCGCCGGTAAAATGTTCTTGCCGCAGGTGGTAAAATCGGCCCGCGTAATGAAAAAAGCCGTGGCTTATTTGCTACCATTTATTGAGCTGGAAAAACAACGTGTGATAGATGCCGGGGAAGACAGCAGCGGCAGCAGGGCCAACGCAGGTAAGGTGCTAATGGCTACCGTAAAAGGCGATGTACATGATATTGGCAAGAATATAGTGGGTGTGGTACTGGCCTGTAACAACTTCGAGGTGATTGACCTTGGGGTGATGGTGCCTGCCCAGCGCATTATTGAAGAAGCAAAAAAACAGGAAGTAGATATTATAGGGTTAAGCGGCCTGATCACGCCATCGCTTGATGAGATGGTGCATTTCGCCAAAGAGATGGAACGAGAAGGGTTTACTATTCCGCTAATTATTGGCGGGGCAACTACCTCGCGCATCCATGCCGCTGTAAAGGTAGCGCCGCATTATTCTGGTGCTGCTATTCACGTTTTGGATGCATCGCGCAGCGTAACTGTTTGCAGCAGCCTGATGAACCGCGATACCCGCGACACTTATATACAAGGCATTAAAGACGAATACGCTAAAGCCCGCGAGGCACACGCTAACAAAAAAAGCGATAAGCGCTTTGTAAGCATTGAGCAGGCCCGCGAGCAAAAATTTCAGATTGACCTTAAAACGGTAGCGCCTGCGCCAACGTTTTTGGGCACCAGGGTTTTTGAAGCGTTCCCACTGGAAGAGCTGGTGCCTTACATCGACTGGACACCTTTCTTCCATACCTGGGAACTGCGCGGCAGCTATCCAAAAATATTTGCCGATAAGTTTGTAGGCGACGAAGCCAAAAAACTTTTTGATGATGCCCAGGCATTGATGAAGAAGATTGTTGACGAAAAGTTATTGCGCGCCAGTGGCGTTATCGGTTTTTGGCCGGCTAACAGTGTGGGCGATGATATCGAGATCTATACAGACGATACCCGCCAGCACGTGCTTACACGCATCCATACCTTGCGCCAGCAGAACGAAAAGGTAAAAGGTGAGCCGTATTATGCCCTGTCGGATTTTATAGCGCCCAAGGACAGCGGTGTTGCCGATTACTGGGGAGGCTTTGCCGTAACATCGGGTATTGGCTGCGACGAGTTGGTTGCCGAATTTGAGGCCGATCATGACGACTATAACAGCATCATGACCAAAGCCATTGCCGACCGCTTTGCCGAGGCCTTTGCCGAGAAAATGCATGAACTGGTACGTAAGGAATATTGGGGTTATTCTAAAGACGAGCAACTGGGGACCGATGAACTGATCAAAGAAGAGTATCAAGGCATCCGCCCGGCGCCCGGATATCCCGCCTGCCCTGACCATACCGAGAAAACTACCCTATTTGAGATACTGCAGGCAGAAGATAATGCCCACATGCACCTTACCGAAAGCCTGGCCATGACACCGGCTGCATCTGTAAGCGGTTTTTATTTCGCGCATCCGCAGGCAAGGTATTTCGGGCTGAATAAGATAAGTAAAGACCAGATAGAGGATTACGCGCAGCGTAAGAATTTATCGATAGACACGGTTGAGCGTTGGCTTGGGCCGAATTTGAACTATTAAAGGAGCGGAGAGCGAGGAAAAGAGGTGCGGCATGTTTGATAATAAAATATAGAAATGATATTCACTGATTTAGAAGCCTGGAAAGAAGCAAGACTATTAGTTAAAATGGTTTATACATGCTTGTTGCCATTCCCTAAGGATGAAGTATATGGTTTACAATCTCAGATAAAAAGATCGGTCATATCCATCCCATCCAACATTGCAGAGGGTTGTGGCAGGAGCCATCCCAAAGATACTATGCGTTTTTTCTATATTGCCCGCGGTTCAGCATACGAATTAGAAACACAATTATATTTATCCTTCGATTTAGAATTTATCGATGAAACTATATTGAAGGACTTGTTAGACAAATTAACCCGCATAAGAATTTTATTAGCTGGGCTAATTAATTATCAAAAGGCTCAAAGCACAAATTAACCGCACCTCACACCCGCACCACGCACTAATACAAAATGAAGATAACAGAACATATCAAAAACGCAGCAGGCAAAACACTTTTCTCATTCGAGTTAATCCCACCACTAAAGGGCCAGAGCATCCAGGGGATCTATGATGCTATTGACCCGCTGATGGAGTTTAAGCCGCCGTTTATTGATGTAACATCGCTGCGCGAGGATTATATTTATAAGGAGCACGAAACCGGCCTGCTGGAAAAGCTGGCTTACCGTAAACGCCCCGGGACCATTGCTATCTGCGCGGCTATCATGAATAAGTACAAGGTTGATACCGTTCCGCATTTGCTTTGCGGTGGTTTTACAAAGGATGAAACCGAGAACGGCCTGATAGACCTTCAGTTTTTAGGCATTGATAACGTACTGGTATTACGTGGTGATGCCCGCCGTGGCGATGCTTCGTTTGTGCCAACGCCAAATGGCCACTGCTACGCTACCGACCTGCTGCAACAGGTAGTGAATATGAACAATGGTGTTTACCTGCACGAGCATTACGAAGGTATCCTGAAAACTGATTTCTGTATAGGTGTTGCCGGTTACCCCGAAAAACATTTTGAGGCACCAAACCTGAAAACCGACTTTAAATACCTAAAGCAAAAGGTGGATATGGGCGCGGGTTTCATCGTAACGCAAATGTTCTTTGACAATCAAAAATACTTTGATTTTGTAAACAGCTGCCGCGCCGAGGGTATCAATGTGCCTATTATTCCGGGATTGAAACCTATCACCACATCAAAGCAACTGGTTAACCTTTCTAAAACTTTCCACATCGATATCCCAGAAGCCCTGAGCGACGCGATACATGATTGCAAAGAAGAAAAAAATGTAAAAGATATTGGTATTGAGTGGATGATAGAACAGTGTAAAGAACTGGTGAAGTTCGGTGCCCCTGTATTGCACTTCTATACCATGGGTAACCCAGGGCCAACAAAGCGGATAGCTGAAGCGATATTTTAATTGGTACAATACCCCACCTGTTATTTCGAGGGAAGCGCAGCGGAGAGAAATCTCGTTCGAAATGACAATAAGGCTTTTACAATACTTTTTCCATATGCACCAGCTTCCCGTCAAAGTTCATACCCTCTAACACAATTTTAAATTTGCGGGTAACATCGTTATTGTAAAATTTTATAAGAAACTCGTGTTTCTCTTTATCCAATATGATATTGGGCTGCCAATACAAAGTAGTGCGTAAATCGCGCTCGCCGGAAGCAGTTACAGCCGTTGCATAGTCCGGGCTAAAGAAATCTTTTACAGCGGTGTATCCTGCTAATGGTAGTGTTTTATTATTCTTGTCGTCATAAACAAAGCCTTTGCCCCGTTTGGTATAAACAGATATTACACCACCATAAGCACCAAAGGCGCCGCCCATTGATGGGTCGTAAATTTTTACATAGTCAACTTCCATCATTGGTGTATTACGGATATCCGCAAGGCTTGAGGCAAAATTATTCAGGAAGAAGGTCACGGGGTCATTACGCCAAACAACAGATGGCTCATCTCCTAAGGGGTTGCTGATCCTGATGCCGGGTATTTTGCCTTGAAGGTATTGAAATAATGAACCGTAGTTTATAGCCCGTGGGTCGTCGCCAACCAAAATATTGGTTGAAATACCGTCTTTAAATACACCTGCGGTATAAACTTTATCCACCTTCTCTTTTTTCGATACAGCCTTACCGTTTACCCTTACTTCTTTAAGTTGCCGGGTGTTTTTAAGTTGCAGCATATAATCCTGCACACGTTTTGATAATTGTACGGGTGGGTTGCCGGGTGCAATACTTGTATCGGGCGTAGGTTTTATAAATGGATAGATGTAGTTTTTCACCAGGCCGTTATCAACCGTTAGTTTTACTTTATTTGATGCGAGGTTTTTGTCCTGAAACTTAAAGTAGAGTTTTGCATCACCATAATAAATAAGGCCATCTCTAAAAAATGCTGCGTTCTCGCTTACCTGCAGGGGCAACATTACCGAGCTTTTGTCCGGTGTCTCTACAAAAATGGTTGCATAAGTGCCGGGTTTAAACCCATTTGCGTTTATGCCGGTAACTTTGCCGCTTAAGCTTAAAAAACGATGGTTGGGTATGGTGTCAGTCAGCTTAGTTATGGTGTCGGTACTCCAGTTGTATTTGCGCCAGCCATGGGTAAGCATTACCAGGTCTAAATTTTTAGCAGCGTCTTCGGTTGTGTTTGCAAAATAATAATAAGGGTTAACTATCTTGCCCCTTAGGTCGGCTGTTAAAAGTAAATGCGAGATAATATTGTCCCGGTTAGGCGAAGGGTCATCAACATCGGCATCTGTAACAGATACAGAATAATTAGAACGAATACTATCCTTAACCGCCAGTTTTAACTGGTTTAAGCCGCGGCTTAGTTTACTTACGCTTGTAAAGGCAGTATCTACATTAAAGCTATAGTCATGATTGTTTACGAAGGTGATACGCTCGGCAATAGGCTTTAAGTTTTTATTGAAAACGGTAATATATAAAATACCCGATGGCATATCTTTAATGGGGATGATGCCGTTAGACATTTCGGCAGCCGACAGGTCTATTTTTACCTGGTAAGCGATAGTGCCGTTGCCATGCGCCACAAGCGTTAAATTTTTGTCGGCAGCATCGGCGTCTTTTGAGCGGAAGATAAAAAACTTTTTACCCGTAGCAACATCAGCAATATGCAGGGTTATGCCATTGGGTTTTGCCTGGGGCAATGGCGTGGTATGTTCTGTTCCTCCTGCATCTTTCCAGGTAGCAATATATGCCTGGCCGGGTTGTGCAAGCATGGTAAATGCACCCATGCCATCGTGTGTGGTGGCAAATTCGGTTATGAGATTGCCCCCGTTTTTTATAACGCCGGTTACTTTGGCAGGCATCCCGTTTGCGTCGGTAGCTTTAAAAGCCATTAAAGCGGGTATGCTGTTTACCCAGTCGCCACCCTCGGGCAAAAAATGTATTACAGGCGTGGCTGTATAATCAGCCTGAGGTGCTTTTTCGATATTTAATACCGACAGCTGTTTCATATATATAAAACTGCTGTCGCTTCTTAGCATCGCTTCGGTATACGCACGGCAGTAAACGGCATGTATAGCGCTATCGGTTGGCAGTACAATATTGCCGGATGCGGTAGACTCAAAGATGGGGGCGGTTAAGCGGTTTAATAATTTACCATGCTCATCAAGCAACTCCATATAAAAGTTTTTACCCACGCGTGAACGCCTGCTCCCTGTAAAAAGGTAGGCTTTAAACCAAATAGTATCGCCGGTTACATAGCTGGTTTTATCGTAATGGATGTAGATCTTTTCTTGCGGATCTTGCCGTAGCTGATGGTTTACAACCTGGCCTGCACTTTGGGCAAAACAAAAATGCGCGCATAGCAGGAGTGCTGCAGCAAATAACAGGCGTGTAAAATATTGGTTCATTTAGGTTTAGAAATAACGCATCAAAATAGGAAATAATGTTAGTATTAGCGTTAAAATTTCGTCAATAAAAAAGCCGGGCTGCTAACAGCCCGGCTTTTTTATTGATTGATTAAGCGGATAATTATATCCCTTCGCCTTTTAATTTTGAAGCGGCAACTAATGCCCGGTAAGCATTAACCACACCGCCTGTTTTTGACAGGGTTGTAAAATCAACCTTTTCTGTTTGGCTGCCCGGTTTTAAAACCATAGTGCCGGTTAACGGCACAGCCGATTCCAGTATTACTTGTTTAAGCTGTTTTGCGCTCAGGTTAGGGTAATACTCCAATACCAGGGCGGCAATGCCCGCCGTAATTGGCGATGCAAAGCTGGTGCCATCGGCAGTGTTAAACTCGGCATCCATGTTTACAGATGTTACTTTAACGCCCGGTGCAAAAACATCTACATTTTTTTTACCGTAGTTGCTAAAAGTACCCGCAAGGTTTAAATCCAGTTTGTTGGAAGATGCACCAACACATATCACGTTATCGGCATCGGTGCCTGAGCCATCCTCAAAAGTATCATTCGGGAATTGCGGCTTAGCGTCAACATCCTGGTTGTCGTTACCTGATGCCTGTACCAACAATACGTTTTTAGCAGCGGCATATTTAAAAGCCTCATCAACCCAGGCTTTATGTGGTGATAATTTTTTGCCAAAGCTCATGTTAATGATGCGTGCGCCATTGTCAACAGCGTAGTGTATCGAGTTGGCAATATCCTTATCATATTCATCGCCGTTAGGTACAGCTTTAATAGCCATTATTCTAACATTATCTGCTATCCCGTCAATACCGTATTTGTTATTGCGTACAGCACCTATCAGGCCGGCTACACCGGTGCCATGCTCGGCATCAGCAAATTTAATAAGGTTGCTGCCGTATGGTTTGCCATCCCGGGCATCAGGGTTATCGCCAACTATGCGTTTGCGGGCATCCAGGTCGGGGTTAACATCATTGTTTAATTTTGCCAGGTATTCGCTCAGGTCGTTAATAATTTTGGCGTTAGTATCATCGCCACCTTCCTGTTCAAAAACAGAGGTCCACACGGCTTTGCTTTGTGTAATGGTATCACTTGTAGCAGTGATCTTCGCCAGGTCGGCCTTTTTAAAAGATGCGTCAGATTTTAAGTTAAGAGCTTTCTTAACATAACCACTGGTAGCCATCAGGGCATTCATGATGGGCTGTAACTGCTGTATCTCGGCTTTTGATTTTGTTAAGGTTGCATCATGGGTAAGTTTCACGGTTTCCCAGTAGGCAAATTCCTTTTCGCTGCCAGCAGGGGCCGATGTTAGGTTTTCGTATTTGCCCTTTAAGCGGTTGTATTCGCGTACCTCTTCGGTAGTTTCGGTAAAATCGCATTTGCCGCTGGGGCCGCCTAAAAAGTTCCAGCCATGTATGTCATCAACGTAACCGTTTTTGTCATCATCAATGCCATTGCCGGGAATTTCTTTGGTGTTGGTCCATAGTACAGGTTTAAGATCGGCTTGTGCGGTGTCAATACCGCTATCAATAGTGGCTATAATTACTGTTTTGCTTTTTTTACCTTTTACAAACTGGTAAGCCTGGTTAAGGCTCACGCCGAAATAGCCATCGGTTTTAAGATCCATCAGGTGCCAGTTCTTTGGCAGTTCGGCAGGGGCTTTTGGCGCTACCTGCGCCGTTGAGTTTAAACTTATTAATAAGGCGCTGCTCAATAATACGCCTGTAATGGTTTTGCAGATTTTGTACATATTTTAATAATCGTGTTTATATTTAATATCGAACACCGAATGCTCAATGTTGAATAATGAAGTGAAATTCGAAGTTCGATATTCAAAATTCATTATTCGATATTATTGTGCTCCAGTTCCCTTTTGATTTAATGTTATTGTAATTACAGGTCGAATTTAATCCCCTGCGCTAAAGGCAACGTTTTAGAATAGTTTATAGTATTGGTTTGGCGCCTCATATACACTTTCCATGCGTCAGATCCGCTCTCACGGCCGCCGCCGGTTTCTTTCTCACCACCAAATGCGCCGCCTATTTCCGCGCCCGATGTGCCAATGTTTACATTGGCAATGCCGCAATCAGAACCCGCGTATGAAAGAAATGTTTCCGCCTCGCGTAAATTATTGGTCATGATGGCTGATGATAAGCCCTGTGGAACACCGTTCTGCAAATCGATAGCTTCTTCGATGGTAGCATATTTAATAAGGTAAAGTATTGGTGCAAAGGTTTCATGCTGAACGATCTGATAATGATTCTCTACCTCGGCAATGCAAGGCTTTACATAGCAGCCAGATGTGTAAGCCCCGCCTTCCAGCTTGCCGCCTTCAACTACAAACTTACCGCCCTCGGCTTTGCATTTCTCAATAGAATCAAGATACAAAGCAACCGCATCCTGATCTATCAGCGGGCCCATGTGGTTATTTTCATCCAGCGGGTCGCCAATTTTTATTTGGGCGTAAGCCTTTACCAATTTCTGTTTGAATGCTTCGTAAACGCTTTCGTGGATGATAAGCCTGCGGGTACTGGTACAACGCTGCCCGGCGGTACCTACCGCGCCGAATACAGCTCCAATAAGCGACATATCCAAATCGGCATTTTCTGTGATGATGATGGCATTGTTGCCGCCCAGCTCTAAAAGGTTTTTACCCAGGCGGGCACCAACTGCGGCGCTAACCGCTTTACCCATACGGGTAGAGCCGGTTGCCGATACCAGCGGTACACGGCTATCATTACTCATTAGCTCGCCAATGTTGCGGTCGCCTATAACCAGGCAGCTTACGCCTTCGTCGATATTATTACGTTTAAAAACCTCCTGTGCAATGTGCTGGCAGGCAATGGCTGTTAAAGGTGTTTTTTCGGATGGTTTCCAGATGCATACATCACCGCAAACCCAGGCCAGCATGGCATTCCAGCTCCAAACTGCCACCGGGAAGTTAAAGGCCGATATTACACCTATAATACCCAGCGGATGGTATTGCTCATACATGCGGTGCTCGGGGCGCTCGCTGTGCATGGTAAGGCCATAAAGCTGCCTGCTAAGCCCCACGGCGAAATCGCAGATATCTATCATCTCCTGCACCTCGCCGTAACCCTCCTGTAGGCTTTTACCCATCTCGTAAGATACCAGCGTGCCCAGTTGTTTTTTATTGGCGCGCAGCGATTCGCCTATCTGGCGAACGATCTCGCCACGCTTGGGTGCCGGTATGGTGCGCCATGTTTTAAAAGCCTTCGCAGCGGTTTCAACCACAGTGTTATATTCATCGGCGGTAGCAAACTTTACGGCGGCTATCTTCTTGCCGTCTGTTGGCGATACAATATCTTTTGTAATAGCATTGGTGCTGCTACCCCATTGATTGCCAGTACTAAACGCATGGTTAATATCGTTTATATGTAAATGATCAAGAATATCTTTTATAGGTAAGCTCATAATTGGTACTTTTGTCAAAGGTAAAAATCTTTAGGGCAATTATTCTTCAACTCATCGCTTGCCGGCTAAAATGCTTTACATTTATTATCAGCCATTTGTATTAACGCTTGTTTAATAATGTTTGTATGTTGAAAACTTAATTGCCTTATGGATGCTTATTATTGTAATTTGAACTCATGTTTAAGCCTTGCGGATAGACATCCGCCCGGCAAATATGGTGTTCTGCAAATAAACTTGAATGGAAGAAGAATTTGAATTTGGTTTTACCGAAGATCCAAAGTTTTCGGTAGAACGGTACGAAGAGATGATTCGAAATCATGATCAGTACTTTTTTGACGCGCAGGCGTTTGAGAACATTATAGACTACTACATAGAAAAGAACGACCCGGCAAAAGCCCTGCAGGTATCAGAATATGCCCGCAACCAGCACCCGTTTGCCGCGGTGTTTTTAATTAAACAGGCCCAGTTACTGGTAGTTACCAATCGCGCCAGCGAAGCTTTTGCCGCGCTTGAAAAAGCCGCTATGCTGGAAGCCAGCGATGCCGATATCTATATTATCCGGGGTAACCTGTATGAAAGCATGGAGCGCAATACCGAGGCTTTAGAGAACTACGAAAAAGCGCTTGACCTGGCCGAAGAAACCGACGAGATACTATTGCACATTGCCTACGTTTACCAAAACATGGGCGATTACGATACCGCCATTACTTACCTTAAGCTTTGCCTTAAACAAAACATGGAAAACCAGGATGCCCTGTACGAACTGGCATTTTGTTATGATGTTTTAGATAACCAGGAGGAGAGCGTTCAGTTTTATCAGCAGTATATTGATAACGAGCCTTACAGCTATGCCGCATGGTATAACCTGGGTAACGCGTATACAAAGCTAAGTTTGTTTGAGAAAGCTATCGACGCTTACGATTACGCCATATTGATCAAGGACAGTTTTGCATCGGCTTACTTTAATAAAGGTAATGCCCTGGTAAACCTGGAAAAATATGCCGAAGCGATTGAGGTGTACCGCCAAACGTTTGAGTACGAGCAACCTAATGCCGATACGTATTGCGCCATTGGCGAGTGCTACGAAAAGCTGGAGCAGATGGACGAGGCGCGTTCCTTTTACAAAAAATCGGTTAAGATGGACCCTAAGCTGGCTGATGCCTGGTTTGGCATTGGTGTAACGCTTGATTTTGAGGAGCGCTACTTTGAGGCCCTGCACTTTTACAAAAAAGCGCTGGACCTGGATATTGCCAATGCCGACTACTGGTTTGCCATTGCCGATGCCGAGTATAAACTGGGCCACCTGCCCGAAGCCGAGCAGGCTTATGAAAAGGTTGTGGAGCTTAACCCGCTTGATGTGGATGCATGGCTGGATTACTCGTCTATCCTATATGAGCAAAAACGACTGGTTGATGCCATCGAGGTAATGTCTGAAGCCATTAAAAACAACCCGGAAGCAGCAGAGCTGTACTACCGCATGGTAGCCTACCTGTTTGCCAAAGGCGAATACAATGAGGCGTTAAACTACCTGGAAATGGCCCTTGCGTCCGATCCGGAGAAGCATTACATCCTGTTTGATTACCTGCCGCAGTTGCAGGAGAACAAGGTGATCATTGATATCATTAACAGGTATACGAAATAGAGATCAGTGATTGGAAATTAGAGGTTAGTTCATTGCCGTCCCTTTTAAGGGACGGAAGATGGGATAAACAAAAAAGGGCTTTAGCCCAACAAATAATATTCAAATCCAACTCAATCAAATGTTAAAAGCCAAACGCCATGTTTGGCTTTTTTGGCGAATGGCAGCCGTTTTTTGGTGAAAATGGGCGATTAAATGCGTTTTAAAATCAGGAGAATGAGCGTGGTGACGCAGTTTTGTCACTTATATTTTTACCTGTCTGATTATGAGTTTTATATAAGTGTTCACAGCGTTCACGGCAGTGAACGTGAACACTTAACCAAGTCTGCAGACCAGCAATTCCCTCTCCTGGGAGGGAATTTAAAAAACATCCCCAGCGTTCATCAGTTATTCTTTAAAACTGAATAATTATGAATACTCCAGATAGTCCAACCCCCGGCGGCCCGTTAAAAGATGAGCCCGGCGACCCGAAAAAGAACGCTACAGAGCAGGATGCGGTCACCAATAAAGATGATGCCGAAAAGGTGACCAATAAAGATGGCGTAGTAGCAGATACCGATGGTATTACCGAAACGCTGAGCGAAAGCGAGCCCGGCACCGAACTAAACGCGGATAACCATATAACCAATAACGATAGTGCATCAACAGATAAACTTGAACCTGATGAGCGGTTCTGATTTTGTTTGATAGCTTATGCGGGGAGGACAATACGGGCCTAAATACGTGGAAAACGGTATTTTTGCGTGCTTAATAAGTATTATTTTTATTTGGTGTATATTTAATGGTTTACACCATCATAAAAACACCTTATTATCCCTAACCTTATGCAAGCTGTAAAAAACATTTTTATTGTAGATGATCACCAGATGGTGATAGATGGCCTGCGGCTGATCATTGACACGATTGAAGGGTTTGATATTGTTGGCGAAAGTACCAGCGCCCCGCACGCGCTGGATGTGCTGGATACCGTAAATGCCGATATCCTGTTAACTGATGTAAGCATGCCCGAAATGAGCGGTATAGAGCTTACCCGGCTGGTAAAAAAGAAATATCCGCACATTAGGGTCATTGCCCTGTCTATGTTTAGCGAAAGCCAGGTAGTAGCCGAAATGATAGACGCGGGCATCTCCGGATATATCTTAAAAAATACAGGTAAACAGGAATTAATAGAGGCGCTTAACAAGGTTGCATCCGGGCAGAACTACTTTGGGCCGGATATTACCCTGCAGCTCATGAAATCGTTTAAACGCAACCAGGACGAAACATCACGCCTTACCGACCGTGAGATAGAGATCATCAGGATGATTGAGCAGGATTTTGGCAATAAGCAAATTGCCGATATGCTTTTCATCAGCGAGCGCACAGTTGAAACCCACCGCAAAAACATCCTGCGTAAAACCAATACCCAAACGGTTGTTGGTTTGCTTAAGTACGCTTACGAGCGCAAGATCATCTAAGCACTTGCCTCATTGCCTTTCTTGTAATGCTGCGTTTTGCGGTTAGTACGTAGATAAATATGCCCTTTTTACGTGATTGTAAGGCGCTGCTGCTTTCAGCAACTTTGTTTAACAAAAACAACTAAATAAACAAAGCGATGAAAAAAATTAAAGGGGCATTTATAATAACAATGCTAATTGCAGTTGCAGCGGTATCATGTAAAAAAGATGACGCCAATACAAACAATAACGCAGGTGGGGCCGCTACGGTTACTGCAAGCAACTATGGTTTCGACGGAACGGCAGGCGCAGCATTTAAAAGCACCAAAGCCGGTATTGTGCAGGTTGGAACAGTTTGGACACTTAGTGCTATTAAGGATGGCAGTAATGAGTCTATTTCTATTGTACTGAGTAATGTAACAGGAACCGGCACCTACAAATTAGACCAGGGTAACAACGATGGTAACGGCGCCATTATGTTAAAAGATTATAAAACCGCAACCGGTGTTGGCTCATACAGTACCGATTTGCCCGCAACAGGCGGCATGACGGGTGGCGGCGAAGTGAAGATCACCAAACTTACCGCTACCGAGGCTGAAGGCGAATTTTACATAGTTGCACATAATAGTGCAGGTAAAGAGGCATTTGTTGAACAAGGTAAGTTCACAGGAGCTTTAAATAAAAAGTAATAATCAACTAAACCTTAAGCAAAAAAGGCTGCCTCGTTTTACGGGCAGCCTTTTTTGTTATTTACTATGCGAGAAAAGCCACGGCAAAAGTTGCGGTTCTGCAAAGGCATCGTCCCAGCTGTTATGATCGTCGTTAGGGTAAATGGTGAATTTGGGGTCGGCACCGGCCGCCTTGAGGGCATCAACAACCACCTGCGAGTGGTCAAATGGCACTACGCTGTCTTTTAAGCCATGAAAGATCCACAACGGTACCTTTTTCGCGTATTTACTTACGTTGTTGGTATTGTCGCCACCGCAAATGGCAAATGCTGCCGCAAAAGTGTTTGGCTTACGGCGCAGTATCTCAAATGTGCCCATACCGCCCATTGAAAGGCCACCAATATAAACCTGCTTTTTATTTACGAAAGGTTTATCAAGCATCTGATCGACCAGACCAAGCAGGGCGTGCATGGCTGTAGTAGGCTCGCCACCTTCCAGGAAATTAAAAGTGTATTTGCCGGTGGTATTCTGCTCTATTTTAACATTAGCCCAAAAGCTGTTGTTGGGGCACTGCGGGAAAACCACTATAGCAGGGTAATTTTGGCGAATGCTATCGTTTAAGAATAATTTGGGGCCATATTTTAGCTGGGCATCATTATCGTTACCACGTTCGCCGGCGCCATGCAGTACAATAAGCAGCGGATATTTTTTTGAAGGATCGAACTTCTTTGGGAATAAAATGCGGTAGGCCAGGGTATCAGTTTTGTTGATGTAGGAGCCCCTGTCGAACGCGGAATTGGTTTGTGCCTGTGCTAAAAAAGGAAATGCCAGGTACAGGATACCCAGCATTGCCAATATTCTTAATTTTTTGATCGTCATGTGGTATAAGTTTAATTTGGTAAAACTACTTAACGTAAATTAACGGCTTTCGATTTACTTCATTAAATTTATTTTTCAGGATCAGTACAATCGTTACATGAGACCCGTACGCTTAGATCTATTTTTTTGCTATTGCGGGGCTCTGAAAATCAAGCTTTTTTAACCCATTCTGAACTTCGGGCGCACTCATAAACAAGTTCCATAATAAGCCCGAGCGGTAATTTTCAATCATCACCACAATTGGGCCCTGGTCAATAGCCAGGTATGATTTTGCGTACCAGTTGTGCGACTCGCTAAAGGCATCGGTGAAGCCATATTCGCCCCAGATCTTGTCGCCCAGGTCATAATAAAAATGGCGCAATGCTTTCATTGAATACTCCGGGGTGTACGGGAATGCCGATAAAGCTGCGGTGGGCGTAATAACCCCCAGGTCGTTATCCGGCGAGTGGGCGTTGTAGCCTTCGTAATTATCGCTGGCGGTTAAGCCCCATGAGTTTTCGCCGTAGCCCTTAAACTTTTTAGGGTTATCAATGCAATAAGCCCGGTTAATGAGGGTATGGTTAAGGTTTTGTTCCCAATAATCGGCGTAGCGGTCTTTCAACCCCTTA
>Ga0247741_1000209_pt1 | contig 37890 bp, 58 predicted proteins | sample UWRJL213509R2_FD_180945 | JGI IMG/M metagenome (GOLD analysis project Ga0247741, IMG submission 180945) | Plant litter microbial communities from Arlington Agricultural Research Station in Wisconsin, United States - UWRJ-L213-509R-2 | ecosystem: Environmental > Terrestrial > Plant litter >... | reverse complement strand
TAGGGTTGTGGGGCAAATAGAGATGTTATGAGAACAGTATTAGGGTTGTGGGGCAAATAGAGATGTTATGAGAACAGTATTACAGGTATTTTATACCTTCCTCATCGGCGCTTACCTGATCGTAGCGGCTATATTCCTTACCATACCGCTGTATATCGGTGCGTGTCTGCTGCCGGACGGGAACGGGAGGAGGGAGGATGTGAAATTGTAACGGTGTTGCAAAGAAAAATTTTGTACTATCAAAATGCTATCATATATTTGCTATATCAATAACAATTAAAAACTTTCAAAATGACACAAGCAAAAGTTATTATTACGGAAACAACAGTTTATGTAACTGGATACGCCAAAGATGGCGCAACAATTCTTTTTGAAGAAAAGCATAACGCACCAATTGAATACGCTCACAATAGTGATGCAGTAGTAAAAGCAAGATCCGTGGCTTATAGTTACCAAAATATGTGTATTACACAAAGCGATGCCACAAGGGATGATGTTTTGAATGGTAAATTTAATAACCGTTTCATGTAGTTTTGTTTTGAAAGTTCAGAACCTTACAGCCTCGCTATCACAAGTAGCGGGGCATTGTAGGCAAAAGAACTTTATGCCAAAAACATTTAATGTAATAGTGCGTTTTGAAACAGAGGCGCAGAAAAAAAAGCTGGTAAGACTGGCTAAGAAAGCCAAGCAATCGGCTAACAAATTTATTATCTCACTTATAGAAAAACAAAAATGCTGATAGAAAACATCACCACAGAGTTTACTGATAGTAACGGAACGTTGCGCATAACTGCTAACTACTACGTATCACATCCTTACGATGTTAAGAGTGTGCGACAAGTTGAGCGTGTAACCGTTGCCGAATTTAAGCCTGTTGGCAATGATGAATTTATAAAAATGCCGCCTTTACACGCAGATTGTTACGGTTTCTTGATAGATAAATTACAAACATGGGCACAATCCCTTATGGATGGCGAACTACAAAAATACAGATTATGACCCCCCAGGAAATCGAATACCGACAGCATATAGCCCTCAACCCCGAAGATGTATTAACGCACGGGAATTATAAGAGGCACAAGGAACTGAAGCGTACGGCATCGTGGAAGTGGATGGATAAGTTCAACGAGCAGCAGCGGTTGAAGCCTGCGGAGGAGGCTAAGGAAGAAGCGGAGAAAAATAAACATAGGAATGAATTATAAAGATACTGCGCCATTAAGCCCGACATTGGAGTACCGGTTACTGGGATAATTGTTATTCTTGATGGTGTTTTTGGAAAGCAAGGTAGCTCAGTTGGCCAGAGAGCAGGCATCAGCCTGAGGTCGGGAGTTCGAATCTCCCTCTTGCTTCGGTTTTTTCATAGGACAATTGCGTTAAGCAGTTTTGGTAAACACGGCCTGTGTTTCTACACGGGCTTTTTAAAATTATTTTTCAACCAGAAATAAATATAAAATGCATTCATCACCAACTATCGGGGCAATATCCAAAGCACTTGTAAAAGCGCAATCGGAAATGAGCACACCCAAAAAAGATGCAGTCAACCCGTTCTTTAAAAAGAATTACGCCGATCTTAATTCTGTTTTAGAAGCCTGTATGCCAGCATTAAATAATAACCAAATATCAGTATTGCAACCTATATGCGTTATTGATGGTATTGATTACGTAGAAACGATATTACTGCATGATAGCGGTGAATGGATAGGGTCGTTTGCGAAGATTATCAATGATAAAGCGAATGATGCGCAAAGGCAAGGTAGCGGCATTAGCTACGCTCGCAGGTACGGCTTGCAATCCCTGGTTAATCTTGGGGCAGAAGATGATGACGCAAACGGCGCAACGGTAAAGAAGCCTGCCGCACCATCAGCGCCGCCTAAGTTCGCACCTAAGCCTGCCGTTAGCAATGACGCATTTGATAAAGCTATTGAGCGAATAAAGAAAGGCGAAAAAGATTTAGTAGAAAAAATGGAGGCTACTTATACTTTAACCGATATGCAGAAGGTGGCTTTAAAGGCGCTTACTTTAGCTACCACCACCGCCGCAACCGAATTAGATAATGATAATTGAGAAGATATGACAGGTAAAATATACATACGCCAGCTAACAAGATCCAAAAACGGGCATTGGTACTGGCGGATGTTACGGGGTATTGTTTATGTGAGCTGTAATCACCGAAAAGAATTGTATAACAAACTGATCAAAGCCTATCATATCGATAATGTGGTAACAGTGCTTGAGGTGGCACCTCACTTTAATGATCGATAAGTCAATTAATAATATAACTAAAAAATATAAAATTATGGAACGAAATTTATTTTCAGGGTATGGATCAACACCATTAACTTATCCTCATTACACAAAATGGGGGGGGCAGCAAGTTATTATTGTAACATCACCAGATGTACTAATAGAGGTAGGCGACACTATAGTTTGCGAAACCAAAAACCAAGTTCTTGAAAAACCTAAAAAGGTATTATCAATAATTCAACAGCGTACCGCAAGGGGTAAACACAATACAGGCTTTACTCCTGTTATGCAAAAGTTGGAAGTAGAGGATTATTCATAACCGCCTCACGGCATAAAAACACCACAATGCACCACACTTTAATACTCTCCGAAGCAGAGTACAACGCAACAACAAGTTTTATCATTACTAAATCTATGGATTGGTATATGGTAGGGGATGAAATTACATTGACCAAAGAGGGTAGTAGAGATCAACGCCCCTGTACCATCACCAGTATTGTCACGGGCGACAAGATACACAAAGGCTGGTGTGTGTTGGGGTTGGAGGATAGCGGGGGCGTTGCTGAACAGCTTGCCAAGATATGGAAAGCCGACCCTACCACCATCGACGACAGCGCAGAGGTAGCAGATGCGCTGAGCGGGGAGCATGGATTAAAGCCACCGCCGCCATCTTATTAATTATAACCCCCGCCGGGGAAACTTTAAAACAAGCCTGCTCTGTTAACAGGTTATATTTATGGCACAAGGTTTTTTTGGATCAGTTTGCGTGGAAGATATTTTCACAGGACAAATTGTAAAAGGCAGCAACGGTAAGAGTTACATCTGCGTTGATGATCTTAAAGGAGGCGCTTTTAATAAGTCGCAAAAAAATGGTAAAACCTACATCGGTATTGGGGTGTACGTTAATGATGAAGTAGACCAGTACCAGAACATTGCTGGAATTTCCTTGCAGCAATCGCAAACCGAAAGAGAGGCACAGCAAAAAAAGCAGTACATCGGCAACCTGAAGTTTGCGCAGGCCAAGGGCACAGCGGCAAGTCCTGGTGTTGCAAGTAGCCCAGTAAATGATGCGCCGGTAGAGGATGTTAGTGACCTTACCTTCTAAATGTAACGCATAGACGCAGTTATCTATTATCTAACAGGGGTAGTATAACAGCTACCCCTTAAATTAACTTATGTACACCATCAAAAAATACAAAGACGAGTGGAAAAACCGCTACGTAGCAGCACACCACGAATGGAGCAAAGGCGAATACCCTACTGCATACGCTAATGGTTTTTGGACACCCCCAGTATTTCCCAAAGTAGATACATCAGCAGGGCTCACAAATGCTGTAATAAAATTCATTATCTGGTCCGGTTATAACGCTGACAGAACTAATACACAAGGAAGATTGGTAGATGCGCCGCAGAAACAGGACAGCGGTAATGTACTTACGGTGAAAAAATATATCAAGTCGGCTAACAGGCGTGGGACAGCTGATATTGGCGCAACTATTAAAGGCAGATCCGTTAAGATCGAAATAAAGGTCGGTAAGGATAAGCCATCGCAATATCAACAGGATGAACAGGTAAGGGAAAGGAAAGCGGGCGGAGTTTATGAGTTTATAAAAACAATGGATGAATTTATAAATTGGTACGATAATTTTTTATTATCTTTGAAGTAGGCTCTGGGCAGAGGGCAAAATACAAATTATTACACCTCTCTGGGGAATGGCCTGCCCGCCTGAACCCGTAGAGGTTTTTTATTTTACAGCAACACCTAAAACATGACAAGTATATCTATTTATAAAAATGTAAAACATACAGAGAGCGCTGACATTGTTTTGCTTAATGATTTTTTACATGATGTTCAAAGTGGTAAGTGGCAGGATGCTGTAATAAAAATAAGAACGATAAAAGACAAGGAAATAAAGAGGGCTGAAAAAACAAAGTTGCCTAATGTTACTATTTCGGGAATATTTGGTAAACGTATTGATAATGATATAAAAGCTCATAGTTGTTTTATCGGTATGGATATTGACGACCTGGGAAATGAGGTAGAGAGTACACGGGAACTCTTAAGATCGGACCCTTATATATATTCATGTTTTACATCAGTGGGGGGAAGTGGCCTTTGTGTTATATTTAAAATTGATGGAGATAAGCATCGGGAAGCCTTTGAGGGCATCGCTGACTACCTTATAAAAAAATACCAGATCATCGTTGATCCAACCGGCGTTAACCCATCAAGGGCACGATTCGTCTCTTTTGACCCTGACCTTTTTATAAACGAAAAGTGCCTGAAATTTAAAAAATATCTCCCTAAACCAAAGGCAAAAAAAATAACCGCCACCGTTTTTGTAAAAAGCGAGTTTGATCAGGTTATAGCTGACATGGTTGAAGCCAACGTTTCCTGTGTTGAAGATTATAGGGATTGGCGAGATATCGCTTTCGGTCTTGCTGATCAGTTTGGCGAAGCTGGAAGGGGTTATTTTCATTCCTTAAGCAGTTGTTCTGATAAGTACGAAAAATCAATGTGTGACCGGCAATATACTCATGCCTTATTGCGTAATGGCAGGCCCGGCAATAAAATAACAGTAGCTACCATATATTGGTTTGCCCGCCAAGCCGGTATTAATACCACATCAAAGGTTACCGCAAAGATAACTGCAGCGACCAGCACTATGAAAAAAGCGGGGCTTGATGTAAAAACCATTGTAAAGAACTTAAAAGAACATGAAGGAATAGAAAATGTTGACGACGTGGTCCAGCAGGCGTTTGAATCTAAGATGTCATTTACCGAAGGGGAGTCAATTGTGGAAAATGTAAGAATGTGGCTGCGGCATACTTATAACTTGAGAAGAAATAAGATAACCAGGAAAGTAGAGGTTGATGGAGAGCCGCAGGAAGAAATGGATTTTAATACCATGTTCCTTGACGCTAAAATATTGTTTCCTGAACTTAGTAGCGAAATATTTATGAAAATAATATTTTCTCATAATACAAAATCCTATAACCCCATCACAGATTTTATTGAATCTTTAAAGTGGGATGGCCAAGAAAGACTTAATGATCTTGGAGCTTGTATCAATTCGGAAACAGGTACCATTGAATGGCGTTGCCAGATGGTGCGAAAATGGTATATAGGTATAATAGCCTCTGTTTACGGAGTAGTAAATGAATTGAATTTTATAATAGTTGGGGCTAAAAATACCGGTAAAACAAAGTTTTTCACCATGTTATTACCATATGAGTTACAGATGTATTTTGGTAGATCGCAACTGAATCGAGGGACAGATGACGAGATACTGATGTGTGAAAAGCTGATAATCCTTAATGACGAATACGGCGGAAAGAATAAAACAGACGAGCGTACGGAAAAAAGATTGATGGCAGCTCCTGGGTTTTCACTTCGTGTACCTTATGGCAAGGGCAACGAAGATGTGGTACGTATAGCTTCTTTGTGTGGCACCTGTAACGAAACTAACCCGCTTGACGATGCTACCGGCAATAGGAGGATTATAGTAATGGAATCGGTAGGTAAATTTGATTTTAAGTTGTATAATTCCCTTGATAAATACCAGCTACTTGCAGAGGCATACCAGGCTTTTAAAAATGGTGAAAGGCCTGAACTCAACGAGGAGGAAATTATACAGCTTGAGGCTAATACTGATGGTCAATATAGCAAGGTTTCTTTTGAACAGGAAATGATACTTAAATATTTCCTACCTGTTGAAAAAACTAACCCGTGGGATTTTATGACCTCTACTGAAATAAAATTACACCTTGAATTACATACAAAAGAAAAGATAAATATTAATAAACTCGGTGCGCAATTGAAAAAGCTCGGGTATAACCGCAGGGCTAATGGTGCCAAATATGGGTACGATATTGCTATAATACCAGCCTTAGCAGTTACAGCAAGTGGTTAATAGTTACAGTTGTTACAGTAATAAAGCATTGAAAATCATTTTATTGTAACTGCTGTAACTGTGTAACTGAAAAAAGCTAAAACCCTTACAGGTAAAATAAAAATAAATTAATTAATAATAAACATCACATAATAATATATAGTCTCATGTATATTATTAATTTTTAGTTACAGTAGTTACAGCAGTTACAACACATATATAAATCAATTAGTTATAAAAATAAAAGTAGTTACATGCCAGTTACAGCAGTTACAGACCAAATAACCCCCAAAAACAAGGAGCAGGAAGATGCAATTATCAGCGGGCAGAACTTTTTAAAGCATGGCGATCCTGCAGAATGGTTCATTATTGTTGGTAAAGCGGGAACGGGTAAGACAACGATAGTGCAGGAAATTATACGACCCTTTGTAAAAAGCCACCAGATTTTAATTTGTGCCTTATCTCATAAAGCAAAATTGGTATTGGCTGATAAGCTGGCCGCAACATTCGGAAACTGGGCAATAGTATCTAAATCTATTGCAGGTGCTTTAGGCATGAATATGGACCTTGAAACAGGCAACTTTACCGTAGCATCAGGCGCCGAGGGTAAAAAGATACCACCTATTAAAGAAGCGCAGATCATCATTGTTGATGAGGCGAGCATGGTAAATGAAGAATCGCACCGGCTCATCATGTCTGAAAAAAGAAAATCAGCTAAAGTTATTTATTTGGGCGATATCAGGCAATTGCCACCGATACGTGAATCGCATGATAAGAACGCCGATAAGCCATCGCCCGTTTTTTACAGCAAGAATTTAATAGTATTAACTGAGCGTATCAGACAGGGAGAACAATCTCCAATACTTCCATACGCTGATTACTATGGCGATAACGGCAGGTTAAATCATCCTGTACTATTACCTGTTAAGCCTGAGTGGAAGATAACGGAACAAAACGAGCATGGCGAATTGATATTTGAAAAGGACATCTTTGATACTATTGATAATTATATGGATGCTTATAGCAATGCTGTTAAATCAGGAGATAGTAACATTATTAAAACCGTCGCCTACCGTAATGATGCCCGTAAAAAAGTAAACGGTTATATCAGGTGGCGCCTTTTTGGTAATGATGCAAAAGAAAATCAATTTGTAAAAGGCGATATGCTGATGTTCCAGGATAATTTTACTGTTGATGAACTTGATGAGCCGATAAGTAACGCCTACGAAATACAGATAAATAAAGTTGAACCTATGCAGGTGATTTATAAATGCTTTCAACTTCACTTTATTATGGATGGTAGGCCGGTAAAAATATTAGCACTTGATCAGTCAGAAGTAAAAAGGCATACTGATGATGTAAGTAAAAAGTTTGCTTACGCTAAAACATTAAAGTGGGGTACAGAACAAAGATCCATCGCTTTGGGTCAAGCGTGGAGTTTAAAGAAATTGTTTGCCCCTGTTGATTACGGGTATGCGATCACTTCGCATAAATGCCAGGGCAGCACCTATCATACTGTTATAGTAGACGAAACAGATATTATGAGCGTTGGTCCAATATCCAATAAGGTTAAATCGCAATCTATGTACACGGCAATTACCAGGGCAAGTCACAGGTGTATAATAGTGGGTTAGAGCCTCCAAAAAATTATTTTGTCCGGTAAATGAAAAAGGGGTAGTTTTGGGTATGGCAGTTTGTCATAAAAACAACGGCTATACTACGACAATGGCAGGAAAAGGAGGAATACGAAGCACTTCGTTTAAGTCAGGGGCTAATCCAGTAAGGCAAACTGGTAGCAAAAACAAGCGCACCATCCTAAAGGAAAAGATGGGTTTGCAGAACTGGAATACCCTGACCGATTTTATAGAAAATGACGGAGCGGGAAAGATGGTTACTGAAATGAAAAAGCTAACCGGAAAGAATTACGTTATTGCTTATGGCATATTGGCTGAATTTGTAAAACCAAAATTGGCCAGGGTAACAGTTGCAGGCGATAAGGATGCGCCTATTAATTTCCAGTTACTTACCGTTGATCCGTTAATTTTACCAGATGATACAGGCAACGACAGCGCTACGTAAGATTGCGGGCTTGCGCAAAAAGATCAAAGGCATACAGGGCGGACAGGGCGCAGGTAAAACATTCTCCATCCTTTTACTGTTGATCAATCACGCCAGCAGCAACCCCGATAAAGAGATTTACGTAGTATCGGCAGAGCTTTCAAAAATGCGTGATACCGTACTGAAAGACTTTGTAAAGATTATCAACGGCACCCCGCTACGGGTTGAATTAACCGGCATAACCTCAGGATCTCCTAAATGCACTTTCCCCAATAAATCTTTTATTCGTTTCATTGGACTTGATAAGGAGGACGTGGGGAAAGGGTTGCGTTCCGATGTGGTTTTTGTGAATGAAGCCAACAAAGTTATTTTTGATACCTACCGGGAATTAACCAGCAGGGCAAAGCAGGTGTTTATCGATTTCAACCCCAATAAAAAATTCTGGTTCCACACGGAACTATTGCCACGCCCGGACTGCGATTTTATAAAACTCACCTACCAGGATAATGAATTTTTAAGCAAAGAAGAGCGGTACGAGATTTTGGGGTACAAGGCAAAAGGCTATAAGAATGACGGTTTGGGCAACTACGAAGTAAATGACCGGGGAGAATTAATAGTAGTTAATCAATATTGGGCTAATATGTGGCGTGTGTACGGGTTAGGTGAAGTGGGGCAGGTTGAAGGTCGTATCTACACCTGGCAACCTATTGCGCTTGATGCGTATAAAGCTATTCCTAAAGAAACTTATTATGGATGCGATTGGGGGAAGGTAGATCCTTTTGCCATTATCGAAGGTAAGTACCATGACGGCAACCTGTATGTGCATGAACTGAACTATGCCAGCGAAAACGAAATAGAGCGTAATTTATCGGTCACGCAATTGCACCAGATCAAAGCAGGAGATTATGATATGGGCGACGGGCAAATGAATGAGGGTTTGATCGGCTGGCTGTTTAATAAAATTTCAATTAAAAAAGACAGGGTTATTGTGTGCGATAGCAACAGGCCCAATAAAATAAAGTCATTAAGGCACTCGGGTTGGGAATACGCCGTTAGTGTAAAGGGTAAGCCTACCCTGGAAGATCGTGTATTCACTTTATCCGGGCTAAACATCTATTACACTTCCACAAGCAAAAACATTGAAGCAGAGCAGGAAAATTATTGCTATGGCAAAGTTGATGGCGTATTACAGGAGAAACCCGTTGACCAGGATAATCACACAATAGATGCTATTGCATACATGGTTAATAAACTGTTTGAAATTGGCGTCATAAAAAACATTTAATACAACCATGTTGCACTTTATATTATTTTCTCTACATTTACACCAAAATAAAAACTATTGAGCTGGTTTAATGATTGGTTTAGCGGCAGTAAAAACAATTCATGGCTACCATCATGGTGGAGTTCTATATGGGGCACAAGTCCGATGTTTAATGACTACGCCGCCGACAGTAAAAAACTGGAAGCGGTTTTAACTAACCCGGCTATGCTGAAGGTGATAAAATTGCAGTGCGATCTTTTTTCCCTCGGTAAAATTTACCTGTACAAAGGAGATACACAGATACAGAACGACCCTTTAGTTTACCGCCTTAATAATCCTAACCCTTTTCAGCCTGGATCGCAATTCCTTTGGGATATGATGTTTTGGACTATGATAGGAAATGCCTACCTGTATGTTGATAGTGAGGTAGCTGCCAATGATAAGAATAAACTTTATTTTCTTGAGCCCCGAAAAATGGATTTTCCTACAGAGATGCAGCAAAAAAGCGATCATCTTGTTTTTTCTGACGCAGCTATAAAAGAATACAAAAATTATATCATCACTTACCGGTACCAAAATGGCACAACGTTTAAATTCCCTTTTGGTAAAGTGGTTTTTATGCCCGACCTGACCAATGGTACAGGTAATTGGTTTAAAGGTAATAGTGTTATAGACGCATTGTACAAGGTGATCGATAATAGCGAGGCTTCTTTAGATGCAAATAATATCAACACCAGATATAGCGGTAAGTTCCTAGTAGCGGGGCAGGCAGACCCAAATAACGTACAGCAATTACCGTTAGGGGAGGATGAAAAGAAAGATATTGAAAGCAAGATGAACGGAGATAAAAAAGTTCATGCGGTTAAATCGATGATAGAGATTAAGCGTTTTGTTGAGAATATGGGACAATTGAAGTTGAATGAAAATTATTTGGCGCAGTATTTCGTCATTGGTAATATGTATGGCATTCCACGTGATGTGCTGGAAGCCTACCAAAGCAGTACATACGAGAACCAGGAGAAAGCCCGGGCCAGCCATGTAAGCTACACTTTGCAGCCAAAAGGTGATGCATGGATGGCCGCCCTAACAAATAAATTCAGTTACATTGATGGCAGGCAGCTTGTTATTTCGTGGGATCACTTACCTTTTGTCCAGGTTTTTGAAAAAGAAAGGGCGGGGGTGCAACAAACAAAAATCACAACGTTGCAAATGATGTTGAAATTAAATATACCTTTGGAAGAGTGTAATAAATTTTTAGACACCGATTTTAAAACAGCAAGTTATGAGCAACCAAAGCCAGCCGCTAACACCGGAGCAAATCAAGGAGCTTAAAGAGAAAGACGAGCAGAAACAAAAGAGCGTTAAGCAAGGTGATACTATTACCAAAAAGCCTGATAATAAAATAAAATGAAAATAGAGATACCTTCTTTTCAGGACAAAACAGATCTGTTTGATTGGTTGATAACCAATAAGTCTGCATTAATGGCGCAAAAGAAAGCAGCTATAAAGCAAGCAGATGCTTTTAGTTATGCAGTTCCGCTGGTGAATGAAAGGGGCGAAGCGTGTAAAGCTGAAACTATTTCAGCGGACGCAACAAAAATAAAGGTTCGATCTATTATCAATACAACAAAACTTTTAGACAGTCATAGCGATGTACATATCGATCAATTGTGGAATAAATCTTTGAAAGAAAGCAAGGATTTTTATTTGGTAAAGGAACATGATTTTTGTTTTGCCGGTATAATAAGTGATCAGGTAAAGGCTTTTGCAAAGCAAATGAGTTGGAAGGAATTAGGTTTTGATTTTGAGGGTAATACGCAGGCTTTAGTTTTTGACAGCGTTATAGATAAGGCAGAGAGCCCTATGATGTTTGATAAATATAAGACAGGTAAGGTTAAAAATCATTCTGTTGGTATGCGTTATGTAGAATTAAAGTTTTGTATAAATGATGAAAGATATGAGGCAGAAAAATCGAACTGGGATAAATACATTACACAGGTAGCTAATAAAGAAGATGCGGAGGCACAGGGTTATTTTTGGGCAGTTACAGAGGCAAAAATAATAGAAGGGAGTGCCGTTATCCGTGGTAGTAATTTCGCTACACCAACAACATCAGTACAGGAAACTAAAGGGGCCGGCAGCACCGCCACACCTTCAGACAATAAAAGCAGGCCGCCAGCAGGCACCGGCATGTTACAGGAACTAAATAATTTACTTAAAAAATTCTAAAAATGAAACAAACATTTTTACATTTTGGAAGTCAGCCAAAAAGCTACTTACCAAAATTTAACAGCCGTAGATTCGGCTCGGCGGGTGTTCGTGCTGCTTATAAAAGCGATGGCGCACCTGCCCCTAAAGATGAGTACAAAGATGATCCGGCACTGAGTGATGAAGTGAACGCCATCAAGCGCATTGGCTTCCAGGTTGACGGGTTTAAAAACCTTTTGGGCGAAAAAGCAAATGCAGAGCAATTTACCTCTTTGGAAGAGCAGATAAAAACCTTATCTGAAGGTATAGCTACAATGCAGGCTGATGCTATCAGTAAAGCTATTGCAGCTATCAATGATGCTAATAAAGATATCCACCGCCAGATTGCGGAAATGTCTGAAGAAGCAGCCAAAGCAAAAGAAAACAGCAACGGGCCAGCTACACCCGGAGAATTGGTTACTACCAAAGATGTAGAAGCTTTTATAGCTGAAACATTTAAAGATGGAAAGAAAACCCAAAACGGTGCAGCAATAGCTATTAAAGCGGCTGAAACCTTTGGCTACCCTACTTTCTTTACAGGTGCAGGTGGAACTGTTATTGATGCCTTTACAGGGCGCTATGTTGATCCAAAACTGTATCAGCGTAAAAGAAAAAGAAACCTTATCCTTGACTGGTTCGATATTCGTACTATCAATGTGCCTAAATTAATTTACCTGGTAAAGGTTGAAGTCGGCGATAGTAACAGTGTTTCTGGCGATCCAGGCGGGGCAGCATGGATATTAAGCGGGCAGGCTAAGCCTAAACGTTCATTCCGTGTAACCACAGGAGAAGCTGAAGCTAAAAAAGTTTCTATTTTCGGTACCGTAGAAGATAAACTTTTACGTGACGTGGCAAGTTTGCAAAACTGGATCCGTGAAGATTTCATGGACGAAATGAGAGAGTCTATTAATGACGGTTTACTGAATAATAACCCGGCTATTAATGCATTAGCTCCTTTGGGCCTTAAGACAAATGCGATCCAGTACACAGCGTCACCTGCATATGATGAAACAATTGAAGATCCTAATTATATCGATGAAATTATTGCGGCTATCGCTTTGATGGCTTACAATAAAGAAGAAGCCGGTATGGTGTTTATTTCTTCAGATGTTTACCACCGTATTTTGCACCTCAAGGCTACGGACGGCAAGTGGTTAAACAACAACCTTGTTTATATAAATGCTTTGAATGAGCTTTATATTGCGGGTGTTCATGTGGTATGGGCTGATGAAGAAGATGTGCCAAGCACACATATATTGGTTATCGGTCGTGATCTTGGTTTTAAGATCTACGCATATGGTAACATGGTGTTTGAGCGTGGATTGAACGGAGAAGACTTTAGAGAGGACAAAACTTCTTTCAGAGGCTACCAAGAGTTCCTTTCTTTCATCCCTGAAAACAGAGAAAACAGTGTCCTTTACGACACATTTGCTAACATCGAGGCTGCTATAACTGCGGCACCGGAAATATAATAAATTATGAGCAATCGTTTAGACAACACAAAGGTTGTAACCTTCAAGGAAGCTTACAAATCTAAAAGCGGTAAAGTTATTTATGCGGCGGGATCTACTCACGCCATCCATAAAGACTTGGCTGCAAAGCTTGCTAAAAAGTCAAAAGGTATCGATGTTAAAGACTTCGACCAAAAGGGCGAAATAGCTAAAGCTAAAAAAGCATTTGAAGACAGCAAAAAAGCGGATTAAAAACCCGCTTTAATTTCAAAACATCTAAAAATCATTATAAAAATGAAAAAGATAATTTTATTTCTTTGCCTTATTTCGGCAGTAGCCGTTACGCAGGCGCAAACGGCGTTTAACCACACTGTAACAAACCCTACGGGTGCTATCCTTAATACAAATGTGGACACATTGACCATTACAACAACAAAGGATTATGTTACAGTGGGTATTCAGCCGTACATTACTAGGGCTACAGGTACACAGGCTGGTACAGCTATTTTGTCAGGTAGTATTGACGGCGTTAATTATATTAATACTGACACGTTGACCTTAACGAATGCTGCTATCAATACTACTATCTGGACAAAAAGCAACCCTGTACAAAAATACTGGCGAATAATCAGATCGGGCGGCACTACAGTAACGGGCTTAAACAATGCAACTATTATTGGCAGAAAACCTAATGTGCCATAATGCCTAACCTGATCGACATATCATATTTTTTCGGATCCTTAGAGGTGGCCCAAAAGGGTGAGACAAGTGTAATAACCGATCTTAACGCTTTCATTAGTGATAAGGAGCCGGAATTTATGCAGCAGCTTTTGGGCTACCCTTTATACCAGGAATTTGTTGCGGGACTGGGTACGCCTACCGCCAAATGGACGCAACTCGATACGGGCTACACCTACACTGTTAACGGTGTACAGCACAGATGGAATGGGTTTCGTTACACTTTTGGCAGTCTTAAAAAATCACCCATTGCTAACTATGTTTACTGGTATTATAGCCAGTCATTGGTGACAATTGCAACGGGTACCGGCCAAAAGCAGGTACAGGCGCAAAACGCTATCAATGCATCGGCTAATGATAAGAATGTAAAGGCGTGGAATGAAATGGTTAAGCAGTGCTATGCCTGTGTACATTATTTATTGTACGGCGGCACCGAGTATGGGTATACACAGGACGCATGCCAGGAGATTTTTAAATATAAAAACACTTTAGGTTTATGAATAACCCGGAATACATAGTACAGGATGAGATGGGTACCGTTATACAGGATACAGGTATAGCGTTATCCATGAACATCAACTTTCAATTTGGGTACATTCGTGAGCTTAATGAGACTTTAACGCAGTGGGAAAAAGACCCCGCATTATATGCGATTAAATTCCCTTTGGTGTTTTTAGCGATGCCGTTCAATATCAGCATGGGTAGTGGCCCTGGCTTTGGCAGGTTTACCGATGTTCGTATATTCATCATGCACCATACCGATGGCGTTAGTAAAACAAAGGACAGGCTGGAATCAAGTTACAAGCCGGTTATTTACCCTATATACAGGCAGCTGTTAAAGGTAATAAGCTACAGTAACGCTTTCTCTTTTGAAACAGATGGCGAGATCGTACACCGCAGGACGGATAGGCCATATTGGGGCGAAGATCAGCAAACCGCTATCACTGATAAAGTTGATGTGCTCGAAATATCAGGACTTAATTTAATAATTAACAACAATCTTAACTGCTCCTAATGGGGCTAAAAATTTTATAACATGGCAAGTATTTTAAACATAGGGCAGTGCGGATTAGCAAGCACCCTTAATACAGGCGTTCCATTTTGCGATGTGTTGAGAGACAGGCCGGCAATGGCTATCTATCTTGACCAGGGCAAATCATTTACGCCATCTGACCTTGCAACTGCAGCCAGTTTCCTTGCTGCTTTAACCACTGCAACCCGTGCGGTTCGTGGCGTAAGGGCGTTCCCTATTCCTAACCTTAAAAATTTCACGGATAATACGCCTGATCCTACTACCGGCGGCGTGGGCAATCTTGATACAAAAACACGTATCGTTGATGATCCTACACCGGATTTTACCTTTGCGGTAAGCGGCGGCGAATTGTACCAGAAGAAATTACAGGGGCTTGAAGTTGGCGTGTACGATGTTATGATCGTTGATCGCAAGGGTGTGGTTTACGGCCGCACTAACTCAAGCGGAAATTTCCAGGGTTTCAGTGTTTACGAGAATTACGTTTACGTTCCTAAATTCTTAGGTACTGATGCGGTAGAGCAATACCGTTTCAAAACAACGTTAAGCAGTTTCCAGGAATACAAATCAATGGCATCATTTGTGGTTGTGGGCGCAGGTATATTCGCACTAACGGGTATCAATAACGTAGTAGTATCTTTATTCAGCCAAACCACTAACGTAGGTAGATTTACTTTCGTTGCTGACGGCGGTAAGGATCTTGCTGCTTTATATGCTACTGAAATTTTAGTAGCTGCGAATATCACCGCTACCAATGCCCAGACAGGCGCTCCAATAACGGTAACAAGCCGTACATTGGACGCTACTACAACGCCTAACCAGGTTGTGATCACCATTGATAGTACAGCCTACGCAGCTTTAGCTTCGGGCGACAAGATCAACATCAATCTTGCAATACCAAGTGTATTAAAAACAAATGGTATTGACGGCTTTGAAAGTACAGGCGCAGCGCAAATGACAAAAGCATAATTTACAAACCTATGGGGCGGCTTATGGTCGCTCCATTATAAAAATCACGCTATGCACAAGGATAAAGAACACGTAATGGTTGACTGGCACAACTTTAATATTGCCTCCGTTAAAGCGGGCGGTTTTAAGCTGTTTGCGGAACAACACGCTACTCCTGCCTATGGCTACGATGCAAGTACATGGCCGCAATGGTTAGCGGGTGCTTATGAGGCTGTGACAGGAGAGAAGCCAAAGCCTGAAAAAGGCGAAAAACAATAGATTTATTATTGGTTGAGGTAATAATTAAAAAGCTCTGTACTTAATTGTATGGAGTTTTTTTGTATATTTATATCCTTCATATAAGCAGAAGGCTTTATTTAGCAGCGCTACGTATCTACGTTGGCGCTTTTTTAATTATATTGCACCCATGCCATCCATCAACGATATACGCCGCAAATTAGCCAACATCGATGTAACAGGCGCTGCTGTTGAGGCTATTGAACTAAGTGAGCCCGAGATATTGCGGGAGCAACGCATACAGCTACTTGAAGGTAAGAAAGCCAACGGCCAGCCAATAGGTAAGTACCGTAGCCTAAAGTATGCCGCTAAGAAGGCGCAGCAAAATCCATTGGCGGGTTTTGGAAATGTTGATCTCAACCTGACAGGTGCTTTCCAGAGCGCTGTTTTCTTATCCGTTACATCTACAAGTTTTATATTTGAAAGCCCGGACGAAAAAACTGCTATGCTTATAGGTAAATATGGTGATCCTTTTGGGTTAAGCTATGCATCAAGGGTGATAGTTATTAATGAAAGATTGCGAAAAGAGTTTATCTTTATTATACAAAACCAACTAAGAAAATGATGCACACAATCGGACATATAGCCCTATTTATTGGTGGCATGGTAACAATGATGGGTATCGGCTGGTTAGTTAATCAATACATGGATGCGAAGTATAAGCGTGATCACCCCGATAAACAGCATTTTGACGACTAAACCTGCACTCTATGGCATGCTCAAATTGTACCCAGGCAATCATTGAACAAAAACAATCGGATGAAAAAATTATGGCACTCGCCAAAGCGAAAGCAAAAGAAACAGGAAAGCCAACAGGACTTTACCGCAACGAATACGGGGAGCTCTGTATCTCAACCGGAACCGACCCCTGCTACTGGTACGTTACTGACCTGCAAAACAATGATGCTTGACGCCTTTATTGATGCTTATTGTAATGATGTAGGGATGCCGGAGAATTGGAGCGAGATAGTACAGGAATATGCAGAATTAATGGGCAACGGTAACTTAAAAAGAGCATTTGAGATAGCAGATAAAATACTTCGTTTAACAGTTCACATCAGGTTCGTAAAAGAGTGCGTTAAATATTTTCGGGCGTGTATTCGTCTAAAACGCACACCTGATGCCATTGTAGAAGAAAGATTGAACGAACTTTACCAGTGCGATGTGAGGGATGAGAAATCGTTACGGTTAGTAAAATCATTGGTAAAAACACGGTTTTATGAACTATCTATATTAAGTGATGAGGCTGAAAGATTGAACGCATCTGCCACAGGCGAAAGGCAAACGGAGGGGGATTTTAACAAGGACATTATGCATCTTGCTAAGTTTCAGGGCTGGAAAATTGATAAAAAAACCACAACAGTTGCTGAATATGCAGCTATTTACAATAACTTTATCCAAGAAATAAAAAATAAAGATGCCGCAGGAGGATAAAATAAGTTCCATAATTGACCAGACGGCTATCAATGCCGAAATAAAGGCGCTTGATGCGTCATTGGATGGATTGGCAGCTAAACTAAAAAACTTTCCTACTCTTTCATTGGGAGAGCAGTCAAAATCGATGGCTGACCTTACCAAAAACAATGCAGCCTACCAGCAATCACTACAAGGAGTGCAGCAGGCTACTACCCAATTGGTGACGGCTGAGCAGAATTTAGTTAAATCTCAACAACAATTATCACAAGCTACAGTACAAGGCACAAAATCTTTACAGGATAATATTGAAGTTAGACGTAGGGTACAAAACTCGCTTAACTCTTACCTTGCAAGCCAAAAAGAAGATTTGGTGCTAATGAAAGCAGGTACAATAAGCCGTGCTGAATACAATAAAAGATTTGCTGAAAGTCAAATATCAGTAGAGAAATATAAAAACCAAATAAAGGAGCTCAACAATAATATTAAAAATCAAACGCTAACGGTAACGCAACAAGGTGGATCTTACGCAATACTAAATAAAGAGTATTTAGTAGCTCAAAAGTTGGCTAAAGATTTAGCGGCGGCGTATGGCACACAAGATACCCGTTCAATCAAAGCTGCTGCAAGTGCTGCCATACTGGATGCAAGGCTAAAAGAAATTGATAAAACAGTAGGACAATCGCAAAGGAATGTAGGTAATTATGGATCAGCGTTTAATAAAGCATTTAGTGGCGTTCGTACATTAGCAAATATATTGCCCGGTATTGGTTTGGCGGGTCTTTTTGGTTTAGCTATTGACCCAATAGTATCATTTACTAAATACATCTTTGGTGCATCGGCTGCCACAGAAAAACTAGCCAAAACACAACAGTCATTAGGTGAAATATTTGCAGCAGCAGGTAAAGAAGCGGGTAGCCAGGTTACACAATTAACTTTGTTAAGGGAAATTATTACAGATCAAAGTGCCAGCTTAAAAGATAGAAATGCGGCGGTGGTTGCTTATAACTCCATTGCCGATGAGGGAAACCAAATTGATGCAAAGCAGATCGATAACAACACTTTGATAAATAGTCTTATAGAAAGGCAAATTGCTTTGGTTGAAAAAAGGGCACTGGCTAAAGCATTTGAAAACAAATTAACTGAATCAGCAGGCAAAGTGGTTGAAGCTCAGATAAAAATAAATAATGCAACTATTGAAGATCAGCAAAGTATTGCACAGTTAGAGGCGGCTGTTTACAGGGCAAGGGCAAAGAACGCAACAAACTACTTTCAGTTATTAGGACAACTAACGGTGCAGCGCAACGCAGTAAATCAAACATTTCCCGAATTTGCAAAAGAACTGAAAGATGCGCAGTCGGAATTTGATGCGTTATTATCAGCAGGGCGGCAATTTATTTCACTTGACACTTTAGGGAAAAAGGGTAAAGATAAAAAAGAAAAAACAGGCAACGATAGTTCACCGAAGGATTTGCGCAATGATACCGCCCGCCAAATACTCGAAGCGCAGAAAGCGATTGATGAAGAGATACTGAAGCGTGAAGCCGATACCAACAAAAGGATTTTAGACAATGAAACGAGAACGTACAAGGACAGGCTTGCCGCATTAAATGGATATGTTTTTAACAGGCTACAATTAAACCAACTTGAAAAAACATACAATGAAGCTATTGAAGAGGAAAAACTGGCAGAAACTTTACGAAATATAGATCAGGAAAGAAAAGCAAAAGGTGCCAATTTAAAATTGATCAATGAAATTGAATTAGGCGAAAGAAAAGCATCGGCAAAAAGGATTGAAGCTATTGAGCAAAAAGCACTTACTGATTTACAGTCTATCAACCGCCTTAAAATCGAGGAAACTAAAAAACTTAAAGCGGAAAGGGAAAAGGTTTTATCTGACGAATTACAGCAGGAGCAGGATTATGAAGCATTTTCCTTAAAGCAATTAGACGGTTTTTATAAAGCTGTTGCAAAAGCTGATGAAGATGAGGCTAAAAGAAAAAAGGATCTAAATAAAAAAGGGAATGAAGATCTTGTAAAACTTCAAAAGGATTTATATAAGGAATTAATCAGCACTTTGTCGCAGTTTTTCTTAGACGGCATCACCCGCCAGGAGCAGGACTTAGAAGAGAAATCCCGGCTACTGGACGAAGAAACAGCAAGACGGATCAACCAAATAAATCAACTCGGATTAAGCGAAGTTGAAAGAACCAAGCAGATTGCTGCTGTTGAAAAAGATGCCCAATTTCAAAGGGAACAGATAGAAAAAAGGCAAAGAAAGTTAGCGGTTGAACGTGCCAAGTTTGAGAAAGCTGCCAACATAGCACAAATTATTGCATCAACAGCAGCAGCAATAATTGAAACGCTGAAAACATATAAAGGGCTGCCCATTGGTTTTGCGATAGCTGCAACTATCGGCGCAATCGGTGCATTACAGTTGGCTAAGGCTATATCAACACCGTTGCCTAAATACAAGAAAGGCAGGGGCGCAACCGGCGTAACTGAGGTGGGTATATTGAATGATGGTAGTGATCAGGAATTTAAGGTAAGCAAAGGTGGTGCTATTGAAGCGATACAAGGCAAGAATACGCCAACACTGATTGGTGGTACTGATATTGTCTACCCTAACTTCGAGGCCCTTGCCAAAGCTATGGGTGGACAACATAATTTAGGCGCAATGATAAAGGGGAAGGTGGAGAAAGCCGGTAGGTTAGAAGATCAAAACGATACTATCATATGGAACCTGCGCCAACTAAACAAAAAACCTGTACCGGAAACCCATGTACACGGCATGGATAACGTATGGTTCAACCAACACTTTAAATACTGATGCCCCAAGCGCCCACATTACGTTTTTTCCTACTTGACAGCGATAAGAAGCCGCTATACCTAAATGCTGCAGGTAATGTGGTCACATCGCCCAATGCTGAGATCACGCCCGGAACAAGTGCAGCGCTGAAATATGCGCCCGATGGATGGCAGGGAGTACTGATAAAGTTTATTAGAAACCTTCGTTACCTCGGCCTTAACCGGGATTTCACAGTGCCGGTACGCTTTGTAAAAGACGGCGGTAAGATTGTGCGTAACGGCATATGGCGCTACGGGCAGGATTATACCATGTACCAGGTTATACAGAAGCTGCTACCCAATACGTTTCCGCCTACATACGGCCCGTACTTTGATGGTGAATTAGATCTGTCTAAAACGAGCGACAAAAAAGACGGTATAACGGTGCAGGTGGTTGAAGGCGGGTTGAGTAAATACCTGAAAGCCTATGAAAATCAACAATATGAAATACCGATACATGGTGATAGCGATGTGCGTTCTTTATATCTTGACGGCATACCATTTACTAACGTTATAGAATGGACGCTGTACGAAAATCAATCTATAGTTGAAAGCAGGTACCTGGGTATGGGTATTGTTTCGCAGGAGGGAACAACACAAGGCATAATTGTACAGGATCAGCAATATGCGGGCACGTTCGATAATCCTTTGGATCCTTCTCATTATAATGATAACTGGCACTTTAACAGCACCATAAAAACAATACCTGTAACTTATACAGGAACTGCCCGGGTAGCGGTTGCCACATTAGATGCCAGCAACGTGCATATATATTACAGAAAATATAATAAATCAACCAATGTAATAACTGATTATGACGTATTCAACGGAGCTATGGCGATAGGTAGCCATACCGTTGACCTTGCAAAAACAATTCCTGTAGGCCCTAACGAATACGTGCATTTGATAGGTGATAGCGTTAGCGTTAATTGTAAAATAACAAGCGGAACAGTGGCTGCCACTTACGAGGTTACATTCACGCCATCACTTGCAGAGTGTCTTACCTTCAAGAGATTAGGGCAGTTATTAGTAGGTAAAATAAGTGGTGGCACCTGTACACTTCGTTCAACATTCCTCGATAGCATGGATGATAGATTATTATACACTGGGGGGCAGTCATTGAGAAAATACCTGGCACCAGGAGTGGGTAAGACATCAATAAGTGATTTCTTTCAAAGCTTAACACAATTTGGGCTTGTATTATCAGTTGAGGGTACAGAATTAGTGATAGAAAAATACAATTACGGTTTTCAAAATACGGTTGCGGGGGGCTTTGGGGTAGTAGATGACGTGGAATTTACCATTGCCGAAGACATTACCTACAATTCATTCAAATTCGGCTACCCAAATGTAGAAGTTGATAAAGTTAATGGCCGTGATGAATTTAACGTTACATCCAATTTCCAAAGCCCACATAAAAGGATCGTTAAAGAGGCTAATTATGTGAGTGAATACCATGCAGGAATGTATGAGATCGAAGCAGCACGAATAGAATTATACCAGAAAGATACCACCGACAGTAGCGTGGATAATACAGGTTATATGTTCAGTGTTGAAAAAGGTACCACCTACGAATATTATAGGGGAGGATTAGAAGCGCAGATAAATACAGGTAATTATTATTTTCTTGTGCCTAATGAATTATTTGCACTCACCAATGGCCAGCAGTTCACTCTTTCCGGCGCTGCATCTAATAACGGAACGTACACGGTACTCAATACCGACTACCTTATAGTTGGCTACACTTTCATACAGGTGTTAGAGCCGGTTACGAATGCATCACTGGATGGAGTGCTTAATGTCACAGATGCTAATGTGTATCACCTATACCGCCCTGCTTATAGTTCAATCACTGGCTTATTGCACCCTGCGGAGGCTTATAATACAGATATCACACCTGCGCACGCACTGATCAATAACGGGCCGTGGATCAGGGGCTACCATGACAAGATGGATGCATATAGCATTAACTTTACAAAAGGTGACCGTAATAGTGAGTTAAGCACCACACTTGCAGGTGTGACGATAGCAGAGAACGCCAATTATCCGATCGGCGGGTTAGGTGATGCAATAAGCTGCGGAACGTATGCTAACTTTGTTGCCGATGTGGACGAGGTTACGTATCAGTTGATCAAAGCAAGGCCGTACGAAAAATATACCTTCATTTACAGGGGTTATACTTTCAAAGGCTGGATATTTGAAGCAGGTTTTATGCCTTCAACTAAAGAAAAACAAAAAATTAAATTACTTTTGGAAGCGGGAACAGATACAACTAAATTGATACATTAAGAATTATGTCCAGGGAGATAAAAATATGGGGTAAAGAAGACAGGCGCTTTTTATGGGGCGTATTATTGGGATTATGCATAGGATTCAGCGCCGGTGTAGTAACATTCAAATTATTATATTAAAATGCCCATAACCAACTTCACAAAAATACCACTTGTTAACCCGGTTAAGTTCGTTCCTAATACGGCTAATCCTGCGTGGGGTTTTGATAATAATTGGTATTATAATCAAATAAAGGAGTGGGAACTTAAGCGGACTTACTACCAAAAGTGGATGTTTGGCCTAACTACGCCATTACAGGTATGGAGTACCGTAGCGCCTGCTGATGCGGAAATATATAACTGTGCAAAAGAACTGGTACTCACTATTCCCTGGACGCAGGTAGGCACAAGTGATGTAGGTAATATTTATGAGCTGATATTAAACCTTGACGAAGATGGTAACAGTGATCCTATGCCGGTGGGAGTGTATTACATTTATACAAGATTTCATTTATTAGGTTACGATTATTCAATAATCAGTGAGCCTATTCACCTTGCTGTATCGCACCCATGTACTAACACCATAACCTACACCCATTCCGAAAACACACAAGACTTTTTCCCTTCACTACTCAGCACACCATTCAAAATATTGCTTGAGGCTGATATGATAAACTTTCAGCCCGGGCGTGAAGTATCGGATTATGTGAACCAATTACACAACGTAACTCTTTTAGATGGGGTTCCATTCCGGGAATTTCAGTTAGCCGTTGGACGTGCGCCGGGTGTAGCTGATTACGTAGTGGATATTCTTAACAGGATAACTTGCTGCGATATGTGGAGCTTTAACGGGATGCTTTTCTCTATTCCGGGTGGCAGCAAGTGGGAACCAACAAGAATTAAAACATGGCCAATGTCGGGATGGGTAATTGATGTGAGCCCTGCAGTTAATGCAACATCACTTGAATACAACCAGGGAGGGCCGGTTGCGCCGGGACTTGTTACGGCGTACGATATTAATAACGATCTATTTGGTGGCACAGGAACCAATGTACCAATAACAGACTATACACAAAGCTAATGAATGTAAACTACCATATCAGCCCCTACCCTTCATTACTCGAAGATATGGTGGCAAAAATATACGAGGTTAACCCTGACGGCACAAAGAGCGATCTTGCAATGGATATTGTATTGCCGGCACCTCATAACACGCCGCAATCAATTTCATTCAACGGACTTGACAAGGTTACGCACGAGGTAAGGCTATACACAGATCCTTCTGCTAATCTTTTGCACCAGTACCAGGTACAGCCAACAACGGATACAACCAACGTATATGATTATATAAGGTTTGAGATTGGTGATGGTGGTGCAAACACCCCGACTGCGGGATCGGATGACTATACCAATCCTGATATGATAGGTTTGCAGCCTGCGGACTATGTGGCCATCAGGTCAGGGCAGCCACAATTTGAAGGAACCAATATTATAAATGATGCTGTAAATGGTGGTTTTTCTTTGGCGATACCTGGTGATGTTTTTAGTGGAGACCCTGCCGAACAGTGGGTAATACTGCGTAAGCCGCAGGTTATCACTATGCCGGTTAATGACAGCGTAGTAGGCAAGCAGTTCGGGGCAACAGCATTGGGGCCGAATATGTACCTCGATGTAAGCAGCGCCGTTACTTATACTGCTGCACATTTGCGCCATTTGATAAGACTTGCCGGGCCATCAGCGGTTTATACATTCGGCGCATTAGAAGTGCCTCCAGTGGGGTATGTTTTCCGCATTACCAATTTTGGCGCAGGTGGTACAACAACTTTGCCCGAGGTGCATTTTGATAATGCACCGTTACTTTATGGTGGTACAACTAAAAATGTACTTCAATTGCCATTGCTAAGTACTATTGAGGTGGTTTTTGACGGCACCAACTGGAATGCATCTATCATGGATGATAAGGTTATCAATCCTGCGGTGAGCGTAGTGCCTACATTACTTTGGCTCGGGGTGGTGAATAACCCCAATACCTTTACAAAAAGGGCTGGCTCTGCGCTTGTAACATCGGTTGTTCGTACCGGTGTAGGACTTTATACGATCAATCACAATATCGGTAATACAAGCTATTGGGCAACCGGGATTGGTGCCGAAGCAGTAGGATTTAATACGGTTAAGTGTGTACATTCCTACACAAGTACATCATTCCAGGTTAGATGCTCGGATGATTCAACAGCAAACGATACAAATTTTCAATTGGAGATAAAAGGATTTTAATTAACTTTAATTTATGAAAATAGTAATAACTATCTTGATGCTAATGGCTTTTGGTGCGCATGCGCAGGTGTACCCTAACCCTAACGTAGCTTATGCTGCACCAGGGTCACGTGTTAAAGTGCCGGTAGCATTTTCTTTTCCTACCGGCTGCGGTACGCCATCGGGCACTTATGGTACTTTTTCTGGCCAGGCGATGCAGTTTTACGATAGCTGTAATAAGAGGTTTTATTTATTGAATCCGAAAACTCTTATCTGGGATAGTGTGCATGTTGGAGTTAGCGGGGGTGCATCAGGCTGGTCACTCACCGGCAACACAGGTACAAACCCGGGCACTAATTTTTTGGGGACTACGGACAATACAGGATTGATGTTTAAGGCTAATAATGCACAGGTGGGGTATATAGATATTATTAGAGGCAACACCAGTTTTGGCGAATCTTCTCTGCAAAACAATCTTACAGGATCTACTAATAGTGCTATTGGAGTTAGTGCCCTAACAAGCAATCAGTCGGGCGCAGGCAATACAGGTGTTGGATATGGAGCAGGAAGCAATTTCGTTGATGGTGACAACAATACAGCTATTGGATTCAGCGCACTGTCCCCCCAGTCTTTACACGGGAGTAACAACATTGGGATAGGCGCTTATTCCGGCGCTTATCTTGCAGATTCATCAGATAGGTTATTTATTAATTCCTTGAATAGAACTGACGGAATGGATTACTTTGATAGTACTTATTCAATAATTTACGGGTATCAAAATATAGCACCCGGTAAGCAGTCTTTGCGCTTAAACTCTCAGATTTATCTACCTTATATTGGCGCAGGTGGTACAACAGATAGCGTGTTAACTTGGAATGCAACAAGCAAAATGATCCGTTACAAGGCTTTTCCATCATCAGGCACTACCTACTCAGCAGGCTATGGCTTAAGACTTATATCTAATGTATTTAGTGCAGACACTGCTTACCTTGCAACCCTCCTTAGGCTGCAAAAAGTGGGAGACAGCTTAGGAGCCATCATTGCCACTAAGGGCACCGGCACCATTGGCGGTTCAATAGCAGCAAACCAAATAGCATATAGTAGTGGCAGTAATACAATAGCGGGAACAAATAACCTGTATTTCGATGCCACCCAAAAGCAGGTGGGTATCGGAACCAATGTTCCCTCTACTATGGCAGGTCAGACAGGTATAACGGGGGCGGTAATTAATGTAAAAGAAACAAGCGGGTACGGCAGATTATTGGCACAGGGTTCTATAGGAGCGTTATTTGCACTGGCAGATAACGGGGCGGGTAGTAATGTCAAATACTTCCAGTTCAGGACAGATGACGGCATAACAAGACAGGAGGCTATCAATGATGCAGGTTCAGCGGTAGCATATACTTTTTTAGCAATGGATCATTCCAATGGCAACGTAGGTGTGGGAACAACAGCGCCAAATGCAAAGCTGGAGGTAGTAGGGGGATTGATGTCAACCTTTACAGACGGCACATATTCTACCAGAATTAATCAAAAACAAACAGGAATAGGTGGTAATATGCTTATGGTTGGTAAAAGGTCAGATCAACCATCTGATTCTACTTTTATTCATGTTGCGCCCGAAGATCAGGAATCAGGATTATTTTCTATTTCAACAAGTAACGATTTCAAATCAAGGGTTTTTGTAAATGCCAGCGAGGCAAAAATAGAGACACTGGACGGGAGCGGAAACAATTTGGGTAGTATGTCTTTTAATCCAGCGGGTATTAAGGGAACATTGGGAGATACCAAAGAGTTTTTAGTAGAAGGTTTTAATGCTGATAACAAGCTATCATTTAACAATGGCGGTTCTTCCGAAGGATCAAAATTTGTATTTAACTCTTTTGACCCAACGGGTACCAACCTTGGCAATTCAACAATATACAGTAAGGCGGGTGATGGCTCATATATATATGCCTATTCGGAAGATGAAAGTTCAGGCGCAAAAGTAGGGGCAAAGACAGACGGAACAGTAGTATTAGAATCAACAGCGGGGGTGAATATTACAGGTAGGGTGACAATAACAACCATCCCGGCTTATGCAAGTGATGTAGCAGCAGGTATTGCGGGACTAACGACAGGAGCTATATATCAAACCAACGGTGCAGGTACAGGTGTATTTGCTTTCACCGGCGTATTGATGGTAAAACAATAACAAAATAAAAATAACTACAATGAACTATCTTATTATTGACCTGCTTGGCGCACCGGGAACCTACTTCAGGTTCTACACAACAGTTGGCGGTCTTGAAACAGATACCGCAGAAGAAAGCGCCTTTACATGGGCGGATGAAGAAGAGAGGGATGCGTACCTCAAGCTATTAGATACGGCTTACCCCGCACGTTTCGGCCCCGGTGGTACATCCAACCCGCCATCAGGAGGCGGCAGGCCTGACGAGCCATGAGAAGGGCTACAATATTAAGTGTGGTATTATTCCTTTTGGCAGCATTATTGCCCAATATTCACAGGGTACTAAATAATGTAAAAATGGAAAAACTACACCCGTTCCCATTAGACAGGTCGGTGGGAATATCTGCGCAATGGTATATTTACGATATAGGGCAGGCGGCATCATATATGTTGATAATGTGGCTCGTGGTGGTGATATTACGTGCCGTGGAGAACTACATAGAGAATAAAGAATCGCCTGTACCGAGGGGATTTTTATCCTTTGTAAAAGTTTGGGAGAGGGTATTTACCGTTACACTTATTATATCTATCTTTGATATAATCCATTATTTAATATCATTCCGGCATACAGAGTGGCTTTACCTGGTTATGAATGGCGTGTTTTGGATAATGAGTTGTCATTACCTATTCAAACTAAAACATAATAAGTGAACTCACAACCTAAACTATGGCAGATACTGGCGGCATTTTTACCTATAATAATCGGTATAACTTCGTGGTTGTGGAGCCTGTCTACCAAGGTGGAAAAAATGGAGGTTCGTGTGGATGTTATGGAGGCCAACTATACTGAATTCAAACAGGATATGAAAGAGCTGAAAGCTATGGTGCAGACCATACTTATAACAATGGAAAGAAAAGAGGATCGTAAAAATAAAACAAACTAAATGCACTTTGTCAGAACACGAAATACAATCCATACTTATTCAGTTAGAGAGCATACGTGTTCAATTAAACCGCCTTGTAGCGGACGCAGAAAGCGAAAAAGACTTGCGTAAGGAAAGGAACAGAGTAATAGATAACAGGCTCAAGGAATTGGAAGACGATAAGTTAAAACGAGATACCACACTCGGAAATATAAAATGGTTATGGCTAGCAATAGGTGCGGGTGTAACGATGGTGATAAAGTATTTGGTAACTAAAAACTAACTAAAGAATGAACACACAATTAGCCTGTTTGATAGCCGCAGAAGTTGCGTTTATCATCCACTCATTAATCAAAGCAGATTCATTAAAAAAGGATTTCGAGAAAGCCAATATACCTTTCAAATTTGGAAGAGATTATTTAGGAAAAGATTTCTTAGGTATCACAGCATCATTCCTTACACCTTTTTTATGGTTATTAATGTTTGGTGAAGTTGCTGCAAAGTACCCTGCAATAGAGGGTTATGCGATATGCACCTTCGCTTTGATCGGTGGTACAGGTTCATACTTCTTTCAACTGTTTCTAAGCAGGTCTAAAAAATATTTCAGGGCAGTGATTGATGCCAAAAGTAATATCGCTGATGGTAAGAGTAGCGATGACGTCCCGACAACGTAACCACACCTACCTCTTTATACCAGCCCCTTAACTGAGGGGCTTTTTTCATCCCCCTATTGACAATATGGATTTGATGTTGTAGGTTTGTGGTTCACAATTAAAAACTTATCAAAATGAAATTAATTCACAAAGCAGAATTAGGCATTAGAGGACAAGGAAAACAAGTACTACAAATTCCATTGTTCGCTCACTTTATTTCATGTAATTTTCAAGGGGAAAAATTGGTTGTTTGGTATATGTTCGACGAAGTCAATAGCTACAATATACAGGCAAGAACTTTGCATTTAGTAAGGACTGGAGAGCCTTTTGAACACAATTACAAATACCAATTCATAGGCACAGCGCAGGATTTTGATGAGGAATTTACTTTTGTTCTACACTTATTTGAGATAACTGCATAGTTTCCTTGATAAGTTCTATGTACGTAGCCCCTACTTCGGTCGGGGCTTTTTTAATTACGGGAAATCCGTAAAGATTTTATTTTGTAGTTACGTAGTTACGACATATATTTGTGACATGAAGCATCAATCAAACTGTTACAGAATAATAAAAGGGGTTAAAATGACCAACTATGCAGACCTTGCCTACACTGCGGCTGAAAACGAAGAAATAATAAAAGAAGCAAAAGCATCATTTAAAATAGTAAGAAAAGTAAAACATCCCAAAGGATATTATCAAATATTCGTAGCATAAATATTATGGCAAAGAAACTCACGACAAAAAGATTTGAAGAAGCGGACATTCAGGAATGGAAGAAGGCGGCTAAAAAAACAAGCGGCGGCGACCTTACCAAGTTTATGGAAAACATCCTGAATAAAGAAAGTAATCGGATTAACAACACCCCTCACCACCGCAGGCTTATAAAAAAGTAAACTAAGTAATATGAAAATAGAGCAACAAGTATGTACGCTGGAACAGGCAAAGAGATTAAAAGAATTGGGAGTGGAGCAATTGGTATCGCTTTTTGAATGGACTGTGTATTGTCCTGATCCTACAGGAGAAAAATACTATTATATCGTAATGGATAACAATCATCCTGACGCAGGGTACGCAGAAATAATTGCAAGTGCCTTTACGGTAGCGGAACTTGGAATAATGTTGCCTGATTTTATTACGGTAAAAGACATTGAATGTTTTTTGGAAATCTTAAAGGATGGTTATGGTGGATTTATTGTTGATTATACTGTGTATTCTGAAAGTGGCGACATCTCCACAGTTAGGTATGTTAATAAATCAGAAGCTGAAGCCCGTGCATCCATGCTTATACACCTCCTTGAAAACTCCCTCACCACATCACAGGATATTAATAACAGGATAAAATAAAAAGAGTATGGTACAAGCAAACGAATTGAGATTGGGTAATCATGTAAAATATGATGATGGGACGATTACAACAATAGAGGGAATACGGCAGCACGATGTTTATCTTGATGGATTTCCGCAACCGCTGTCATTATCTGTAATTCTACCCATCCCTCTTACCCCTGATGTATTAGAAAGGTGTGGGTTTGAAGGTCAAGATGGCGAGTTTCAGCATCCTGAAAATACTGATTTTGATTTGATGATTTGTTGTTCTGAAAATGGGCTATGGTGTGCTTATAATTTCGGTCAATCATTTGATGGTTTTGCGGTAATTACTCCCAGAGTAAATATAGTGCCTAATCCAATATGCAACCCTTTTAAACACCTCCACCAATTACAGAACCTCTATTACTGCTTATGTGGAACAGAGTTAAACTTTACCCTATGACCCTCACCCTTTCCACCACCGAATATAAATTCTACGGCCCTAAAGGAGCGTACTACGTAAGCTTTTATGAAACAGGTGCACGAGTGCAGGTTCCTTGTGAAGGTGAAGTATTACTACATGGGGAGCCTATAGGGGATGAAAAGAGGGCGAGGGAACTTATTGAGCAAATAATTAAAAGTAAAAAATAAAACTACATAACATGAGAGAGATAAAATTCAGGGCATGGAATGGTATAGATGAAATGCTTTATCCCAAACTTGGACTGCGTTCAGAAAGCGCACATTTTCTTCAATTTTTTGAAGATGTAATGCAATACACAGGCCTTAAAGACAAGAACGGTAAAGAGATTTACGAGGGGGATATTACGGTATCATTTAAGAAGCCTTACGAAGAAGAACCGTCTACTAATATTGTGGAATTTATTGACGGTGCATTTAAGTTGAAGTGTACGGGTAAAAACAATATACCTATTTTCCTTTACAGTCCTAAGCACCTTGAAATCATCGGCAACATCTATGAGCATCCTGAATTACTAACCAATAAACAATAACCAACCATGATTCATTTATTTAAGCACACCAAAGGGAAGCTAAAAGGTAAGTACGATATAGCCTTAGTAGTAAGAAACAAATATATCGTAGGTAGCAATCAAGGCTATGAAAGAAAGCAAGGTTGTTATAGCGCCTTGAAACAAATACTAAATCAAGTTGGATTTGCGCTGCCTGTTCACGATGCAATTTATTTCCAAGACGATACCGACATGAAACAATATTACATTGGACTGCACGAACCCAAGCCCACACTACGTTCCAAGCAAACAAAACCACACAAACCTTATTTACCTAAATAACCAACCATGCAACAATTAACTAATGAAGAAATAATAGCAGGTAATAAACTAATCGCAAAATTCATGGGATATGAAAAGGTGAAAAATACCAGCAATATAACCGATGATAGAAATGAACTGTGGCTGACAGATATTACTGGAGCGGTTAGTCAAGGATTGCCTCAATTTGATTTAAGTTGGGATTTATTAATGCCTGTGGTAGAAAAGATAATTGAAATAGACATTACACCTGCACCAAACTGGACAGGTTACAGAATTGAAATAATCCCAAGAGGCTATGTGAAAATAGCTGGTTTCCCAATGCCTCCTATTACAACAAATGTAGCAATAGAGGGTAGTTTAATAAATGCGGTTTACAAAGCCGTAATTCAATTCATCCAATGGCATAACACCCTTAACACTAACAACAATGGATAAGAAGGTAGAAAGAAGAATGGATTGCCCTGAATTTGAAGTAAAGCCATATCCGCATAGTTGCGGAGATTGTCAAACAGATGGACATTATTTATGTGTTGGGTGCAAACATATCGCCTCTTTTGATGAAATGGAATTGAGTGATAATAGGGAAAAATATTACCCAAAACAAGAAAAAGAAAATAACATAATTAAAAAACTCAACCAATGAATAACTTAACAATACAACAGGAAGAGGAGAAGGAGCTAAAAGAATTTAAGAAAAAAATCCGTGAAGCTTTGGCTAATTATATGTCAAGTGAGGGGTGTGGATGTTGTGGAGATTATGACGGGCACAATAAACACAAAGAGGTTTTGGCAAAACTGTTAAGAGTAAGTAAGTTCTCTGATGGTAGCGGGTATGACTTTTCAAAATATAAATCTAAATAAAATGGATATTGAACAAATACAACAGGAGGCAGAGAGGAGATTTCCGATAATGAGTAATGATGATTTTTATAAATTAGGTATGGATGATTATAATCCAGATGAGGGAGAAGTGCCGTATTATTATGAACAATACGAAGAAGATATAAAACAAAAACAGTTATTATTTATAACTGGTGCAACCTGGCAAGCAGAGCAACAGAGTGAAGGGGTTAGAGAGCAGAGTGCGGAGTGTATCAGTAGGAAGTATGTAGCACTAATGCAAGGTGAAATATTTGTTGATTCACGTATGTTGCCAAAAGGAATTTACGAAAGTAGAATACCTTGTATTTTCCCTGCAAGTAAAACTATTGATGAGTTAATAGAGGATGGGCGACAAGCAAATGTCGCTTGCTATGAATGTATTCCTAAATCTTATTTTGATAATCTTGCTAAATGCAATCTTGTTCCAATATACTTAGCTACCCACAATACCAAAGCCATCGCGCCGGATGGAGAACAACCATCCACACCAAAGCCGGAAGAAGATGGTAAAGGTGATAGGCGCAAAAGAAAAAAAGATCCTTATGTTTCATTTTATATGGATGTGATGGATGGAGTGAAGCTGGATGTTGCTGCTAAAAATAACGGATTAATTTAATTGTGATTATGGAAATATATAACATATGCATTGTGTTGGTAGGTATAATTATTACATGCTTTTTAGTGTGTGGGGTAATGGTTCAGATGGACGCCAACCTGGAAAATAAAAACTCCCCACCATCAACAGATAACAAGGAAAATAAAGAAGGTATGACAACAGAAGAAATAATACAAGGGAATAAAATGATTGCGGAGTTTATGGGCTACCACTTTTACGAACAAGATATATGGCAGCAGTATGATGCCAATACTCAATACGGCGTAATAGCCCCAGTAGTTTCAAGCGAAAAACTTACTTTGTTTAAATTAAAGCTTGGTGATTTTTTTGGTAACAAAGAGGTGGATTGTTATAAAGTAAAAAAACATAAGGACGCAATGGTTGAAACTTATGATCCATTTGATTTAGCTTATTATAAATCATGGAATACATTAATGCCTGTGGTAGAGAAGATAGAAAATATGCATTATACAGGATTTCCTATAGTAGCTTCAATAGGTAGCAATGGTGCTTATATCGGTATTAATGAAAGTAATGCAGGTGGAGGAAAATATCAAGGCAAAAGGGTAATTGCTAATACTTTGAATTGTAATTATTTCCATGATGACCCTAATGATGCAGATAGATTAACTAAAATACAAGGAGTTTATTCTGCCGTAATTCAATTCATCCAATGGTATAACAACACCCAAAAATCAAAACAATGATCCACGAACTAAAAACAAAAGAAGGTAACAGTACAGGGCTATGGGCGGTAGAGGTGCCGGCAAGTGCTAGAGGCTTTGAATACATAGAGAACCTGGGAAGGCTTACTTACATTTTTGAGGTAAATAAAATCACACAGCCATATTGGATAAAATTAACCAACACAGTATCTTACTCCATCCTCGGCTTAGTTACAAGAGATACAGTAGCCCCTCAAATAACCGAGCCTGAACTTGATGGAGGTATGCTTATAGGATATACAGAAGAAGCTTTCCGCTCCCTTCTTTTCATCAATGGGCTGTACTGGGAGAATCCTTATGAAAACGAAGAAGATGTTTTAAGTTATGAAAAACTATATTTAATTGCAGAATCCAAACTACTGGGAGATAAGAATCTTTTAATACTTAAAAAAATATAAGGACATGAATACAATTACAGGGAATGAACCGAGTAGAGCCGATTTGATACAGATATGTAAAGATGCTGTAGTACATCATACTAAGTGGCAAGACCGAGATAGTTTTATAGCACAAAAGGGTATTCAGTCTATTTATAGAGGTTTAACCGCAGGGCTTGATTATAAGATGGTGATTGAGGGTGACGATACAATATGGCTTGAATTTATACAGCCGATAGATTTTGAAAGACTAAAAGAAGAAGGCAAGCATTTAGAAATATCTTCAAGAGAAGATTATTGGAAAGATTGCGATCCCGATATGGAAGGAGAAATGTTTGATGGCGATGGTATAGATTTTTATAGCAATTGGACACAAACTTTTATGCCAACAAGGGAAAGGCTGAACAAAGTAGGTGTTGGCGATGATTGGTATTAAAGAAATAATCTCACTTGGGAGTGAAAGGATGCTGTAAAATTAGCTGACGCCCTTATAGCAGAACTTAACGCAACACAGATAACAGGAAAATAAAGTAAATTTACAAGAGTATGAATAAATTATTTGTGCCATACGAATTAGCGGCAATGGCAAAACAGAAGGGGTTTAGTGATCCGTGTTTTGCTAAATTCTTTTATCCAGAAGTTCCAGAGAACAGGTTTAGGTATAATACACAAGGTACCCCTATGAATTATAACAGCGAAGACTGTGGAAGATTCATTTCCGCTCCTTTATACCAACAATTAGTTGACTGGTTTAGAGAAAAGCATTTTATTAATATCGAAACTACATTCGACTTTATAACTTTTGATGTGGTTATATACGATTTTAAAAATAATAATGTTGTAAATATAGTTAGCTCATTAAGCGACAAAAGCCAACACTGTTTTACAGATTGGTATTCAGCATTAGACGCAGCAATTGAACAAGCATTTAAAATTATACAACCATGAACCATAAAAACCTTTACGCCTTAATCCTTATAAAAAATATATTATGAAAAATGTAACAGTAGAAGATTTTATCGAGGCTCTTAAAAAATACGACCCTAAGTCGGTTGTTTGTTCTTACATACACGATAATCCGCCCGCTTATTCTTCAATAGAATCGGTTGCGGAGATTGACACGGTGTATATAGACGATGATGGTAATGACAAGCAGGGTAAAATTGTAGTAATTTATTAAATTTACATACATGAAAAATAACCTACACCCAGTGAGGGGCGGTAAAAAAGATTGGTACATGATATGCTACTATATTTTGGTGGGTATATTTATTATCGTTTCAATAATTGCACTTGCCTCCTGCTCCACTACCAAGTCCAAAAACATTTCCAAGTCCCGCACCGACCTCAACACCCGTACTGATAGTAGTTCTACAACTTCCAACAACAAGGACAGTGTAGTGGTAAAGAAGGATAACAGCCTGCACATAATAACTACAGATGATTCAACAGTAACGGAAACGGTGGTGGAATTTGATAAGCCGCAAACTTACGATACAATGATTAACGGCAGGCGTTCCGTAATAGACAGGATTTCAGGAGTTATTTTAAGTATAGGCGGCCAGAAGCCAGAAACATATAGCCTTATCCTTGACGGTATTTACCCTGCTACAACAATGGCAGGGAACCCTAACATGGTATGGCAACCTATCAAGACCATCACCACCCGCACCACTTCCAAAACAAAGTCGGTAAAGGTACAGCAGGTAGTTATTGTAGACAGTACCCACCTACGCACCAATACAGCTACAACATCCACCCTCCACCGATCAACCGACCTGCACATAGCAACCTATGTAAAGAATAAGGAGGTGAATAGATGGAACTTTGCGTGGCTGTTGCTTATTCCCGCAGGAGTGTTCGTGTGGTTCAAGTGGATAAGCCCGGCTATTGCCGCTGCCAGGTATAAGAAAAGTAAAGATGTTTAATAACTAAAAAAACAATATAATGGCAAAATCATACAAAGGCATCACCTTCCAGGGTTTTACCTTCCCTGATGATAAATACCGTAGGATCCCTGTAAAACTAAATCAAACAATGGTCAATGAATACATCCCAGCAATAAAAAGCCTCAACTTACCCAAAGGCTTAGGATTGCTACTTATCGCCATGACACACATGGAAGGGTTTAAGAAGGGCACCAGGTCGTACAGAACCAATAACCCGGGGAATATAGGCAACGGAGATAATGGCCGTAATGTTGAGCTCCCTACGCTGGCTGATGGCATTAAATTACAGGTAGCGTTTATCCAGTCAGTTGCTGCAGGCAGGAAATCCGCCTACCCTATCGGTAAGGTGGTTAATATACCGCCGTTCTACTCCAAAGAGATCGCAGCCAACCCATCTTACGGCCTTAGTCCTTATGTGCCGGGGTACAGGTTTTTATTCAATGGAGAACTTTCGGGGTTTGTTAAAATTTACAGTACAGGTGCCAGGGCCACGAACGTATATCTGAATACGATCGTATCATACCTTGCTGATAATGGTGTTACGATCAATGCGGATAGCAAATTGCAGGATATTATAAAATAGCGGTTTTCATAGCACAATGGTTAGCCCCGGCATTTTTATGTTGGGGCTTTTTGCAACATTGTTGCGAAGATAAATATTTAAATAAATTAGTTTATTAAAATAAGGCTCTTTATATTTGTGGGAACAAAAACAACTTTTTATGAAAAGTTTAATAATAAATAACTCAAAAGGTTTAATAGCAATTCTTGACCAAAGAGTCATCAAATATGATGTAATTTATGATGGATCGAAGCTAAAAATATTTTATACTGATGCTGAAGACCTATTTGAAATAGGTAAGTTTATAGGCGCATCATTACCTAATCTTATACCGGCTTAATATTATGAAAAAAGTTTTAATCGGTTGCGAAGAAAGTCAGGCCGTTTGTATCGCTTTCAGGGATCAAGGTATTGAGGCTTATAGCTGCGATTTATTGCCATGCTCTGGCGGGCATCCCGAATGGCATCTACAAATGGACATATTTAAAGCTATCTGCGGAGGTGATTTGATAACGCAGGCTTACACAAAAGTGCATATAAGCAATTGGTCGGCAATGATTGCGTTTCCGACCTGCACATACCTCACCATCAGCGCTAATAAGTGGTACAAAGATCAGCCGGAAAGGAAAAGCGGCACGTTGGTAGGGCAGGCAAGAAGGGATGCACGGGAGAAAGCGATAGAGTTTTTTATGGATCTTTTTAACTGCGGAATACCTAAGATAGCACTTGAAAATCCTATCGGCGTAATGAGTACGGTTTTTAGAAAACCAGATCAGGTTTTACAGCCGTGGATGTTTGGGCACGGAGAAACAAAGGCTACTTGTCTATGGTTGCAAGATTTGCCAAAATTAATACCCACCAATATAGTGGATGGCCGTGTACAAAGATTACATTTATTACCTAAAACAAAAGACCGTGCAATGTTAAGAAGTAAAACGTATGCCGGTATTGCAAAAGCAATGGCCGCCCAATGGTCAGATAAAATATAATTTATGAAAGCAAAACAAACCAGGGGCCGCCCCGAGATAACCAACGAAGCCGAACGGGTAATATCATTCTCGGTAAGCTGCAAAAAAAAGAACAAACCAAAGGCAAAGAAACTTTGTGATAAAGTAATTAAAGATAACGCACTATGAAACATCTCTCCCAATCCTCACCCCTCCACCCTTTAGCCGGTGCGATCTTCAACCAGAATAATCCTGTCGCTTACCTGGGGTTTATCGACCGCATAGAGCGGCTGGTACACGGAAAGACCGATATGGTAAGCCGTGCGATACGTGGCGGTATTAAAAACGGCCTGCCAGCTAAATTGATAGTGTTGGAAATAAAGCAAATGATAACCGACAACCGCCGGGCTATGGTAGAGATACTGAACGAAAGGGTTGTGGGGCAAATAGAGATGTTATGAGAACAGTATTAGGGTTGTGGGGCAAATAGAGATGTTATGAGAACAGTATTACAGGTATTTTATACCTTC
>Ga0247741_1000206_pt1 | contig 38047 bp, 38 predicted proteins | sample UWRJL213509R2_FD_180945 | JGI IMG/M metagenome (GOLD analysis project Ga0247741, IMG submission 180945) | Plant litter microbial communities from Arlington Agricultural Research Station in Wisconsin, United States - UWRJ-L213-509R-2 | ecosystem: Environmental > Terrestrial > Plant litter >... | reverse complement strand
CGGCTGGGTCTGCTCGCCCTGCACGAAGGTCCCCGCCGCGAAGCCGATCGCCACCGAGAGATTCTCCCCGGGGCCGAAGCCGGTCTCGTCCGCGGAGTACTGGGTCGCCCCGGTCGCGGAATCCGTCGCCACCGAGATGTCGCAGCGGTCGGTCGAGCCGGAGGCGCCCCGGTAGCAGTCCGGCTCGCCGGAGAGCGCCGGGGCGAGCGACGGGTCGACGTGCACCACGGCGGAGACCGAGCCGAAGCTCTGCGCCGCACCGGTGCCGTTGCTGTCCCAGTAGAACTCGTCGAGACCGGTGTCGCCGAAGGCGCCCACCACGTTCTCCACCGTGTAGCTGATCTCGTAGCTGGTTCTGCCGTGCACGAAGTCGTCGTCGCCGAGCGCGATCTCGAGGAAGTCCCCGGCGTCGGCCAGGGCGAAGGGCACCGCCGCACCGGTCTCGTCGACCACCGACCGCACCTGCGGGTCGAGGAAGACCCGCTGGTAGTAGTTCGGGACCGCACGGATGATGCCGCGGTTCTGGTCCTCCGCGGGGAACACGGCGACGACGTTCTCGATCACGGCCAGTCGCGACGTCCCGTCATCCGCCCTGCTCAGCGTGTAGTCGCCGCGGAAGGACTCGAACTCGAAGTTCGAGGTGTCGGCGGATGCGGGCGCGGCGGTCACGAGCACGAGAGCGGCCCCGAGCGCGGCAGTGAGAAGTATTCGGGCGCGGGACGGCATGGCTGCGAGTCTAGCCATCAGGCCCGACCGCCCACGCGGCACGCGAGCTGCTGGCAGAATCGAGCAATGAGCCGTTCCCCGGGATCCGTGACCGCCGTCAGCCGAGCCGCAGCGCACAGCTTCAGCAAGGCGCCGCAGCCGCGGATCACACTGATCGAGGGGCTGGGCGTGGAGGGCGACGCCCACGCCGGCTCCACCACGCAGCACCTCTACCTGGTGAAGAAGGATCCGACCCGGGCCAACCTCACCCAGGTGCACCTCATCCAGGAGGAGCTCTTCCACGAGCTGCGCGACCGCTTCGTCATCCGGCCGGGCGAGCTGGGCGAGAACGTCACGACGAGCGGCGTCGACCTGCTCACGCTGCCGCTCGGCACCCGGCTGCACCTCGGCGCGTCCGCGGTCGTGGAGGTCACCGGGCTGCGCAGCCCCTGCTCCAAGATCAACGCCTACCAGGGCGGACTGATGAAGGCGCTTGTGGAGAAGCACCCCGACGGAGGCGTCATCCGCAAGTCCGGCATCATGGGCGTCGTCGTCGCGGGCGGCGAGGTCGCCCCCGGCGACACGCTGCGGGTCGAGCTGCCCGCCGGCGAACCCGTCGCGCTCGGCGTCGTTTAGGCGCACAGTGGGGGTATGACTCCCGAGGAAGCGGCCGCACTGCTGCGGGTGCGGACGGACGCCGACGCCCCCGAGATCGAGCGGGCGTTCCGCGCGCGGGCCCGCACCGTGCACCCCGACCGCCTCACCGACGCCACACCGGCACAGCTGGCGGATGCTGCACACCGCTTCGCGAGGCTCAGCACCGCCCACGAGCTGCTGCTGCGCGAGGCGTCCGAGCGGCCGGTGGAGGCGGTGCTCGAGCCCGCTTCTCCCACCCCGCTGCCGACCGGACGCTGGCTCATCCTCGGCTGGCTGGGCGTGCTGATGGTCGCCGGAGTGATCTCCTACTTCGGCGGCGTGCTGCCCTACTCCCGTGCGGACGTGCTGCTGCGGCTGCTGCCGCTCGCGGCCTGCGCGACGGCCTTCGCGCTCACCGGGCGGCGGGGCTTCCTCGTGCTCACGGTGGTGCTCACGGCGGTCAGCGCCGTGCTCACCCTCGCGCTCGCCTCCTTCGGCTCCCTCGTCGCGCTCGGGCTGCTGCTCGTGCCCGTGCTGGGGCTGATCGCCGTGGGGCGCGGACGGCTCGTCCGCGCGTAGCGGCGACGTCTGCTGCCGAACGGGACGCCTGCGGCCGCGCGCCGGGGCGCAGCGGTCCCGCCGGCCCGCAGACGCCGCGCGGGGCCGGGCTCAGCCCTGGCGCCACTCGTTGCCGACGAGGTGCGATCCGCCCTGGGGACCCATCTGCAGCATGCCGCCGTCGACCACCAGGGAGGCGCCGGTGATGTAGCTCGCCCTCGCCGAGGCGACGAAGGCGATCAGGTCGGCGACCTCGGCGGGGTGGCCGGGGCGGGCGAGCGGGATGCCCGGGCGGTCGGTGGAGTAGGCGTCGTCGGCCTCGGCGTTGTTGATCGGGGTGTTGATCTCGCCGGGCGCCACCGAGTTGGCGGTGATGCCGTGCTCGCCGAGCTCGAGGGCGATCGTCTTCATCAGACCGCCGAGGCCGTGCTTCGAGGCCACGTAGGCGCTCGAGCCGACCCGCGGCTGGTGCTCGTGCACACTGGTGACGGCGATCAGGCGTCCCCCGGAACCGGCCGCGACCATCCGCTTCGCCGCGCGCTGTATGCAGACGAACGCGCCGTCGAGGTTCGTGGCGATGATGGTGCGCCAGTCGTCGACGGCGAGGTCGAGGAAGTGCTCGCTCTGGCCCATCCCCGCGTTGTTCACGAACACGTCGAGGCCGCCGAGGTCGTCGGCCATCGCGTCGACCACGTCGCCGCAGCCCTCGAGGTCGGAGGTGTCGAGCCGGGCGACGATGGCCCGCCTGCCGTGCTCGCGCACCTGGCGGGCGGTCTCCTCCGCTCCCTCCTCGTCGGAGTGCCAGGTGACGCCGACGTCCATTCCGGCCTCGGCGAGGGCGACAGCGGTGTAGCGCCCGATGCCGGAGTCCGAACCGGTGACGATCGCGGTCTGCGGGTGGAAGGTGCGGGGATCGAACATGGTGTCCTTTCGTCGGTGACTCCCTCAGCCTTCGCGCACTGTCCACAGGGCGCAAGCGCACGCAGCAATTTGACGGAGGGCTCGCCTAGGCTTAAGCGATGTCCAGAGCCAACTTCATCCCCCGTGGTCGGGCGAGTCTCGAGGTGCTGCGCGCCGAGGCCCATCAGGAGCTCGACACCCTCGTCGAGGAGCGCCTCATGAGCGGCGAGGACCCCTGGGAGTTCATGGAGCAGCTGCCCACGGTCGACGAGCTCGTGGTCTACCTCCTGCGGGCGGACGCGATCGACGCCAACGACGGACGGCGCCCCTCCCCGACGCGCGAGTACCGGGTGCTCAGGCAGATCGCGCTGGAGCACCCCGACCTCACGAAGACCGTCTGGCGCCTCCTCGGCGAGCACGGCCCGCTCGCACGGCAGTACTGGTAGCCGGCAGTACGGGTCGGCCGCCGCATCAGGCGCGCACGGCGAACACCACCCTGTTGTCCTCGTAGTGCCCGATGGACCGGTCGAACAGGCCGGTGCACGTGATCAGGCGCAGTTCGTCGGCGGGCACTGCGCCGAAGACCTCCGTCGTCGGGAAGTCGGCCTTGGCGTAGTCGCCCACCCGGGTGACCACGTACTCGAAGACGCCGCCCGTCACATCGGTGACGCGTACGGAGTCGCCGGCGACCAGTTCGGTGAGGCGGGCGAACACCGCGGGGCCGCTGGCCGAGTCGACGTGCGCGGCGATCACGGTGGGGCCCACGCCGCCCGGGCGGCCTCCCCCGGTGAACCAGCCCACGTCGTCGAAGTCGGTCGGCACCTCCATCGCGCCGTCGGCCTGCAGCCCCAGACCGATGAGCGGCTCGTCGAGGCCGATCGCGTCGACGGCGACGGATGCGGGCGGCTGCCCGACCGCGAGCGGCGCGGGCCCGGTCGGTGCGGGGGACGGCGCGTCTGCGGTCGGTGCTGCGGCCGTCGGCCCCGTGTCGGAGACCGGCGGGTCCGTCGGCTGCCGCGCGCCGCATCCGCTCAGGAGCAGCGCGACGACGACGGCGGCGACGGCACCGCGGCGCGCCGACGACCGGAGGGTCGTGCGGCGCGCCGTGTGCGTCATCGTGCGGCCGGTCAGTTCGTCGAGGCCGCGCGGCGGCGGTGCACGACGACGCCGGCGAGGGCGGCCAGGGTCACGGCGCCGAGTCCGACGCCGATCGCGGCCGAGGGGTCGGACGCTGCGGCCGACCCGCCGCCGCCGGTCTGCACGCCGCCGACCGGCACGCGCACGAGCTGGCCGCGCACGGCGCCGGCCGGGTTGGCCACCGTGTGGGTGTCCGCCGCGAAGCCGGCCGGGTCGGCCTCGAGCTGCGCGAGGGTGAAGCCGGTCCCGGTGTCCGCGCCGTTTGCGAGCACGCCGGTGGTGAACGGTCCCTGCAGGCAGCCGGCGCTGGTGCGCGGTCCGTCTCCGACCGGGGCGGGGTTCGGGAAGGCGATGCGGGGCGGGCCCGCTGCGCCGGCCGCGGCCGCGTGGATGTGGGTCGCGGTCTTCGCCGGGCTCTGGTAGTCGCCGCTGATGCCGCTGACGGTGATGTCGTAGCAGACGATGTCCAGCGTGGAGTTGACCCGGAAGGTGAACTGCCCGGTCGCGCCCGCGGGGCCGGGGGTCGCGACGCCGTCGGCGTTGAGCACCTGGTCGGGGGTGGCCATCACGGTGAAGGCGCTGGTGAAGCTGGCGGGCGCGTCCACCGCGGTCTCCGCGCTGGCGGGCGCGGCGGCACCGAGCACGGCGATGGCCGTGGCGGTGGCGACGCCGCCGAGGGTGAGGAATCGGGTGGCGGTACGGGAGGCGGTTCTCTGGTTGGGCATGTCACAGTCCTTCGCTCGAGCACGGCGCCCGGTGGCTCCGTGTGACGGGGTGTACGTCGGGCCATGCCGCCGCGTTCACCGCATCCGCTGTTTTCTTTTCGCCCTCCCCGGCTGAACGCGCGGCGGCGGGCCGTCGTATACACAGTGGATAGGCTGAGGAGACACACATGGGTGCGAGCGGGAGCGTGATCGAACTGGCCAGGCCGTCTGCTTCCCCGCCTCCGGAGGGCGCGGCGCCGGGGTTCGACCTCGCCGGCGAGTACGACGCCCACTCCCGTGTTCTCTTCGCCTTCGCCGTCAACGCCCTGCACGACCGCGGGGCGGCGGAGGACTGCGTACAGGAGACCTTCCTGCGGGCCTGGCGCGCGCGGGCGAGCTTCGACCCGCAGCGGGCCGCCGCACGCACCTGGCTGTTCGCCATCCTGCGCAACGTGGTGATCGACCTGCAGCGGTCGAGACAGCGGATGCCGCGGGTCGTCGAGCAGGACGCCGCACCCGAGCCTGCGGCACCGGCCACCGAGCCGCTGGACCGCCTGCAGGTGCTGGAGGGGCTCGCGAAGCTCAGCGAGGAGCACCGCTCGGCCGTGGTGGCCATCCACCTCTCCGGGGAGAGCTACACGGAGGTGGCGGCACGCACGGGCGTCCCCGTCGCCACCCTGCGCACCCGCGTCTACTACGCGCTCCGCGCGCTGCGCGGCCACATCGATTTCGAGGAGGACCGACATGTCTGAACCCACTGCCGACGACCGTCGGGCCGAGCTGATCGCCGCCGCCGCGGCGGCCGACCTCACCCCGGCCGAGACCGTGGAGCTCGACACGCTCAGGGCGGCCGACCCGTCCGTCGACCGCGAGATCGCGGAGCTGCGCGCCACCATCGGCGAGCTCGGCGCGCTGGACTGGGACGACAGCGCGCCGAGCGCCGCCCTGCGCGAGCGGGTGCTGGCGATCGACGACGCACCGGTGCGCTCCCTCACGCCGCGCCGCCGCCGGCTCGTCGGGCTCGGCGTCGCGGCCTGCCTGCTGGCCGGCGCCGGCCTCGGGGCGGGCGCAGTGGCCCTGCTGGACCCTCAGGGGTCGGGCCCGCAGCCGGGCGCGCCCGGCGTTCTCGGCGCCCTCGAGCACGTGGACTTCGAGGGCCAGGCGTCGAGCGTCTCGATCGACGCCTCGCTCGTGGCGCACACCTGGGGCACCGAGACGATCCTCGAGATCGACGGCCTCGCCGCGGGCGACAGCTACTCGGTGGTGCTGGTCGTCGACGGCGAGGACGTCGACAGCGGGTCGTTCCTCGGCAGCACCGTCACCATCGACTGCCGAATGAACGCGGCGGTCGACCGCCCCGACGTGGAGCGCGTGCAGATCCGCGACGAGGCCGGTGCCGTCGTCGCCACCGCCGAACTGCCGGCGGTGGGCGCGTAGCGGACGCCGGCGCGGCCGATGTCGGCGCCCCGTGGCACGATTGGGGGATGACCTCCCCCGCGCTGCCGCTCGTGGACGCGCGCGACATCATGCGGCTCGTCGGGCAGGGCGCCTACCAGCGCGGCCTCGGCTACTCCAAGGGCGGCGCGGTCAGCGAGATCGAGTGGGATCCCGAGACCGGGCTGATGAGCAGCACCGTGCAGGGCACGGGCCCCGACCCGTACCGCTGCCACCTCGAGCTCGCGCCGGCGAAGGGCGCCTACCAGCGCCCGGTCAGCGGCAACTGCTCCTGCCCGATGCTGCGCGACTGCAAGCACGTGGCCGCCACCCTGCTCGAGTGCAACGCCGCGCAGCTGCGCGACACCGGTTCGGCCGATGGCGTGGGCCGCGCCAGCGACCTGGTGAAGACGCCGCCGAAGCCCCCCGAGCCGCGGCTGCCGCTTCCGGCCTGGAAGTCGGCGGTGAGCGCGCTGACCGAGCCGGCCGCCGCATCCGTCGGCCGCGTGATCGGCTCCAACATCGCCAACCCCGCCCTGCCGCACTCCCCGATCGCGCTGCAGTTCGAGCTGCGCGAGCAGACCCCGCGCACGCGCGACCGCTGGCGCGGCCCCACCGCCACCACCGCGAACAGCCGGGTCGAGGGCTTCGAGTACCGCCTCGCCGTGCGACCCGCCGTGCTCAGCGAGGCGGGCAACTGGGTGCGCGGCAACGTCACCTGGAACTCGCTCGGGTTCCAGTCGCACCGGCTCACCCTCGATGCCGGCCACCAGCGCTGGTTCGCCCAGTTCGTGGCCCTCTACCGCGCCACCACGCGCGACGTCTACCTCGGCCAGGACACCGACTGGATCTACCTCGACGAGTTCCACAGCTCGCTGCTCTGGCAGATGCTGCGCGAGGCCGAGTCGCTCGGCATCGCCCTGATCAGCCCCAAGAAGGACGGCGTGATCACGGTCGGCTCGCGCGCCGAGGTCACCCTCGACGCCACCCGCAGCGACTCCGGGCTCACCCTGTCCCCGCGGCTCGCCATCGACCGGGTGCCGCACAGCGCCGCCGACGCGGGAACCATCGGCGACCACGGCGTCTACACCACGGCCTTCGCGCCGGTGCGGCACGTGCTCGCCCCCACCGCGGAGACCCTCACCCCCGAGCAGAGCCGCGTGCTCGGCAGGCCGGCCGCGCTCGAGATCCCCTGCGACGACGTCGACGAGTTCCTCGCCGAGTACCTGCCGGCGCTGCACCGCCGCATCCGCGTGTCGAGCTCCGACGACTCGGTGCCCCTGCCCACGATCGTGCCGCCGGTGCTGGTGCTCACCGCGAGCTTCGGGAGGAAGCAGACCCTGAAGCTGGCCTGGCACTGGGAGTACACCCTCGGCGCGCAGGTGAAGCGGATGCCGCTGGCCGCCCCCGTCGTCGGCGCGCGTCCCGCAGCGCACGACGACACCCGCGACTCCGCCGTCGAGGCGGCCGTCAGCGCCCGCGTCGGCGCCGTGCTCGCTGCGGGATCCACCGGCGCCGAGCCCCTCGACCCCCGCCCGCTTCCCCTCGCCCTCACCGGGATCGCCGCCGCGCTGTTCAGCGCCACCGTGCTGCCCGGGCTCGAGGCGCTCGAGGGTGTGCGGGTCGAGACGAAGGGCACCCGGCCCGACTACCACGAGCTCACCGACACGCCCCGGCTCGTCGTCACCACCGTGGAGAGCGACCAGCGCGACTGGTTCGACCTCGGCGTGCTGGTCACCGTCGACGGCCGCACGGTGCCCTTCGCCCCGCTCTTCGCCGCCCTCACCAAGGGCGCGAAGAAGCTGCTGCTGGTCGACAACTCCTACCTCTCGCTCGAGGCGCCCGTCTTCGACTCCCTCAAGCAGCTCATCGACGAGGCCTCGACGCTCGGCGAGTGGGAGACGGACGCCCCGCGGATCAGCCGCTACCAGGCCAGCCTCTGGGCCGACTTCGAAGACCTCGCCGACGAGACCGAGCAGGCGGTGAGCTGGCGGTCGAGCGCCCAGGGGCTGCTCGCCGTCGACGGGATGGAGCCGACCGAGCTGCCGGCCGGCGTGGACGCCGTGCTGCGCCCGTACCAGAAGGAGGGCTTCGACTGGTTGGCCTTCCTCTGGCGCCAGGGGCTCGGCGGAGTGCTCGCAGACGACATGGGTCTCGGCAAGACGCTGCAGACGCTGGCCCTCGTCGCGCACGCCCGCGCCCAGCCGGGCACCGCCCCCTTCCTCGTGGTCGCCCCCACCTCCGTGGTGTCCAACTGGGTGTCGGAGGCGCAGCGCTTCACGCCCGGACTCGTGGTGCGCGGCGTCACCGCCACCGAGCTCAAGAGCCGCACGAGCGTCGCCGAGCTGGCGGCGGGCGCCGACATCGTCGTCACCTCCTACGCCCTCTTCCGCCTCGACCTCGAGGCCTACCGGGCGCAGTCCTGGGGCGGACTGGTGCTCGACGAGGCGCAGTTCGTGAAGAACGCCGCGTCGAAGGCGCACCAGGCCGCGGTCGACCTGAACGCCCCCTTCACCCTGGCCATCACGGGCACCCCGATGGAGAACAGCCTGATGGACCTCTGGTCGCTGTTCCGCATCGTGGCCCCCGGCCTGTTCCCCTCCGCCCGGCGCTTCACCGAGGACTACGTGAAGCCGATCACCTCCCCGCTCGCCGCCGAGTCGCAGCGCGGGGGCGAGCTGCTCGCGCAGCTGCGGAGGCGCATCCGCCCGCTCATGATGCGCCGCACAAAAGACCTCGTGGCCACCGAGCTGCCGGCGAAGCAGGAGCAGGTGATCTCCGTCGAGTTGGCGCCGCGCCACCGCACGCTCTACGACACCTTCCTGCAGCGCGAGCGGCAGAAGCTGCTCGGCCTCATCGAGGACATGGACAAGAACCGCTTCATCGTGTTCCGCTCGCTCACCCTGCTGCGCATGCTGAGCCTCGACGCCTCGCTGGTCGACGAGAAGTACCACGACATCCCCTCGTCGAAGCTCGAGGTGCTGTTCGAGCAGCTCGACGACGTCGTGGCGGAGGGGCACCGCGCGCTCATCTTCAGCCAGTTCACCAGCTTCCTGAAGAAGGCGGCCGAGCGGCTCGACGAGCGCGGGATCGCCTACGAGTACCTCGACGGGTCGACGACGAAGAGAGCGGATGTGATCGCCCGCTTCAAGACGGGCGTCGCGCCGGTCTTCCTCATCAGCCTCAAGGCCGGCGGCTTCGGGCTCAACCTCACCGAGGCCGACTACGTGTTCATGCTCGACCCCTGGTGGAACCCGGCCTCGGAGTCGCAGGCGATCGACCGCACGCACCGCATCGGCCAGACCAGGAACGTGATGGTCTACCGGATGGTGGCCACGGGCACCATCGAGGAGAAGGTGATGGCGCTGAAGGAGAAGAAGGCCAAGCTGTTCGACGCGGTGATGGACGACGACGCCGTCTTCAGCTCCACCCTCACCGCCGACGACATCCGGGGGCTGCTCGAGTAGCAGGACGCGCGCTCGACTACCCTCGAATGGTGAGTACCGACTTCCTGAACGCGCCCATCGACCGCACCTCCGCCGAATCGCTCGACTCCCAGGGGCTGCGCCTCGCCCTCGTCGACACCGCCGACCGCACCGCCTTCGAGGGCTGGCTGCAGAACGAGGCGCGCGGATTCCACGGCCCGGTGCAGTCGGCGGAGGTCGTCGAGCGCCAGCTCGAGGGGCTCGCCTACCGGCGCACCACCGGCGTCTGGGACTCCGCGTCGCCTCTCTCCGACACGGACGACGCCGAGACCCCGGTCGCCACCCTGAGCTCCTGGGCCGGACCGCTCACCGTGCCAGGGCACCGCAGCGTCGAGGCCTGGTCGATCAGCGGCGTCACGGTCTCCCCCACGCACCGCAGGCGCGGGATCGCGCGTGCACTGCTCGAGTCGGAGCTGCGCACCGCGCACTCCCTCGGCGTGCCGCTCGCCATCCTCACCGTCTCCGAGGCCACGATCTACGCGCGCTACGGCTTCGCCCCCGCAGTGATGGCCGCCGACTGGACCATCGACGCGCGCCGCGCGGCGTGGACCGGCCCGGTCGCGCCCGGCCGGCTGCGCTTCCTCAGCCCCGAGCAGGCGCGCGCCGACCTGGAGACCCTGCTGGAGAGCGTGCGCCTGGAGAGCCCGGGCCAGGTGGAGCCGTGGCCGCTGCAGCTCGACCGGATCACCGGCCTGGCGGGCGACGACAAGGACCGCATCAAGCACCTCCGCGTCATCCGCTACGACGACGTCGCAGGCGACGCGCGGGGCCTCGCCGTCTACACGGTCAGCGAGAAGGACCCGCTCTTCGGCTTCTCGCTCGACGTGGAGATGCTCGTCGCCTCCAGCGACGAGGCCTACGCCGCGCTCTGGCGCTTCCTGCTCGAGCAGGACCTCGTGAGCACCGTCACCGCGAACCTGCGCAGCGACACCGAGGCCGTGGCCTGGCAGATCGCCGACTTCCGCGCGGCGCGGGTCACGGCCCAGCGCGACCACCTCTGGACGCGCATCCTCGACGTGAAGGCGGCGCTCGAGGCGCGCTCCTACAGCGCCCACGGCACCATCGTGCTCGAGGTGACCGACCCGCTCGGCTTCGCCGAGGGGCGCTGGCTGCTCGAGATCGCCGACGACGGCGCCGGCACGGTCGTGCCGCTGATCGGCGACGCGCCGGGCGACGCCGCGGTGGTCGCGCTGGGTGTGAACGAGCTCGGCGCCCTCTACCTCGGCGGGGTGTCCGCGGTCACCCTCACCCGCGCCGGCCGCATCACCGAGGTGCGCGACGGCTCGGCCACCGCGATCGACGCCTCGTTCCGCTCGGCGGTCACGCCGTGGCTGAGCACCTGGTTCTAGGAGCCGGTCCCGGTATGCGGCGCGTCGCCGTCCGGGCGGGACCCGGACGGCGGGGCGGCTACTCCGCGCGCATGAACCACGGCGGGTAGACGGCGACGCGGGTCTTGAACTCGGAGGCCTTCACGATCGCCTTCACGGCGTCGCGGGCGCGGTCGTTCGCCACGCCGATCAGCGTGACCAGCTCGAAGGGGAACTCGTCGCGCACGAGGTACTCGGCGGCGCGGATCTGCACGGACTCCTCATCGCCGCGGAGCTTGCGCAGCACGCGGTCGCCGGCCTCCCTCGTGGTGGCGAAGCGGGTGAGGGTGTGGGCGGCGTCGCCGTCGGTGACGACCACCGCGGCGGCGCGCTCGTCGTCGTCGTCGGCGTCGTGCGCGTCGATGACGCTGCGCACCGAGCTGACCAGGATTACGTAGTCGGCGGCGGCGGACTCGCGCACGGCGGCCGAGAGGCGCGGGTCGGCAGACTGCTCGCGCACGCTCTCCCAGACGCTGGAGGTGGGGGTGAGGAAGAACGGCACGTAGCTGGCGACCGAGGTGTCGTGGTCGTCGGAGACGACGATCGTGCGGCGGAACTCACGGATCTCGGCGGAGGAGATGTCGACCACGGGACGCTTCTCCCAGGCCTCGCTCGCGTCGGCGAGGAGGCGGCCGGAGCCGAGGATGTCGGCGAGGTTGTTCACGTGGGTCACGTGGTAGATGCGCTGCTCGCCCACGTCGACGACCGGCGTGCGCAACGACGACGCGGTCGGGGCCTTGCGCGGCGCGGTGAGCGATACGGCACGCGGCCGGGTCACGCGGGGCTTCGCCACGGCCACCGGTATCTCGGGCGCCGCCTTGGGGAAGCAGGCGTCACAGAGCCCATAATCGAGCCCGTGAATGCATTCCTCGCCCAAGTTGAAACCTTTCGTCTGCGTGGAAGTACCACCCCACAACGTTACGCGGCTTTTGCGGTCGGTGCGCACCAGCGGCGAAAGTAGGCTGGAACGATGTCGACCCCAGCCCAGTTCGTGCCACCCGCCGGAGCCGTCGTGATGTTCAGCACGACCTGGTGCGGCTACTGCAAGAGCCTCAAATCGCAGCTCGACCGAGCGGGCGTCCCCTACACCGAGGTGAACATCGAGGAGGTCGAGGGCACGGCCGACCTCGTGGCGAGCGTCAACGGCGGCAACCAGACCGTTCCGACCCTCGTCTTCCCGGACGGCAGCACGGCCACCAACCCCTCGCTCGCCGACGTGCGTGCGCGCATCGGCGTATAGCCGCGGCACTCATCGCTCGAGCGGGGTCGCGAGCGCCCGGCGGTACAAGGCAGGGTCCTCCCGCGTCTCGTACGACACCACCAGGGTGGTGATGCCGACGCGCCGCGCGAAGAATCCGCTCAGCGGAAGGGTCGTCACCGAGGTCAGCCCGGTGCGCCAGGCGGCGACCAGAGCGTCCAGCGAGCGTCGCTCGGGTGTCTCCTCGAGCGAGCGGTAGCCCTCGCGACCGTGGAGGGAGCCCTGCCAGTGCTGCAGCGCGGCGATGTCGAGCGAGTCGTCCCAGCGGTCCACGCCGACCGCGCCGGACACCGCCTCCCAGAGCAGCTCGTCGTGCGTCGTGTCCAGGAGGTGCTGCATCTCCGGGGTGGGCGGCACGGTGCGCGGGGTACGGTCGAGGCGCTCCCAGGCGGCGTCCCAGCCGCTCCGCCAGCGCTCGGCCTCGGCGGGCACGTCGAAGACGGGCGGGCGAGCGGATGCGCCGGTGTGCGGAACCGGGGACACGGGCGGCACACCGCCGCCCGGCAGCCCGAGGGCCTCGCGCACGAACAGCAGCTTCGAGAGCGCGCCGTCGTCGGAGATGCGGATGACCATGTCGTGCGGCCAGGGGTCCCCCGGCCGGGGCTCGCTGAACTGCACCGCTAGTCCCCGCCTCCGCCGCCGCCGCCGTCTCCGCCGCCCCCGCCGTCCCCACCGCCGTCTCCGCCACCGCCGTCACCGGCGTCCGCCGAGCCGGCAGGAGTGGCCGGGTCGCTCGGGTCCCCTCCGGCGCCGCCGTCGGAGGCGACCCCGCCGAAGTCGCCCGCGAAGGCCACGAGCACGGCCAGGTCGAGGGATCCGACATCGGCGGCGACCGAGGAGCCCGACCCGGATCCTGCGCCGCTCAGTTCCAGGGCCCGCGCCCACTCCCTCTCGAGCCCGAAGAGCACCGCCCACCCGAGCAGGCGCTCCGTCAGGTGCACCGACTCGACGTCGGTCACCGCGCCCTTCGGGGACTGCAGCGCCCGGAGGCGGTGGGCCTCCGCAACGGAGACGAACAGCCGCAGACCGGCGAGGTGGTCGCGCACGTCGGCACCGGCGGGGGTGAGCGGCCGCCGGCGGCGGGAGCCCAGGGCAACGGCGACGACTGCCAGCGCGGCGCCGGCGAGGGCGAACTCGAGGTGGTTGTGGCCGCCCACGAGCAGCAGCACCACGATGACCACCGGCGCCCACGTCACGATGCCGCGGCCGCGCTGTCTCGGCAGCTGCAGGCCGCGCTCGACCGCGAGCGTCTCCGCGCGGAACTGCGCCCAGCGCAACCGCCTGATGACGGTGGAATCCTGGGGGCCGACGGCGACGAAGGCGCCGAGGCGCGCATCCGCTGTGAACAGGGCCCGGACGACGGCGAGCTCGTCGTCGTCGAGCCCGTCGGCGTGCAGCAGCTGCAGCGAGTAGCGGCCCTGCGGCGCGAGCGGGGGCCGGATGACGAGGTGGCCGCGCACGGCGAGGTCCACCAGCTGGGCGCTGATGCTGCGTGTGCGCTGCCCGGAGACCACGCCGCCCAGCAGCACGCTCACGCCGACGGGCGGTTCGTACTGGGCGACGACGGCGCGTCGCGGCTGCGGGGACGGCCCTCTCACCAGGAACACGACGAGGGCGGCCCCGGTGGACGCGACGCTGACGAGCAGGAGGAAGGCGAGCAGCACGGTGACCATTGCTGGCGATTCTAGGGGTGATCTGGCCGTGGGGGTGTTCTAGGGTGAGCCCATGACGACGATGTCAAACCCGAACCAGGATTCCGCGCCGCGCCCGCGCACCACGATGCCGGAGCAGGCCGGCGGGCTGCGCCGGCTGGTGGGTGTGCTCCGTGTGGCCGCCGGGGCGCTGGTGCTGGCCGCGATCACCACGCAGATCGTCGACCTCGTGGTCAACGACGCCTTCACGCCCCGCGAGTACTTCAGCTACTTCACCATCCAGTCCAGTCTGATCAACATCGTGGTGCTCGTCGTCGGCGGTGTGCTCGCGCTGCGCTGGCGCGAGGACCCCGAGCTGTACACCGCAGTGCGGATGAGCGCGGTCACCTACGCCGTGGTGACGGCGGTCGTCTACAACCTGCTGCTGCGCGGCGTGCCCACCGACGACTTCGTCGGCGTGCAGTGGCCGAACGAGGTGACGCACGTCTGGATCCCTGTCGTCATCGCCCTGGACTGGATCCTCTCCCCGGGGCGGGCGGCGCTCGGCTGGGGGCGCCTGTGGCTCGCCATCGGCTACCCGCTGGCCTGGCTCGGCTTCACCCTGGTGCGCGGAGTGCTGACGGGCTGGTACCCGTACCCCTTCCTCGACCCGGACGGGCCTGACGGACCGACGAGCGTGATCGCCTACATCGTCGGCATCACGCTGTTCATCCTGGCGGTCGCCTGCGTCTCGATCGGCATCAGCCGGATCCGCGTCTGGAACACGCCGCGGGACTGAGGCGCTCAGTCGGTGGCTGAGGGCGAGCGGAGCTCGTTCTGCACCATGAGGGCGAGCCCGCGCAGCAGTGAGGCGTCGTCGTCGGAGAAGCCGCGGGGGCTGGAGTGGAACACGCTGAGCGTGCCGACGCGCACGCCGTTCGGCGCCTCGATGGGATAGCCCGCGTAGAAGCGCAGGCGAGGCGGCCCTGCGACGAAGGGGTTATCGCGGAAGCGCGGGTCCTCGGCCGTGTCCTCCACGACGAAGTGCTCGCGCCCGCGGATCACGACGTCGCTGAAGGTGCTCACCCGCGGCATCTGGGTGCGGTCGAGCCCGATGTGCGACTTGAACCAGAGCCTCTCGTCGTCGACGATCGCGATCGTGGCGAAGTCTGTTCCGAGCAGGTCGCGCGCGGTCCGCACGATCCGGTCGAAGCGCTCCTCCGGTGCGCTGTCGAGGATGCCGAGAGCCGCCACCGTGCGCTGCCGCTGCTCCTCGGCCGCGGGGTGCGCGCCGTGGCGGGTGCCGTCGGCGCCGCGCGGCAGGGTCGCGGCGATCGGGCCGGCGAGGAGCGCGGCCCACGCCGCGTACGTCGCCGAGCTCCGGAACCGGTCTGGCTCGTCGGCCCGCTCGGGGGCGAAGGGCAGGAAGACGAAGTCGCCGCGCTCCGCGGCCAGGCGCTGGGTCTCGCGGTTGAGCTGTGCCGCGTATCGTCCGCCGAGCAGCCGCACCGGCCACGGGTAGCGCATCAGCACCGGGAGCGGCGGGATCGCGGCGATGTACACCGTCTGCTCGTGGATCCTCTGCTCGTCCAGGTAGTCGAGCAGGGCGGCGAGCTGGCGCGACCAGACAGCGGGGTGCACTGCGTCCAGCGCCTCCACCAGGCCGATGCTCAGCAGCACCGCGTCGAAGCCCGCGACGTTGACGCGCGTGAGCCGTTCGAGGCACTGCACGGCGGTCATCGGGCGGTCGACGATCAGGTCGAGATCGACCGCGCGGTCGAGCAGCGCGGCGGTCTGCCTGGCCAGGTGGCCGGCCAGCGAGAGCTCGTGCGAGCTCACCCCGTACCCCACGGCGACACCCCCGCCGATCAGCAGGATGTGCGCCGGCCGGGACCCGGTGGTGTGCACCGCCGCCAGCTCCGGCGGACGCGGCACCACCGCACGGGACAGGGCCGACGACGTCAGCCAGAAACGCACAGCCGGGCGGGCGATGATCCGCACGATCCTGTCGAACATCCAGCCTCCCGGGGCCGAAGGAGGCGGCGCCATACGGGAGGCACGAGCGCTCACCCGATTCACAGCATAGGGCCTCGCACCCCCGCGTGAATCGAGGAAATTTTCTCTGCGGGGCCGGGCCGACGCTCTCGGCGTAATGCGGCGCATCCGCTCGCTGCGGAGCGTGCCGGAGCCCGCGCGGCGGCTAGCCTGATGGCATGTCACAGCACCCCCCGATCGCGCCCCGGATCCCGCTCGAACGCGCACACCACAACGACGTCGTCATCGACGACTACGAGTGGATGCGCGACAAGGAGAGCCCGCAGCTGATCGCGCACCTCGAAGCGGAGAACGCCTGGACCGACGCCGAGACCGCCGACACCGCCGAGCTGCGGGAACAGCTGTTCGAGGAGATCAAGAACCGCACCCGCGAGACCGACCTCAGCGTGCCGGTGCGCGAGGGCGGCTGGTGGTACTACACGCGCACGGTCGAGGGCCAGCAGTACGGCATCCACTGCCGGGCGCCGATCGGCGACCCCGCAGACTGGACTCCCCCGCGCGTCGAGCCCGGCGGCAGCCTCGACGGGGAGCAGGTGCTGCTCGACGACAACATCGCGGCCGAGGGACTCGACTTCTACTCGCTCGGCAGCTTCGACGTCACGGGCGACGGCGGCACGCTCCTCTACGCCGTCGACACCGAGGGCGACGAGCGCTACACGCTCCGGCTGCGCGACCTCGCCACCGGCGACGACCTCGGCGACGAGGTGCACGGCACGTCGGCCGGCGCGGTGTTCGACGCCAGCGGCCGCTACGTCTTCTACACGACCGTCGACGACGCCTGGCGGCCCGACACGGTCTGGCGCCACGCCGTCGGCACCCCGTCGAGCGACGACGTCACCGTCTTCCACGAGCCGGACGAGCGCTACTGGGTCGGCGTCGGGCTCACCCGCAGCCGCCGCTACCTCGAGATCGAGGTCGGGTCGAAGATCACCAGCGAGGCCCGCATCCTCGACGCGGGCGACCCCACCGGCGAGTTCACGGTCGTCTGGCCGCGCCGCGAGGGCGTGGAGTACTCGATCGAGCACGCCGTCATCGACGGCGACGACCGCCTCCTGGTGGTGCACAACGACGGCGCCGTCGACTTCGAGGTGGCGGATGTCGCGGCAGCGGACCCCGAGGGAGAGCGCCGCGTCCTCGTGCCGCACGCCGTCGGCACCCGCATCGAGGGCATCGACGCCTTCGCCGGCCACCTCGTGCTGGAGTACCGCCGCGAGGCGCTCCCCCGCGTCGCCGTGCTGCGGCTCGGCGACGACGCCGGCTTCGTCGAGATCCCCTTCGCCGAGCAGCTCTTCTCGGTGGGGGCCGGCGGCAACCCGGACTGGGACCAGCCCGTGGTGCGCCTGCACTACGGCAGCTTCGTGACGCCGTCGACCGTGAACGACTACGACGTGGCCACGGGCGAGCTCACCATGCTCAAGCAGCAGGAGGTCGTGGGCGGGTACGACCCCGCCTCGTTCGTGCAGCGCCGCGAGTGGGCCACCGCGTCCGACGGGACCCGCATCCCGATCTCACTGGTCTACCGCGGCGACCTCGTCGTCGAGGGTGTGCCCGCGCCCGCCGTGCTCTACGGCTACGGCTCCTACGAGCACAGCATCGACCCGGGCTTCGCCATCTCCCGGCTCAGCCTGCTCGACCGCGGGGTGGTGTTCGCCGTCGCCCACGTGCGCGGCGGGGGCGAGCTGGGGCGCGCCTGGTACGAGAACGGCAAGACGCTCACCAAGCGCAACACCTTCACCGACTTCGTCGCCGCGGCCGGGCACCTCACCGCGATCGGCGTCACCGCGCCGGACCGCCTCGTCGCCGAGGGCGGCAGCGCGGGCGGTCTGCTGGTGGGCGCGGTCGCGAACCTCGCGCCGGAGGCCTTCGCCGGGATCCTCGCGGTGGTGCCCTTCGTCGACCCGCTGACGAGCATCCTCGACCCCTCGCTGCCGCTGACGGTGATCGAGTGGGACGAGTGGGGCGACCCGCTGCACGACGAGGAAGTGTACCGGCTGATGAAGTCGTACTCGCCGTACGAGAACGTGCGCGAGGTCGCCTACCCGCGCATCCTCGCCATCACCAGCATCAACGACACCCGGGTACTCTACGTCGAGCCCGCCAAGTGGGTCGCACGCCTGCGCGAGGTGGGCGCATCCGTTCTGCTCAGAACCGAGATGAGCGCCGGGCACGGCGGGGTGAGCGGCCGCTACGAGTCGTGGCGCAAGCGCGCCTTCGAGCTCGGCTGGGTGCTCGACGTGCTGGGGCTGGGCGGCGCGAGGCCGTAGCCGCACGGCTACTCGTTGACGCGGAAGCGGTTCTCCGGGTCGATCCGGCGCAGGATCGCGCCCATCGCGCGGTCGAGTGCCGCCACGTCGTCGGCCGTCAGCGGGGCGATCACGTTCTCGCGCACGGTGTCGACGTGGCCGGGGGCCGTCCCGACGACCTTCGCCCAGCCGTCGTCGGTGAGCGTGGCGTTTGTGGCCCGCCTGTCCTCCTCGCAGGGCGTGCGCGCGATGAAGCCGCGCTTCTCGAGGCGGGAGACGACGTGGGACAGGCGCGGCAGCGTCGAGTTCGTCGCGGAGGCCAGCGACGTCATCCGCAGGGTGCGCCCCGGCTCCTCGGAGAGCATCGCCATGGTGAAGTACTCGAAGTGGGTGAGCTCCGAGTCGTGCTGGAGCTGGCTGTCGAGGATCCCGGGCAGGATCTCCACGACCGCCACCAGCTTCTTCCATGCGCCCAGTTCGGCGGGCGTGAGCCAGCGGTCGTCGTCCATTCCCGGATTCTAGCGCGTTGGTTGACCCGACAACTAAGCCTGCATCCACGGCCGGGATGCGCATGCCGGAAACACGATAATTCCTAATGAAAATAGCGACGTTTTCCCATGATTTTTCCGGACGAGGGACGTCCTTCCCCCGGCCGCGATCTGCGGATACAGTGTGCGGTGGGGGACGCAGTCGGCACACGCTGATGGGGGCGACTCCGCCCGTCTTGTCTGGAGGATCCGCGTGCAAGCTCGTCAGCGTCAACTCATCGTCGAGGTGTGTCCCACCTGCGATTCCTCCAATCCCTTGGAGATCGTGTACGGCTTCGCCAGCGCGGAGATGTTCGACGCGGCCTTCTCCGGCCTGATCGCGCTCGGCGGCTGCACCTACACCGACGACAGCCCCGCCTACCGGTGCCGCGCGAACGGCTGCGAGACCGAGTGGGGTCGCTGGGGCGACTTCGAGGATTAGTCCTCGAGACGCAAGGCCTCGCGTTTCCCGATCCCAGCGGATAGACCTGTTCGGGTGAGTCTCCACTCACAGCGAACACACCGCAACAACAGGAACGGTTAGGGCATGAGCAACACACTGGGATGCATCGGCGACTGGATCTCGGGGCAGCGGTGGTTCTCCGGGAAGGGGCATCAGCCGAGGCTGCGCATCCTCTCCGACGAGACCATCGAATCCGACGAGCCGGGCACCGGCATCCGCGTCCTCCTGATCATGGACGACGAGGGCCACAGCCCCACGCTCTACCAGGTCCCGGTGGTCGAGCGCCGGGAGCTGCAGCCCGCGCAGCGGCCCTTCCTGATCGGCCGGACGGACGAGGGCGTCTACCTCTTCGACGGCCCGCACGACCCCGCCTACACCCGCGCCCTCCTCAAGCGGATGGCCCCCGACCTCTACGCCAGCGTCGACATCACCGGCACAGCGGTGCTCTCGGCGGAGCAGTCGAACACTTCGATCGTGTACAGCATCGACGGCGTGCCGTCGATCATCTGCAAGGTGTTCCGCGCGCTGCACCACGGCGAGAACCCGGACGTCACGCTGCAGTCCGCGCTGAGCAATGCGGGCTCCACCGCGGTTCCGGCGTTCGTCGGCGAGCTGCACAGCGAGTGGGACGACATCGGCCAGCCGGACGGCCGCGCCTTCGGGCACCTCGCCTTCGCCCAGGAGTTCATGACCGGCGCCGACGACGGCTGGGCCGTGGCCCTGCGCGCCGCCGCAGCGGGCGACGACTTCAGCGCCCTGGCGCGCGCGCTGGGCGAGAAGACCGCCGAGGTGCACCGCGTGCTCGCCGAGGTGCTGCCGACGAGCGAGCCGGACGCCGCGGCCGTCGCGGAGTTCACGGCCTCCTGGCGCGGCAGGCTCGCGCAGGCGTCCGCCGCCGTGCCCGCACTTCTCGAGAGCACCGATGCGATCGACGGCATCTACGAGCGGGCGACGCGGTCCCGGTGGCCGAGGCTGCAGCGGGTGCACGGCGACTTCCACCTCGGACAGGCCCTGCTCGTGCCCGACCGCGGCTGGGTGCTCGTCGACTTCGAGGGCGAGCCGCTGCGCCCGATGCACGAGCGCGACCGGCCCGACGTGGCGCTGCGCGACGTGGCGGGCATGCTGCGCTCCTTCGACTACGCGGCCGGCTCCACGCCCGGGCTCGCCCCCGAGTGGGCCGCGAACTGCCGCACCGCCTTCCTCGAGGGCTACGCCTCCGGCTCCGGCATCAACCTCGCCGCCGACCACGCCCTGCTCGCGGCCTTCGAGCTCGACAAGGCGGTGTACGAGGCGATCTACGAGGCGCTGAACCGCCCGGACTGGCTCGCCATCCCGCTGCACGGCATCGAGCTGCTGGTGGCGGCGGACGCCCCGGCCCGCGGCTAGGCACGTCCCGCTGCCGCGCCCCGCGTCATCCGCTGTCCCGGGGCGCGGTCCTCGCCGCCGGCCCGCCGCTTCCGGGGCCGCCGGTTGGTGGCCCGGCACCCGCTCGCTGTACAGTGGCGATGAGATGTCATTCACTCGTCGCACTTTTCTCATCGGAGCGGGTTCCGGCATGTCCGTGCTCGTGCTCAGCGCCTGCGCACAGGACGCCGAGCCGAATCCGACGCCCACTCCCACCCGCACCGCCGACGGAGTCGTGCCGATGCCGACGCGGTCGCGCCGCAGCTCCTGGGGCGCCGACTCCTTCTCGCGCGGGTCGGTGAGCTACCTGGCCGTGGGTGCCACCCTCGACCACCGCGAGGCGCTGCGCGAGCCGCTGCTGAACCGGGTCTTCTTCGCCGGCGAGGCCAGTGCCGCCGAGAACCCGGGCACGGTGTCCGGCGCGATCGCCTCGGGCAACCGGGCCGCGCTCGATGTCGACGACGCCGCCGAGGACGGCGACAGGATCGCCGTGATCGGTGCGGGAGCGGCGGGCGCCGAGGCGGCCCGCCTGCTCACCCTGCGCGGCTACGACGTCGTCGTCGTCGAGGCCCGCGACCGCGTCGGCGGCCGCATCGAGACCGTCGCGAGCGACGACTGGCCCTTCCCGCTCGAGCTGGGGGCGTGGCGGCAGTACCCCGCGTCCGACGCCGAGCTGCTCGCCGACCTGACCGACCTCGACGTCGGCGTGCTGCCGCTCGGCGAGACCGCGGTGTACCGCTCCCCCCTCGGCGAGGCGGACAGCGACCCGGTCGGGCCGCCCGCCGTGGCCACGGCGCTGGCCTGGGCCGCCGCGCGTGCCAGCGACGTGCCGCTCGAGGAGGCCCTGCTCGACTCCGGCGCCGACGCCACCGCCCAGGCCGCCAGCGCCGGCGAGGTCAGCGGGGGCGGACTGCTCCTGCAGCACCTCGCCAGCCTCGCATCCGTCTACGGCGCCGACTCCGACGAGCTCTCCAGCTGGTTCACCACCGAGGTCGCGGAGAGCCCGGTGCTCGTCTCCGGGGGCTTCTCCACCCTGGTGGAGGACTCCCTCGACGGCGTCGAGACCTTCCTCTCCACCACCGTGCTCGGCATCGCCTACACCGACGACGGGGTCAGCCTGCGCCTCGGCACCGGCGAGTCGCTCTCGGTGCAGCGCGCCGTCGTCACGGTGCCGCTCGGGGTGCTCAAGGACGACGGCATCGAGTTCGACCCGCTGCTGCCCTTCCCGCACCGCACCGCGATCGCCGCTCTCGGCATGGGCACGATCGACACCGTCTGGCTGCGCTTCGACGAGCCGTTCTGGTCGACCGACGCCGTCGTCTGGAACCTCGTCGGCACCGACGACGACGTGACGCTCTGGTACAACCTCGAGCCGCTCACCGGCGAGCCGGTGCTCGTCGGGCTGGTCGGCGGCGAGGCCGCGCTGCGCACCGAGGAGCTGAACGATCAGGAGTTCATCGACTCGCTGCTGCTGACGCTGGTGCCGTTCGCGAGCTGAGCCCGCCCGCGCGCTTCCGCTCGCGCAGCAGCTCGCCCACCGGGCGGCGCCGGGAGAGCGCGACCACGCCGCAGCCCACGAGGGCGAAGACGGCCAGTGCGATCCCGGAGTACAGGGCGAACTCGAACGGGTCGGTGACCTGCACCGGGTCGAGGAAGAAGTACGGGTACCAGCCGACGGACGCCCCGCGCACGAGCGTGATCACGCCCCACACCACCGGGTAGCCCACGAGCGGCGCGAGGATGCGCCAGCGGGCGCTCCCGCGACCGGGCGAGACGATCCACTCGATCAGGGCGAGGGCAGGCAGCCAGAAGTGCAGCACCTGGTCGGACCACGGCACGTCGATGCGGAACTCCCTGGCACCCGCCTGCTGCACGATCAGCGCGAAGACGATCCCGGCCACCAGCGTGCAGCTGAGAACGATCGAGCGGATGCTGCTCAGCCAGTGCGGATCCGCCGCCCCGCGCAGTGCGACCACCCCGCCCACGAGTGACACCACCACGAAGGCGATGTTGCTCTGCATCGTGAGGTAGGCGAAGAAGTTGGAGGCGGTGAAGGTCGCCGACCCGAGCCCCCAGAGGAACCGGGCGACGAGGGCGATCACGCAGACGAGCGCGAAGGCGAGGCGGGTGACGCCCACGGCCGTCCGAACTGTCACCGATCCCCCTCGCGTCGCCTCGCGCACACACATTTTCCCGACGTCAATTGTACGAACCGCCGGCTGGGTGCTGCCCGCGCGGATGCGCGCGGGCGAGGCCGCCCGCTACCTGCCTTCGCGCTCCGCACGGGCGGCGCGGTTGGCGGCGTCGCTGGCCTCGCGCTCGGCGATGCGCTCCTGCTTCGCGGTCCACTCGGCCCGCTCCTTGTCGCGGTTCTTCAGGCGCGCGTTCTCCTCGCGCACGTCGGCCTGCACGCGGCGCTCGGTGACGAGCCAGCGCGGGGGCGCGGCGAGCAGCTCCTGGATCTGCACGGTGGTGAGGGCGTCCTCGACGCCGCCGCGGGCGAGACCGGCGTTCGAGACGCCGAGCTTGCCTGCCACGATCGGGCGCGGGTGCGGGCCGTTCAGGCGCAGCTGCACGATCCACTCCGGCGGGTTCGACAGGAGTTCGTTCAACTCGGTGCGCGAGATGTCGTTCTTCTGGAACTCCTCGGGCGCTGCCGGGAGGTAGATGCCGAGCTTCTGCGCGGCAGTTGATGGTTTCATGGACTGCGGTGAACGCTCGGTACTCATCCCTAGAGCGTAGCCTGAGCGTGGGGCTTGTCGGTTTGGCGCGTCTTCCACCCGCGCCGATCACGTACGCACGCGCGCCACCACAGCAGAGAAGGGACCCCACGATGACATTCACCATCGGGTTCGTGCCCGGCGTCACCCTCACCAAATGGTCCAGGCTCTGGGAGGAGCGCCGTCCGGACGCGCCCCTCGGCTTCGCCCCGACCACCGAGCAGACCCAGTCCGCGGTGCTGCTCGACGGCAGCGCTCAGGTGGGCTTCGTGCGCCTCCCGGTCGACGCTGCGCACGCGGGCGAGCTCAGCGTCATCCGCTTGTACAGCGAGGTCGTCGTCGCCGTGCTGAACGAGGACTCCCCTCTCGCCGACCAGGACTCGGTGGTGCTGGCCGATCTCGAGGGCCTCGAGCTGCACGACAAGCAGGGCGACCTGCGCGCCGCCGTCGAGCTCGTCGCCGCCGGCGTCGGTGCGCTCGTGGTGCCGCACGCGCTGGCCAGGCAGTACAGCCGCAAGGGCGTGGTCTCGCGCGACGTGGTCGACGCGGAGGAGACCTGGATCGGTGTCGCCTGGCTCGCCGAGCAGGAGACCGCCGACATCGAGGAGTTCGTCGGCATCGTGCGCGGCCGCTCGGCCAACAGCTCGCGCGGCGGCTCGATGGAGCGCAAGGAGAAGATCGACCCCGACCTGCAGATCGCGAAGGAGCGGGAGCCGCGCAAGAAGCCGGAGAAGCCGCGCGGCAAGTACGTGCACCGCTCCACCGCCCGCCCGCAGGGCAAGCGCCGCCGCCAGGGCCGCTAGCCCGCTCCCCCACCGCCGGATCCGCTCCCTGCCGAACGCGCACTGCCGAATGAAGGAGATCCTCGGCAGCGGGCTGGTCCTGCCGCGACATCCGCTCGCCGTGTGCCTGTTTCTCCTTCATTCGGCAGCAGGCCCGGCAGCAGGCTCCGCAGCGGGCCTAGGCTGAGGGCGTGACGGACGACGGCGGTAGGGCGCGCTCGCGGGCCAGGCGGCTCGTCGACGCGACGCTCGCCCCCGCCCGCTACGCCAGGGTGATCCAGGTCACCGGCCGCACCCCGCTGCTGCAGGTGGTGAAGACGGCGGTGGCCGCCTCGCTCGCCTGGCTGGTCTGCGTGCTCGTCTTCCCCGAGCAGCTGCCGATCTTCGGAACGATCGCCGCGATCCTCGTGGTGCAGCCCAGCATCAACCAGTCCTTCTCCCGCGCCCTCGAGCGCACCGTCGGCGTCATCGCCGGCGTGGTGCTCGCCGCGCTGGTCGGCGCGCTGTTCGGGGTCTCCACCCCGGTGATCCTCGCCACCGTCGTGGTCGCGCTGCTGATCGGCTGGGTGTTCCGCCTCAGCCAGTCCACGACGGCGCAGATCCCGATCAGCGCTCTGCTCGTGCTCGCCCTCGGCGCCCAGACCCCCGGCTACGCGCTCGAACGCGTCATCGAGACCGTGCTCGGCGCCGCCATCGCCGTGATCGTCAACGTCATCCTCATCCCCCCGGTGCGCCTGCAGCCCGCCCGCGAGGCGATCGCGCTGCTCGGGGCGGAGGTGGCGAACAGCCTCGACGAGCTGGCCGGGCTCATCGAGGCGCCCTCGTCCGCGGGCGACCGCGCCTCCGCGCTGGTCTCGGCGCGCCTGCTGCGCCCGATGCAGCAGAAGGCCCAGACGGCCCTCACCGGCGCCGAGGAGAGCCTCCGTTTCAACCCGCGGCGCTCCGTGCACCGCTCGGAGCTCGACCTCGCGCGCGAGCTGCTCGAGCTGCTGCAGGTGCTCGTGCTGCGGGTGCCCGGCATGATCCGGGCCGTCGACGACAGCTACGACGAATCGATCCACACCGAGCCGACCGCCGCGGGGCTGGCCGACGAGGTCGGTCGGGCCGCGCACGACCTCAGACTGGTGATGCAGCGGATCGGCGGCCCCGCCACCCCGGCCGAGGAGCCCGCCCGCCAGCAGCTGCCCGCCCTCACCCAGCCCTTCACCGTGGTCGCGCCCAGCCCGCAGCACTGGATCCTGATCGGCTCGCTGCTGGAGGACCTGCGGCGCGTGCGCGAGGTGATCGTCGAGGCCAGCGTCCCGGGCTGAGCGCCGGCTCGCGGCCGACGCGGGCGGCCGACGGGGCGCATGGGACAATGGACCGTGACCCAGACCGCGCATCCAGACCACGCCCGCTCCGACGCACCGGCGGCCCTCGGCCTCCTCCTCGACGTGGACGGCCCGATCGCCAGCCCGGTCAGCCGCACCGTGGCGATACCCAGCATCCTCGGCGACCTGGTGCTGCTCGCCGCGTCCGGCGTGCCGATCGCGTTCATCACCGGACGCTCCGACGCCTTCATCCGCGACGAGGTCATCACCCCGCTGCTCTCCGCCGGCCTGGGCGAGGCCCTGTCCCTGCCAGGCACGCGCATGTTCGGCGTGTTCGAGAAGGGCGCCGCCTGGGCGCCGGTGACCTCCGCCGGCCTCGGCGAGATCGTCGTCGACGAGAGCGTGGCCCTGCCCGCGGCGGTCGTCGACGAGATCCGCGCCCTCGTGTCCGCCGAGTACGCCGACACCATGTTCTTCGACGAGACCAAGCGCGCCATGATCTCCGTCGAGCAGCGCATGGACGTGGACCGCGAGGCCTACCTGCCCGAGCAGGAGCGCTTCAACGCCGCGGCCTTCGCCGTGGTGGAGCGCCACGGCCTGGGTGTGCGGCTCGGCGACCGGGAGGCTCCGGACGCCACGGGCCGCGTTCCCTTCCGCCTCGACCCGACCGTCATCTCCACCGACATCGAGTCGGTGCTGCTCGACAAGGACAGGGGCGCAGAGCGCACGCTGGAGTACTTCGCCGCAGGCGGGCCGCTCCCCCGCGTCTGGCGGTCGGTAGGCGACTCGCGCAGCGACTACCTGATGGCCGACCACCTGCACTCCGCCGGCTACGAGGTGGCCCACGTCGACGTGCGCCCCCGCGACGGCATCCTGGAGCGCGACTACGACGTCGTCACCGAGGGCGAACTGATCCACGACGAGGCGGGCGCGGCCTTCCTCGAGCACTGGGTGCGCACCCTGGGCCTGCGCGACTGATCGCCGCTCGACCGCAGCGCCGGTCAGCGCGAGTCGTTGTGCTCGGCCACCGCGTCGGTGACCCACGACAGCTCGTCGACGAACCGGCCGAGCAGCCGCGCGAAGTCCGCCCGGTCGGGCTCCGTCCACTTGCCCACGAGCGTGTTGTAGACGTCCTGCGCCGCCCGGCGATGCCGGGCGATCGCGGTGCGGCCCTCGTCGGTGGCGGTGATGAGCACGGCGCGCCGGTCGCTGGGATCCGAGCGGCGGCTCACCAGGCCGCCCTTCTCCAGCCGGCGGATCTCTGTGGTCATGGTCGACTTGTCGACGGCCATCCACTCCGCGAGCTTCGACATTCGCACCGGCCCGGAGACCACGACCCGCTCCAGCAGCCACGAGTCGGTGCTCGACAGGGCCGCGCCCTTCGCGTCGTGCAGCAGTCTGCGGTTGTCCGATCGCGACGACCAGCGCAGAATCGTGGAGAGCGCCGATTCGACGGTCTCGCCGACCCCCGCGACGGGAGAAACTCGTTTCGCCATAGCTGGATACTTCCTGACTCATCGGAGCGTGCAGCGTTGGTTGGAGTGAACCAACTAATATAGTGGGACTACTCCTACTAAATCACACCCACTACTCCCACGGAGAAACACACCCATGGACATACCCGGATACGTCTGGACCCTGACGATCGTCTTCATCCTCGCGCTGTTGACGTTCGACTTCTTCTTCCACGTTCGCAAGGCGCACGAACCCACCCTGCCCGAGGCGGCCAAGTGGTCGGCCATCTACGTCGGCATCGCGATCCTGTTCGGGCTCGGCGTGCTGTTCTTCGGCGGATCCACGCTCGGCACCGAGTACTTCGCGGGCTACATCACCGAGAAGGCGCTGTCGGTCGACAACCTCTTCGTGTTCCTCATCATCATGGCGAGCTTCAAGGTCCCCCGCGCCGACCAGCAGAAGGTGCTCCTGTTCGGCATCGTCTTCGCGCTGATCGCCCGCACCGGGTTCATCTTCCTCGGCGCCGCCCTGATCAACTCCTTCGCCTGGCTGTTCTACATCTTCGGCGCCTTCCTGATCTACACGGCGATCAAGCTGCTGAAGCCGGAGGAGGAGAGCGACGAGGCCGACAACTTCATCATCCGTCTCGCGAAGCGCCTCTTCCACACCACCGAGCGCTACGACGGCGACAAGCTGTTCACCATCGAGAACGGCAAGAAGGTCATGACGCCGATGCTGCTCGTGATGGTCGCGATCGGTGGAACGGATCTCCTGTTCGCCCTCGACTCCGTGCCCGCGATCTTCGGTCTCACGCAGAACACCTTCATCGTCTTCACCGCCACCGCGTTCTCGCTGATGGGCCTCCGCCAGCTCTACTTCCTGATCGACGGCCTCCTCGACCGCCTGATCTACCTGAGCTTCGGCCTCGCGGCGATCCTCGGCTTCATCGGTGTCAAGCTCGTCCTGCACGCCCTGCACGAGAACACGCTCCCCTTCATCAACGGCGGAGAGCACGTCCCGGTCTTCGAGATCAGCACCGGCCTCTCGCTCGGCGTCATCATCGGTGTGCTCACCGTGACCGTGCTCGCCTCGCTGCTCAGCCCGGCAGGCAAGGCGCACAGTGCGATCGCCAACAGCCGCAACAGCGCCAAGAAGTACATCTCCGGCGACTTCAGCGGCAAGGGCGAGACCCGCGACGAGGTCTACGGCCTGGTCGTGGCGCACGAGCGCGCACTCGGACTGCTCAGCGCGAAGCACCGCGCACAGGCTGCTGAGGACGAGGAGCTCAAGGCGCTCCTCGCCGAGGCGCACGAGCTCCACCGCACCACCTCCAACTAGCACCACCCCGGGCCGGGCGGCGGAGCGTTCACCCGCTCCGCCGCCCGGTCCACCCGTTCATCGGCGTTCACGGAGTTTTCATCATCCGGGGCCCTAGAATGAGCCAGCGGATCGCCGCCGTGCGACCCCGCTCGACGCCACCGCACAGAGAAAGGCCGGTACGACGTGTTCCTCAAGACCTTCGGCTGGTCGCTGGCGATCACAGCGCTCGCCCTCGTGGTGGGCTACTTCTACGGCGGCTGGGCCGCCGTCGTCCTCGTCGCGATCCTGGGTGTGCTCGAGATCAGCCTCAGCTTCGACAACGCCGTGGTCAACGCGCGCATCCTCGAGCGGATGAGCCCGTTCTGGCAGCAGATCTTCCTCACCGTCGGAATCCTGATCGCCGTCGTGGGCATGCGCGTGCTGTTCCCGCTGCTGATCGTCGGCGTCACCGCGCAGCTCGGCCCGGTCGAGGCCGTGCAGCTCGCACTCGCGCAGGGCTCGATCGAGACCCCGGGCAGCTACGCCTACCTGCTGCACGAGGCGCATCCGCTCATCGCCGCCTTCGGCGGCATCTTCCTGCTCATGCTCTTCCTCGACTTCTTCTTCGAGAAGCGCGACGTGCTCTGGCTCCGCTTCCTCGAGAAGCCCTTCGCCGCGATCGGCCGGCTGGGCAACGCGGCACTGGTCGTCGGCCTGGTCGCGCTGGTGGCCGCCGCGCAGTTCGCCGGAGACAAGCAGGCGAGCGTGCTCGTCGCGGGCGTGCTCGGAATGGTCACCTACTTCCTGGTCACCGGCCTCGGCTCGCTCTTCGAGGTCGACGATGTCGACCACGACAACACGATCGACGCCGACGAGGTGGAGGAGCGCGCCGAGAAGGTCGCGGGCTCCCCGAGGAAGCGCGGCGTCGGCACGGTCGTCGGGCGCGCCGCCTTCCTGCTCTTCCTCTACCTCGAGGTGATCGACGCGTCCTTCTCCTTCGACGGCGTCATCGGCGCCTTCGCCATCACCTCCGACCCGATCCTGATCGCGCTCGGCCTCGGCCTGATCGGCGCGATCTTCGTCCGGTCGCTCACCGTCTACCTGGTGCGCCAGGGCACCCTCGACGAGTACGTGTACCTCGACCACGGCGCGCACTGGGCCATCGGCGCCCTCGCCGTCATCCTGCTGGTGTCGATCGGCACCGAGGTGAGCGAGATCGTCACCGGCCTGATCGGCGTGGTCTTCATCCTGGCGGCATTCATCTCGTCGCTCGTGCGCAACCGGCGCAGGGCGGCACAGCCGGCCGAGACCGAGACCGCGACCCCGTCGCACGTCTCGTAGCCGCACACTGACAAGCACCACCAACAAGCACTGCACTACCAACAAGCACTAAGGAGCACACAATGGGTTTGAGTCTGTCAAAGGGCCAGTCGCTGTCGCTGACCAAGGCCGACGGCGGCAACCTCTCGAAGATCCGCCTGGGTCTGGGCTGGGACAGCGCGGCTCCCGTCAAGCGCAGCCTCTTCGGCCGCAGCAAGGCCGCGGAGGTCGACCTCGACGCCTCGGCGATCTTCTTCGACGCCGCGGGCAAGGTTCTCGACACCGTCTGGTTCCAGCAGCTGAAGAGCAAGGACGGCTCGACCTCGCACACCGGCGACAACCTCACGGGTGCCGGCGACGGCGACGACGAGACGATCCTCGTCGACCTGACGAAGGTCTCGCCCGCTGTCTCGCAGATCGTCTTCGTCATCAGCAGCTACACCCAGCAGACCTTCGACGCGGTGGAGAACGCCTTCAGCCGCGTCGTCGACGACTCCACCGCAGGCGCGCCCGAGGTGGCCCGCTACCAGCTCACCGACTCCGGCTCGCACACCGCGATGATCATGTCGAAGGTCTCCCGCGAGGGCGCCGGCTGGAGCTTCAAGGCCGTGGGCGAGCGGGCGAACGGCCGCTCGGTCATGGACCTCCTGGCCCCGGCCGCCCAGGTCCTCTAGCCCGCCCAGGTCCTCTGGGGCCCCGACCCCCACCGAACACCGAACAACAAAGGAGAAATCTCATGGCAGGTCTGACGCTCGAAAAAGGAAACAACCTCTCGCTGACCAAGGTCAGCCCGGGACTCACCGTCGCCACGGTCGGCCTCGGCTGGGACCCGCGCACCACCAGCGGCGAGCCCTTCGACCTCGACGCCTCCGCGCTCCTCATCGGGGCGAACGGCAAGGTGCGCTCCTCCGCCGACTTCATCTTCTACAACCAGCCGGCGGCGGCCGACAACTCGGTCGTGCACCTCGGCGACAACCGCTCCGGCGCCGGCGAGGGCGACGACGAGCAGATCAAGGTCCAGCTCAGCCTGGTCGCCGACGACGTGCAGCGCGTCGTCATCGTGGTGTCGATCGACCAGGCGGATGCCCGCCGCCAGAACTTCGGCCAGGTGCGCGGCGCGTACTGCCGCGTCGTCGACCAGGACGACAAGGAGATCGTGCGCTTCGACCTCAGCGAGGACGCGGCCCCCGAGACCGCGATGCTCTTCGCCGAGGTCTACCGCAACGGCTCCGAGTGGAAGTTCAAGGCCGTCGGCCAGGGCTACACCTCCGGACTCGCCGGCATCGCCGACGACTTCGGCGTGCAGCTCGGCTAGTCGCAACCCTCCACCGTCACCCCAGTAGCAGAAGCAGGCAGGAAGACACATGAGTTCACCCCTCACTCCCCCGGACGCCTCCGAGCAGGCCCTCGTGCTGAAGGCGCCGGACGCCCCGGCGATCGTCGAGGCCGACGAGGCCCCCGGCATGGTCCCCGTGCCGGCGGATCGCCAGCAGGAGATCGCGCGCCAGGCGCGGGACTTCGTAGCGGATGTCGCCACCCTCGACCCGAGGACCCCCGAGTTCAGCGCGAAGATCGAGGGCATCTCCTCGCTGGCAGGCACCGAGATGGTGCAGTCCAGCGGCTACTCGACCCGCATGCTGGACCGGTCGTCGACCTCCGTTGCCGGGGCGAAGCGCAGCGGAAACAGCGCGCAGATCGCCGTGGCCAACACGCTCGGCGATCTGCGGTCGACGGTGGAGGACCTCACGCCGAACGACGCCGACCTCGGCGTCGGGCGCAAGATCCTCGGCTTCATCCCGGGCGGCAACAAGCTGGCGAAGTACTTCCAGAAGTACGAGTCGGCCCAGACCCAGCTCGACAAGATCATCAAGTCGCTGATGGCCGGCCAGGACGAGCTGCTCAAGGACAACGCCTCGCTCGCCGGCGAGAAGGTCCAGCTCTGGGACACCATGCAGTCGCTGAGCGAGTACGCGGTCTTCGCGAAGGCGCTCGACAGCGCCACCGTCGAGAAGATCGACGCCTCCCGCGCCTCCGGCCGCATCGACGAGGCGCAGAAGCTCGAGGCCGACGTGCTGTTCCCGATCCGCCAGCGCCACCAGGACATCCTGACGCAGCTGGCCGTGTCGGTGCAGGGCTACCTGGCGATGGACCTGATCCGCAAGAACAACCTCGAGCTGATCAAGGGCGTCGACCGCGCGCGCACCACCACCATCGCGGCGCTGCGCACGGCCGTCATCGTGGCGCAGGCGCTGGCGAACCAGAAGATGGTGCTCGACCAGATCGACGCGATCAACACCACCACCAACAACATGATCCTGAAGACCAGCGAGATGCTGAAGGACCAGACCGTGCGGATCCACGAGCAGGCGTCGAACTCCGGCGTCAGCGTCGAGACCCTGCAGAAGGCCTTCGACAACGTCTTCCAGACCATGGACGCGATCGACACCTTCCGGGCGTCCGCCGCGAAGAACATGGAGGGCACCGTCTCGGCGCTCGAGGTGGGACTCGAGAAGGCGAAGCCGTACCTCGAGCGCAGCAAGCAGGGCGAGCAGCGCGAGCTACGCTAGAGATCCAGTGACGGGCGACGGGCCGGGGCGGTGAGACGATGACATTCGGCAGATTCATGGATTCCCTGTTCAAGGGTCCCGCCGCTCCCGGCGTGCCGGCGGTCGCCGCCGGCCCCGCCGAGCCGGTGGAGTCCGAGGACGCCGCTACCGCCCGGGCCCTCGACGAGCTGCGCACCGTGGTGCGCAGCTCGGCCAGGGAGCTGCCCACCCTGCTCAGCTCGCGGCTCGCGCAGATCGACGACCTGCTGCGCGTGGTGATCGAGACCATCGCGGCGCAGAACGCCTCCACCGAGCAGCGCGTGCTGCTCGACGCGATGATCCGCGACTACCTGCCCACGCCGCTGCGCGCCTACCTCGCCCTTCCGGAGCGCGACCGGGAGAACGACTCCCCCGCCACCCTGCAGTTCTCCGGTCAGCTCGGTCTCCTCGAGGAGACGATCCACGACCTGCTCAACCAGATCCGCATCGGCGCCATCGCCGAGCTCTCCACCCACGGCCGCTTCCTCGCCGACAAGTTCGCCGCCCCTTCGCTCACCCTGGACGGAACACCGTGACCACGATGATCCCCGGCGCCAACGCCGCCCTCACCGCCGAGAACCCGGGGCTGAGCCAGCTCCTCGTGGGCTTCGGCTGGGAGACCATACCCAGCCACGGCCCGCAGGCCGAGCTCGTGCCCATGGCGATCATGTGCGACGCCGAGGGCAGGTCGCTCTCCAACGACCACCTCGTCTTCTTCAACCAGATCGTCAGCCAGGACGGCTCGGTCAGTTTCGTCGACGACCGGGACGCCGAGGAGATCGACGTCGACCTCTCGCTCGTGCCCGCCGAGGTGGCGAAGATCGTCTTCATCGTCTACGTCGACCCCGACGTGCGCGGGGCAGGCAACTTCTCCGCCGTGCGCTCCGCCTACGTGCGGGTGGCCACCAGGGACAACCGCGAGCTCGTGCGCTTCGTCGTGCCGGCGGCCGACAACCGCACCATCAACGTGATGATGTTCGGCGAGCTCTACCGGCACCGCGAGGACTGGAAGTTCCGCGCGCTCGGCCAGGGCTACCTCACCGGCCTGCGCGGGGTCGCCGCCGACTTCCGAATCGACCTCTGAGGCGTGGCGCTCAACACCTCGCCGACGCGCACGGATGTCGGGTACCTGCGGCGGCGCGTCAGGCCGGCCGCCGAGCCCGCCCCCGCGGCGCAGGCCCCTGCCAGCCGTCCCGAGCCCCGCGCCCCGGAACTCGCGGCGCGCCCCGCCTCCACCGGCCTGTCGCTGGGCCCCGCTGCGACACCCGCGTCGGCACCCGCGTCCGCACCGTCGTCTGCCGGGCTCTCGCTCGGCGGGCCGTCCGCCGCCGGGCCGACCCGAGCATCCGCTGCAGCCCCTGCGCCGAGCGGCCTCTCGCTCGGCCCGACCGCGTCCGCCCCGCGTCCCGCCTCACCGGCCGCGCCCGCCGGCGCGCTGCCCTTCCCCGCCCCGAGCATCGACGAGGTGCGCGAGCTCGGCGACGACGAGCCCGTGCTGCGCCTCAACCCGCGCGAGTCGGCCATCGGCAGCCTCATCGTCACCGGCGCCTCCAGCGCCGTCTGGGAGGACGCCGACCGCGTCACCGGCGCCGCGACCTCCGACGGCGCGACCACCGGCAGCCCGGTCACCACGCCGGGCAACCGCCCGCTGGTCGGCTTCGACGACTCCGACGTCCTCGTCTCGCTGCGGCACGTGGGCAGGCTGCGCCGTGCGCTGTTCATCGCGCGCGGCGCCGAGCCGCTCGGCGTGCAGATCTTCGACGGCTCCACCGTCACCGTGGCGCCGGGCGACGAGAAGCGGATGTTCGTGCTCTCCCTGCTGAGGATCGGCAGCCGTGTCGAGTTGCGCGCGGAGCCCGTCGACCGCGAGGCCTCCGACGAGTCCATCCACCGGCAGTTCGCCTTCGTCCTCACCCCCTTCCTGGTCACCCGAGCCTCCCGGAGTCGATAGCCCATGCGCCATTTCGGATTCTTCGACAAGTCCCAGACCAAGAGCCTGTTCCACCGCACTCCGCGCGAGATCGGCGTGGACTCCCCTGCGCCGCTGCTCGCCGCTGCGCTCGGCGCCACGCTCTACTGCCCGGGCGACCGCCCGAAGATCGCCAAGGACGTGGTGAAGCAGGCCGGCCGCGGCTGCATCAGCATGGTGCTCTGCCTCGAGGACTCCATCGCCGACAGCGCGGTGCCCGCCGCCGAGATCAACGTGGGCGAGGCGCTGAAGACCCTGCACCGCATCTCGGTGGAGAAGCGGAACACCGAGCTGCCGCTGCTGTTCGTGCGGGTGCGCAGCGCCGAGCAGATGCTGCGGGTGGCGGAGCTCGCAGGCGAGGGCCTCGCCCTGCTGAGCGGCTTCGTCGTGCCCAAGTTCGAGAACGAGAACGGCTACGCCGAGGCCTTCTTCGACGCGCTGCACGAGATCCAGCGCCGGTGCGGCCATGACGGCTCCAACGGGGGCACGCGCCTGCGGCTGATGCCCATCCTCGAGTCGCCGGTGATGATCCACAGCGAGACCCGCGCATCCGCTCTCGTCTCGATCCGCGACGTGATGCACCGCAACCGCGACGACGTGCTGGCCGTGCGCATCGGCGCAACCGACCTGGCCAGCGCCTTCGGCCTGCGCCGCTCGCGCGACCTCACCGTGTACGACGTGAAGGTGGTCTCCGAGGTGATCTCCGACATCGTGAACGTGCTCGGCAGGCGCGACGACGCCTTCGTGATCACCGGCACCGTCTGGGAGCACTACGAGACCGAGCGCCTGCTGCGCCCGCAGCTGCGGCTCACCCCCTTCGTGGAGGCCAACGAGAAGGAGCTCAGGCAGAAGCTGCTGCTGGGCGGCCTCGACGGGCTGATCCGCGAGATCTCGCTCGACCAGGCCAACGGGCTGCTCGGCAAGACCGTGATCCACCCCACGCACGTTCCCGTGGTGCACGCCATGTCGGTGGTCAGCCACGAGGAGTACCTCGACGCCACCGCCGTGCTCTCCGACGTGGGCGGCGGGGCCAGCGCCTCCCCCTACGGCAACAAGATGAACGAGGTGAAGCCGCACCTCGCCTGGGCACAGAAGACGATGCTGCGCGCGGACGCCTTCGGTGTCGCCTCCGAGAAGACCACCTTCGTCGACCTGCTCGATGCGAGCATGCGGTGATCGACGAGCGGATCTGGCAGGGCGGGCACGTGCGCGACGCCCTCGGCATCACGGTCGGCACCGACGCGCGGCGCAGCATCGTCGACGTCGACGTGCTGGTGGGCGTCGCGCTGCGGCGCAACCCGAAGCGCGCGCACCTGCTCGTGTCCACGGTGCTCGCCAAGCACGTGCCCACGGTGCCGGGCATCTCGATCGCGGCAGGCGAGCTGCTGGCGCTGCTGGTCTCCTGGGAGCTGTCCGCGCGCGCCGACGACGCGCGCGCGTCCGCCCTCGGCGCGCGGCTGGCCGCTCTGATCCCCGCACTCGCCGAGCATCCGGGGGCGGATGCGGCCGGCCGCTCGCGGGCGCACGCCGATCTCGCCGGGCTGCGGCGAGACATCCGCTCGCTTCTCCACCACCACCCGGAGGTCGTGACGCTCGGCTTCGCGGAGACGGCCACCGGACTCGGCCAGCTGGTCGGCGACGCGATCGGCTCGTACTACCTGCACTCCACGCGCTTCGAGCCCGAGGGGTCGACGCCCTTCGCCGGCTTCGAGGAGGAGCACTCGCACGCCACCGACCACAGGCTGCTGCCGAGCGACCCGCGCTGGCTGCGGGAGGGCGGCACCGTGGTGCTCGTCGACGACGAGCTGAGCACCGGCACCACCGCGATCAACACGGTCACCGCGATCCAGGCCCTGGTGCCGCAGCGGCACTGGGTGATCGCCTCGCTGATCGACCTGCGCTCGGCCGCCGACCGCGACCGCTTCGAGCGGATCGCGGCCGGCCTCGGCACCCGCATCTCCGTGGTCTCCCTGGGGGCCGGGCCGATCTCGCTGCCCGCCGACGTGCTCGCCCTCGCCACCCGCGAGGTGGAGTCGATGCCGCACACCGCCCCGCCGCCCGGCGAGCCCGGCACGGTGCACCTGCTCGACGCGACCGGCCTGCCCGCGGTGCGCAGCGCGCGCTTCGGCGGCACCGACCCGGTCGACAGGGCGCTGGCCGGAGCGATCGCCGCGATGGTGCGGCCGCTGCTGCCGGCTACGGCCTCGTCCGAGGGGCGGGGTGTCGTCGTCCTCGGCGCGGAGGAGTTCATCGCCCTGCCGATGGCCACCGCCGACGCGCTCGACGGCAGCATCGGCCCGGTGCCGGTGCTCTTCTCCACCAGCACCCGTTCGCCGATCGCGCCCCTCGACGCCGCGGACTACCCCGTCGCCGGCGCCGTGCGCTTCCGCAGCCACGACCGGACGCCCGACGGCGTCGGGGTGCGCTTCGCCTACAACCTCACCCGCGGCGGGCGGCGCTTCGACGCGGTCGTGTTCATGCCGGAGCCCGGCTGCGACCCGGCGCTGCTCGCCGGCGACGACGGCGTGCTCGAGGCGCTGCGGCGCATCAGCGGCACCGTGGTCGTTGTGCTGCTGCGCGATGACCCGCCGGGCCCGGTGGCGGCTTCGGGCCCGCTGGCGGCGCCGGTGCCGGTGGCGGCGCCGGTCCCGGATACGGTGCCTACTCCGGTGCCGGCCTCCGAGTCCGCCACCGCCCGGAACTCCGCCCCGACCTCCCCCGCGGCATCCGCTTCGACTTCCGCAGCGACATCGGCTTCGACATCCCCTTCGACCTCCGCCGCGACATCCGCTTCGACCTCCGCCCCGACCGATGGGACACCAGCACCATGACCGCCTCCCCGATCACCGCCACCCTGCCGGAGCCGCTGGCCGGGCCCGGCTTCGGCTCCTACGCCGCGGACGACGTGCGCTGGCTGCTGCAGGACCTGAAGGACGCCGCGCTCGAGGCCCCCGCGCAGGAGCGCGAGCGCGCCATCCAGAGCGGCGAGGCCAACTACGCCGAGTCGCTGCCGATCGAGTACCTGCCCTCCGCGGAGTACGAGGCGCTCTACCACGAGGCGCTGGAGCGCTCCGGCCGCCGGCTCGCGGTCGCCGTCGGCGTGGTCGCCGACCTCGCCATCGCGGCCAGGGGCGGGGCGCCGGTGTTCGTCTCGCTCGCCCGCGCCGGCACCCCGATCGGAATCCTGATGCGCCGCTGGGCGAAGCGGGTGCGCGGAATCGACGCGCCGCACTACACGATGAGCATCGTGCGCGGCGTCGGGCTCGACCAGACCGCCCTGCGCTGGCTCGCCGCCCACCACGACCCGGCGAGCGTGATCTTCGTCGACGGCTGGACGGGCAAGGGGGCCATCGCCCGCGAGCTCACCGCCGCCCTCGCCCTCTTCGCCGAGACCGACGGCGTGGTCTTCGGCGACGAGCTGGCCGTGCTCGCCGACCCCGGCCACTGCGTCACGATCCACGGCACGCGCGAGGACTACCTGATCCCCTCCGCCTGCCTCAACTCCACCGTCTCCGGACTGGTGTCGCGCACCGTCTTCAACCGCCGGCTGATCGCCGAGAACGAGTTCCACGGCGCGAAGTTCTACACCGAGCTCGCCGGCAGCGACGTGTCCCGTGCCTTCCTCGACGCGGTCTGCGGCTACTTCCCCGAGGTCGAGGCCGACGTGGCGGCGGGGGTCGCCGCGGCCGCCGACGAGGACCGCACCCCGTCGTGGATCGGCTGGAAGGCTGTCGAGCGCATCAGCGAGGAGTACGGCATCGGCGACGTCAACCTGGTCAAGCCCGGGGTCGGCGAGACCACCCGCGTGCTGCTGCGCCGCGTGCCGTGGAAGGTGCTCGTGCGGGCGGACGCCGTGAACGACGTCGCCCACGTGCTGCTGCTGGCCGAGCAGCGCGGCGTCGCGATCGAGGTCGTGCCCGATCTGCCGTACAGCTGCGTCGGACTCATCCGGCCCGGCCTCGGCGCCACCGAGCGCACAACGACCACGACGGAGAGCGCCGCATGACCACCCTTGTCCCGCTGTTCGCCAGCGACCTCGACCGCACCCTCGTCTACTCGGCGCGCGCCTTCTGGCTCGACATGCCCGACGCCGAGGCCCC
>Ga0247741_1000203_pt1 | contig 38305 bp, 34 predicted proteins | sample UWRJL213509R2_FD_180945 | JGI IMG/M metagenome (GOLD analysis project Ga0247741, IMG submission 180945) | Plant litter microbial communities from Arlington Agricultural Research Station in Wisconsin, United States - UWRJ-L213-509R-2 | ecosystem: Environmental > Terrestrial > Plant litter >... | reverse complement strand
ACTGGAAGTCGTAGCTGGTGCGCGCCGCCGCTTCGTTGCTGATCGGGCAGGTGATGTCGAGCGTGTCGTTGATGTGGAGGGTCGCGGTCTTGGCGGTGCGGTTGATCGTCACCTCGTAGTAGTACCAGACATTGCGCGCCGGGATCGCGCCGCCGTTGACGCCGCCCATCGTGATGAACGACGGCCAGTCCATATCGACCACGCCAGCGATGGACAGAATCTTGCCGCGTGTGTTCGACATGTGGGCGAAGCCGACCGTGAACTCCACCACCTCGACAGGTGCCGGGAAGGTGCGCTGCACGGTGGTGGCCGGGGCCAGCGACATCAGGATCGCGGGTGACGTGGTAGCGCTGGTGCCGACGCCGTTGTCACCGACAGCGATCCAGCCGCTGCGCGGCGCTGGCACTGGCGACACATCGCGGATGCGCACACTCGCGCCGTTCACGGTCACGATCTCCCACAGCAGGCCGTCGTCCGACACGCCGATGTTCGTCACGGCCGACGCAGAGCCAGAAGGCATGCCGACCAGAATCCAGCGGCCATCTGCCCAGCGGATCGTGTCGTATGCGCCGATGGCTACGTTGATCCCGGAGTCCTGCCACGTCGCACCGTTGTTTGTCGAGCGCAGGAGCGTGCGCGTGCTACCGACGTTCGCGGTGACGGCATACCACAGGCCGTTGTTGTCGGCGTCGAGGGACAAGACCGAGAAGGTGCCGAGGCCAGCGTTCATCGACCACGCCAGCAGATCAGGCGTGACCAGATAGCTGCCGTTGGCGAGGCCGACAATCCACACGCCGTTCTTGCGGCGCACGCACAGCGCTGCGGGAACATTGCCGAGGCTCGTCAGGTCAACGGGTTGCCACGTCAGGCCGTCATCGTTCGACTTCCACACCACCGAGTTCGCGCCGTTCGCGCCGACGATCAGCCAGTTGCCGAGGCCGTCCGTTTCAATCGCGTACAGGATCACGCCGTTGGTCGGCGGCGTGCGGCGTGCGAAGTTGCGGCCGTCCGTCGAGCGCGTGATGACCGATGCCGCGCCGATGGCGATCCACGTATTGCCGAAGTTCTTCACGTCGTTCAGGTCGCTGGAGACACCCATGATAAGCGGGAGCCACGTCAGGCTGTCGTCGCTGTACACGGCCTTGCCGCCACGACCGACTGCGATGTAGTGGCCGGTGGTGGACGCCTCGGCGGCGAGCAGGCCGTTGCCCGCGTTGTTCGTGCGGACGGACCACGACTTGCCAGCAACGCCGGTAGCCACGAGCAGTTCAAGCGCGTAGCTGCCTTCTTTGCGGCCATCGTTCATTGCGAGGCCCGACGATACCGAGTAGCCAGCCGACGACAGCGAGGACAGGAGTTGTTGCGCGGCTTGGCCTTGATACTGGTCGAAGCCATCAATGAATTTAATGGACATGCTTTTCTTCCTTATGGAGTTGCTACGTTGATTCCGAATTGGGAGGCTTCGACTCCCGCCTTGGTGTCGCCACCGTTTTTGTCGAAGGCCGCGTACTGCGTCTTCCAGTTGTTGTCCACGGTCAGCTTCGCGGAGCGCGCTGCAATTGCTCCAGCGTTACCGCCCATGAACACGCCCAGCTTTGCGTTGAGCGTGTCGGCCTTGCGCGCCATCACGAGCATGCCGGTTGCCAGAATCTCGTTTTCGTTCGGCAGCAGCACGCCGGACGTGAAGCGATCCTCTTTGCCGATCTCGTCGGACGCCACGTAGTTGTCCAGCGGCTTCGGCGGATGCAGCGACAGGCTGGCCGAGTGCGTGCCGGTTGGCGATGCCGCGAACCACTCCACGTTCTCGTCGTGTGACGGAAAGCGCGTGGTCACGATCACCGGGCCGATGCGGTCGTTGTCGCGTGCGTAGAAGTCGTCCATGTAGCGGTTGCCGTTGTCGGCGTAGACCGGGAACCCGGCCGGGCGGTACAGCGCTGGATCGCGGTAGCCGATAGACACGTCGATGGTGGTCGCGGCGTCGGCACCTGCGGGCAACGGGATCGACTGATCCAGCTTGTTGTTGATCCACAGTTCGCAGGTGTCGTTGTCGCGGTTCAGCAGAAGCTCGTAGTAGTACCAGCGCGTGATGGTCGGCAGTGCGCCACCAGCGTTCTCGTTGAGCATCGGCAGGCCGTTCTCTTCGTTCATCCAAAGCGTGATGTACGAGGTGCCGATCTTGACCCACATCACCGAGCCGCGTGCGCTGAACTGGTGGGCGAGGCCGCACGAAAACTTCGGCGTCACCCAAGGGAAGGTGCGCGTCACCGACACCTTGCCGCCCGCGAGCGCCGCACTGCCGGTGAACGACGAGCGACCGCCAACCGACGACAGCGTGCCGGTGGCGACGTACTCGGCGCGCTGCAACAGTGCGGCCGGATTGCCGGGACCGCTGAAGCCTTCAAAGCCGTCAATAAAAATCACATCAACCTCCTGTGCGGTTAAGAACGAGTCGCACCGTCGCGCCGTATGAAGCGAAGAACTCAGGCATGTTGACCGGCGTTTGGAAGGAGATCGTCTGCCCCTTTGCGAACACGCGGTCTGCTGTCACAACGAACGTAGCGATGGTGGAGCCGGGCGTGAACGTGATTGTACCAACCTGCTCCGTGAAGTTTCGCATTACGGAGATCACCACGTCGATGTCCGGCGCGGTCTTGCTGCGGCCCACCGAGTCGAGCGCGTCCTTCGGCCACGTCATGTCTTCGGGCAGCGGGATGCCGCCGATCTCTTCGAGCGGTTCGGCCGCGAAGCCGACCCACATAATCACGTCGTAGAACTGACCCTCGGCGGCGGGCGGCGCGGCTGCATTCTTGTCCTCGCCCACCCACTCGTCGCCGTCCCAGTAGTACCAGCCAGCGGGCGACTCGCAGCCGACGCGCACACCCTTCACCAGCGGCTTGCAGAACACCCAGCCGTTCTCGCTATACACCGCGAGTTCGAGCGGATGACCGGCCCAGCCGCCAACCGGGTTCGGGCCGATGATGTACTGCGCGCCGATGGCGAGCGCGGCCGGTGGCGTGTTCTCGTTCATGCTGACGGCCCAAGGGTGCAGCAGAATATCCATGAGCACGAAGTTGTTGCTGACCGGATCGCCCCACCAGTCTTCACCGCGCAGCCAACCGTAGCTGATCTTCCATCGTGCTGATTCGTGTCGTGACATTTTAGTTCCCTGTGTTGTCTTTGTTGTAGGCGTCCCAGTGACGATCCCAGTTCAAGTCCCAGTGCGCCGCCAGATTTGGATTCGGATCATTCGGGTCCGGGTCCGGTGGATCAACGGGGTCCGGCCAGTCGGGCGGAAGCTCCGGTGGCTTCGGCGGGCCGGTGCCGTTATCACCGCCACCACCGCCATTGTCGATAGGGTCTTTCGGCCCATCGCCGGTATTATCGCCGCCCGGCGTTTGACCGCCCGGTGTTTCACCGCCAGTGTCGCCATTGCCGCCGCCAGTGTTCGGAGGAAGCTGACCACCACCGGGCGGCTGGCCGGGCGGGCAGGTGTACGAAGGCAGGCCCAGCGGGATCACGTAGTTCTGCCACGACACCAAGTCATAGCGGATCGCCTCCAGCACCAGACCAACCGTGACGCGGCCACACACGCCCAGCAGCGAACCGGCACGGTAGCCATCCTGCTTCGCCATTTCGTAGGTGTACGTCCAGCTAGTGCCGTCCACGATCTCGCGGCGGATGATGACGATGTACGGCTTCGCGCCTGCGGCCTTCGGCGTGATCGTGATGCTGATGGTCAGGCGATACTTCTGCTCCGTCTCCGCGCCTTGGTCTGGTGCGAGGTGGTCGATCACCTGCGCGCCTTGGTCGGTGCGATGACGGTGGACCCATGTGATGTTGACCGGCGTGTCGGCCTGCACCACTGCGCCGCTGAACCAGCGCTTGTCGTTCGCCATCACCTGACCCGGAGGGTATGGACGGTCAGGGCGGTTCAACGTCTCAATTCGATCCGTAGGCACGTCCAGCAGGTTCAGTGGGGGTCCGTAGACACTCGGCCGCATTTTCACCTGCAAGGCACCATTCAAGACCTTGGCGACGATCTTCTCCGGGTAGTCTGCACGGTCGATGCCGAACTGCGCGCCGAAGAACCAGATGCGTGCGCCCTTGTTGTGCTTGGCCGGTACGGTGTCATAGCAGCCACGCGAGAAGTTGATGCCGGTAGCGTCGATGGAATCCACACGGATCATTTCGGCGTCGATCATTGCGATCTGGCCCGGCTCCACGGACGACAGCGCAACGCCATCAACGAACGAGGTCTTGTCGAACTCGATCCTGTTGTCCAACTGCGCGACGGTTGCGAGCAGTGTGGCCCACGGCGTCCAGTCAGGTTCGTCCACCTCGCTGTACGGCAGCAGGTTGCCAGTGCCAGCGGGCCAGTCGTAGCGCGTCCACAAGTCGTAGCTGTCCACCAGCCTGTCGCTCGGCCGCGCCGCCACGGTCACGACCGTGTGCGAGCCGGTGAAGCCCAGCGCCGCCGTGAACGCATAGGGTGCCGAGAACAGGTTGCGGTTCATTGACGTGTAGAAGTTCGTCTCCGACGCCGCACCCTGCGCCACCTGACCGACATACAGCGCGGCCGACGACACGACATCATCGTCCAGCGGCGACGGATTCTGCGCCACCATTTCGCCGTACTGGCCCACGGTCAAACCGATTGGCGGCGTGCCGGGATCAGCGATAGGGTCAGGCTGCTGCGCCGCCATTTCGGCAAGCTGCGCGACCTTGATGAACTTGCCCTGAATGTCGATCTTGAACGGCAGCGTGTATCCCTGCCACGAGTCGAAGCCGTCGCGGGTAGACACGAACGTCATCACGCCCGGCACCAGTTGTTCCTCTTCGGTCGGGTTGTCGAAGCCGAGGTCCGTCATCGCCTGCCGCCATGTGTACGTCCAGTTCGGCGCGATCAGTTTGCCGTAGCGGTCACGCAGCACGGACATGATCCCGCTGTACGTCGCCTTCAGCACACCGGCCGCGTCGTAGATGCGGGCCGTGTATGTGGTGCCAGCTTCAGGCCCGATGTTCGTCACGTCATGGTCTACGAGTTGATCGGCTTCGATGATGCGCGAGCGGTGCGCGAACGTCAGCTTCAGGTTCGGCGCGTCCGTCGTGATGACGTGCTCGATCCACCAGCGATCACCGTTGGCGCGCATCTGGCCGGGCGGGTACGGGCGGAAGAAGCGGTAGTTGAACGTCACCTCGTCAACCGGCGACTGCTGGTACGGGAACGCGCCGCCGCCGATAGTGTAGGGGGAATACTTCACGCTCGTCGTCTCGCCCGCGCTGTACTCCTTCGCGTCCGACGACACCAGCGGCGCGTCGAAGAACCAGATCAGCGCGTCCTTCGGATGCTTCGCTGGCACGGTGTCGGCGGTGCCGCGCTTGACGGTAATGCCGCTCGGCGTGATCGCGGTCAGCGCCATGAACTCGTCTTCGCACAAGCACGCCATGCCGACCTCTAACGAATCAGCGGTAGGGAAGTTCGTGCGGCCCAGCGGGATGCTGTGATCGAGGTAGTCGATGGCAGCGGCGAGTTCCGCGAGCGGCGTGAAGTGACCGGCGCGGACATTGGAGGGGGCTTTGTAATCGCTATTTGCCATATCAGGTGCAAGGGTAGGATGGGACACGGACAGGGATGACGTAGCGCTGGAACGAAATGTAGTTCTCGCGCACGCAGTCGATGCGGCAGTAGATGACGATGGTGCCGCACTGGCCGAGTGCTTGGCCTGCGATCTCGCCGTCAGTCAGTGCCATCGCGTAGGTGTACTGGAACGAGCCGTCTTGACCGGCCACCGGGTTCACGTTCACCACGCGCAGGTTGTGCTGCACCGGGTTGCTGCCTTCACTGGCGGGCGGCGTCTCGTAGTAGAAGATCACGCGGGCCGTCGTGCCGGGTTCAGGATCGATGGACGGATAAGTGTGATCGACCGGCGTGCTCGATTGCGTGATGCGGTTGCGCCACGCCCACAGGATTTGCAGCGGTGCGCCGTTGATGGCCTGCGCTTCCTCGAACCACGGCCGACCGTTCACCTGCAACTGGCCGACGTTGTATGGCCGGTAGCCGCGAGCGTTCGGATTGATCGGCAGCGACGGCAGCGTGTCCACGTCCACCGCTGGGCCGTACACGCCGGGTTGCAGTCGGTAGTCGTAGCTGCCGCCGCCACGCAGCGTAGGGTCGATCACGCACGTCTCGTCGAAGATGAACATGCGGCTACCGGCGATGTGGACTGCCGGGATGGTGTCACCCATGCCTCGGAAAATCTTGATCGTGCCGTCGCCGGGGATTGCGATGATGATGACCAACTCGTCGTCGATCAGCGCGTAGTTGCCGACCAAATCCTGACTGATGCGCACGCCGTCGTACAGCGAGGACGAACGCACGTTGACGATCTGCTCCAGTTCGGGCAAGCGGAACTCCAGACTGACCCAAGGCGTGTATGGCTTCGAGCCGATCAGGTCGTGGTGATGCACGTAGTCGTAGATCGGATCGCCGTTGCCGTCGTCTTCACCAGTGTCCACCGTCTCGATCCAGTGGCGGTACATGTTGTACGTGTCGCTCATGCGGTCAGCCGGGCGCACGCCGAACGCGAGCAGGTAGTCCTGCGTCAGCGTCGATGGTGGCAGGCCGCGCTTGACGTTCATAATGTATGGCGAGGCCATGCCGCGTTGATCGAACTGCTGCCACACGGAAGGCAGCGCGCCGCCCGGCTGGATCGTCACCGGCACCGCGTAGCCCTGCATCGACTCCATACCCTGCCGCTCGCTGTAGAACGTGACGGTCGCGTTGACCGGCGTGCCGGGATTGCCGACATCGTGCAGCGCTTTGCCGTACTGGTAGAGGAAGGCGTTGCCGATGATGCCGGGTTCCTCGCGCAGCAGCGCGCCGCCAGCGTCATGCAGGCGCATCGTGTAGGTGGTGCCGACCTCCGGGGTCATGGTGGCGTCGTCTTGGCCGAGAAGCTGGTCGGCCTGCATGACGCGATTGCGGTCACGCCACGTCAGGTTCACGCCGCCAGTCGTCGAGTTGAGCGTAGCGCCCAAGTACCAGCGCGCTGCATTGGCGAACAGGTACGCCGCGTTGTACGGGCGGAAGTAGCGCCAGTTGAACGTCACCTCGTCCGGGGCCACGACGCCGATGGGGAGGTTGCCGCCGCCGATAGTGAACGGTGAAATCTTCACGGCCACCGTCTCGTCCGCGCTGCGCTCTTTGCGGTCGGTCCCGACAGTGCCGAGGTTCAGCAGCCAGATGATCGTGCCGGGCAGGTGACGTGCAGGCAGCGTGTCGGCACAGCCGCGCTTGAGCGTGAAGGCGCGCACGCCGACAGTCTCGACGCGGCAAATCTCGTCGTCCCACAACGCGGCCATGCCCACCTTGATTGCGTCGAACGTGGCGAAGTTGAAGTCGGTGTATTCGATTGCGGTGTCCAACTGCTCGTAGGCCACGTCCGTTTTCACGAAGGTGGCGAAGCTGCCTGCACCGATGTTCTGATAGTCGCTGTTTGCCATTACGGAGTCACAGGTTGTTCGTCGTCTTCGGCAGCGCCGGGTTTGACGAAGATGTTATAGGCCAAGGAAAGGTCGGATGGTTTTGCCACGACGGTGCCGAGGAAGCCACTGTCGTCGGACAGGTAGTCGAAGTCGGCTGGCGACATGGACTGGTTCAGCAGGAAGTACGGCACCTCGAATGCGCGGTGCTCCTTCAGGATCGGCTTGTTGTTCGGCTTCACCCAGTTCGGCGGCTCGGTTCCGCTGAAGGAAGTCTGCGGCAGCGCGAACACGTCCTGCACGGCGGTGATGGTGATGCTGCCGGATGCGAGCGTGCCATCGTCGATGCGGCCGACACGCACGACCACGTTGTTGATGCCGCGCACCGGATCGCTGATGCGCATGACACCGGCTGGTGGGATGCGCCATGCGCGGCGGTCGAACACGATCTCGAAGCGGCGCAGCGCCAGTGCGTTCAACCGCAGTTCGCGCTGTGCGACACGAGCGGCCAGTTCAGGCGTCGGCACGCCGGGGTACGGCTTCGTCAGCGAGTTGAATACGCCGCGTGTCGATTGCAGCAGGCCGAGATTCTGTGCGCCCTTGGTGCGCTTCTCGCCGCTGATCGGGTCCACGTATTCGACGATGATCTCGTTGACCGATGGGCCGAGCGCCGACACGTCCGCTTCCTTGATCTCGACGATGCCGTTGTCGCTGGTGTAGATCGGCAGCGCATTCGGATCATAGTCGAGGCGGATCAGCTTCAGCTTCAGCAGGCCGGTTTCGCGGTCGGCATACATCGCGGCACCGATGGCATCGAGCACCGACTGGATGAACGCCTTGAGCGTGTCGCGGCGGGTCCAGCGCAGGCACAGCCCGAAGCCTTCAGTCGCCAGCGTGTCGGCACATGCGGCGAACGCGCCCACGTCCATCGCTGACATCGGCAGGCCACGGCCCCACTCGCGGTTGGTCATGCACTCCATGATGATGTGCGCCGGGTTCATGGCCTTGATGGTCAGGTTGGCCTCGCTGGTCGTGAAGTCCTTCGGCCCCTGCAATTCGATGACGGCCTTTTCTGGATACCACGGCGCGTCGTTCTCCCAGCCTTTGACTGCGCGGCGCACGCGGAACTTCCACGCCTTCGGGTACGGCGAGTTCGACGCGATTGCGCCGTTGAAGAAGTAGGTCGCCATGCGGCGGAAGCCGGGCAGCGCGTGGCCGACCATCGACACCAGCGCGCCGAACGCAGTCTGGTCAGGCTTGCCCATCATCAGGTAGCCGCTGCCTTCCACGCCGCCTTCCTGCTTGTTACCGCCGAACAGTTCTGGCGCATACACGTCCAGCGGCCCGGTGTCGGTAACGCTGCCAACCCACGCCGCCTTGTCGCCCACGCGAATCTCCACCACCTCGTCGATGGGGCCACGCGAAAGGCCCATGTGAATGCCGAAGCTGTACTTATATCCGGTGATCGGATCGCCGCCCTTCTTACCCATTGTTCACCTCGTTGTGTTTTTTGCGTACATGCGCGGCCACCGTCAAGCAGAAGTAGTCGCCGTGTTCTTCCATCTTCTCGACCGGCATTCCGTTGAGCAGGAAGTCGCGGAAGTCCCAGCCGTTTTCTGCGGCCCAGCGGCGCGCACCGCGAGAGCAGAATCCGGCATCGCGGATATCTTGAATGCGAACGATGATCGTCATTTTTTGCCAGTCTCGGAAGCGTGGATTTCTTCGACGTGGTAGTTGCCCACGGCGAGCACTGTCCAGTCGGTGATCCAGCAGTCACCGAAGACCACGCACTGCGGCGTGCCTTCGTCGGCCTGCGGGAAGTCGATGTCCTCGAATGCGGTGGGTGCGGGCTGCTGCTGCTTCGGCTGCATCGATACGCTCAAGATGTATGAGCAGATCATCAGGAAGATTTGCAGGTAGATGTTCATGTGCGTGCTCCGTTAGAAAACTGGGTCGCCATCGAACGGAGACTTGCCCGGCATATCTGGCACGCCGCCGTAGTTTGGCAGGTTGTTGAACTCTGTACAGGCAGCGGTCGTGCGGCGGCAACCGGGATATGCCTTTACTGCGAGGCCGTAGTATAAGCCATCGGCCAACCCGAACATGGTCATTGCGTTAGCCACCTGCGTCTCGATGGCGCGGAACTCGGTGCCGCGTGTCGGGTGCTCCCACGAAATGAACCCGCCGTCGAACTTGCCATCGACCACGCTGTCCATGCCTTGAAAGTACACGACGTTGTTGACCACATCGAAGACCTTCACGTCCAGCTTGAAGTCCTCCTTGTTCAGATTGCAGCCGAGGCCGAAGAGGGCATGACCGCACGTCCGCTGCCACGCGAGGCGCAGGCCGTCACGCTCCATCGACGCGCTGATCGTGTCGCACGCGATGACGGCTTTGCCGGGCGCAGGCAGCGACACTTGCAGCACCTCGCCGGTATAGCCGAGCACCGCGTCTGTGTCGCCTTCGTGGTAGTGGTAAATCTGAACCATGATGGCGTTCGATGGCGGCGTGCCGTAGAACATCTGGACCGGCGCGATGGACGACGGCGCGGTGATGCTGATGCCGTCCGTGCTGCTCTCGCCAGTGATCTTCACGCCGTCGTCGTTGATGGCGCAGGCCGACCACTTGTAGCCGGACAGCGTAACGTCTTCGTCGCCCGACGTGTAGCGCCACGTTGCCGCGCCGAGGTTGAAGGCGTAGAGGAAGATCGGCCGACCAAGATCGTTGCTGCTCTCGATTTCGTTGAAGCTCATGCTGGAGTCCCTACCCGTGGGTTGAAGGCTTGGCGGAACGTGAGCGTCACGTCCACCGCTGCCTGTTGATTGGTGTTGTGGTGCAGTTCAAACGCATCCTGATTGAACCGCGCTTCGGTGACAAAGGATACTCGTTTCACTTCGCTCATATCGATTTCGGGAAGCGCCACGTCGAGCGACAGCATTTCGGCCACGGTCACGAGCGGCGTGCTCACACTGCCGTCCGGGTCAGTCTTGTAGATGGGCGACACGTTCGTGATGTTCGCGTAGATGTTGGTCCCGGTGCGCAGTTGGAACGACAACTGGATGCGCGTGGGCTGCGGGCGCAGCATGTACTCGTAGAAGCCCTGCGGCCGGATCACCACCTCTTGCGCGCCCTGCTGGATATCGCCAACCGGCTCGATGTCCTGCATGAAGGTCGGCATGAAGAAGTGCATAGCTTGGCCGCGTGCTGCCTGAAGCCACTGGCGCAACTGCGTGGCCTTGATGCGGCCGAACAGGCGGAAGCTGGCCTGCGTGAGAATGGTCGTGTACCGGCCGTGGTCGAGCGTCACCGGCACGCCGCTGTCGTTGTCGATGGTGAAGAACTTGCGGCTGTACTCGCTGTCGATGTTGGTTGCGCGGTCGGCCACGAACGGGAAGAACGGCTGACCGCCGACGACGTTGCCCCACGATGCCGTAACCTTGTACGGCTCGCTCAGATCGAATTGCAGCGTAGCCGCGCTCACGGTGTCGGTGATGTTGGACATGCGCGGTGGCGTAATCATCCGCGCTGCACGCATCGGGTAGATGCGCGTACCGATAGGCCACGCACGCGGCGGCGGGAAGGCCCATGTGAAGCGGTTGTTCGTGTAGTCCACGTCACCCACCTGCAAGATGTCGTAGTCGGCCGGGTCGCCTTTGTTGACGAACACCAGATCGCCTTTGTAGAACTCGCGGTACTGAAGCTCGCCGTCAGGGAACCGCACGCCGCTGCCCTCCATGTCGATGCCGTCTTCCATGCGCACGGCTTCGTGCCACATCGGGAACATGAACTCGGCCGCGCCGATGCCGCTGAAGAACGTGTCGAGGCGATCACGCTCGTGGCGCTGGCGCAGGAAGTTCGCCTCGAACTGGCGGCGCGCATTGCGGCGCACGCTGCGGCGCTGCTCGGCCGCTGTCTCGCTGCTCAGAATGTCGGTCAGCCACGTCAGGCGCTCGGTGACGCCCTGCTTCCAGTTCGGCAGCGTCGTGAACATCGGCAGGCCGAAGCGGTAGTCAGCGGCCACCGGCAGATCGTCGTCGCTGATCGCCACGTCGTCGAGCAGCCAGTCGGTCTTGTCCGACGTGTACACCACGTCCTCGCCCTTCTTGATGACGAGGGTGAAGTATGCCGGTGACGCCGGGATATTCTGGAGCAGCACGTCGAGTCGGTAGTCGCCCTGCGGGATATTCACGAACGCGGACGACGGCCCGCCCGCGAGCGTGCAGGAGCCGATGATCCGGCTCGTCAACTGCGTCGTGCCGATCCACAGGCTCGCGCCGTCGTCGGCCGCAATCGTCAGCGTGTAGTTGCCGTCGCTGAAGTGGAACCGACGTGCGAAGTAGTAGGTGTGATCGCCCAGCGCGGTGCCGCCTTCCGGCACAGGCGACACCTTCAGTTCGCCGTCAGGACCGGCAGGGCCAAAATCAAATGGAGTGCGGATAGTCATTGTTAGCCTCGAATGCCCAGCATGGTTTTAATGGTTGGAATGTTTGCCTTGATCTGCTGCACGATCACCTTAGCGCCATCGGACCCGGCCATCGCTTCAGGTACGCGAGCGCGATCATCGACCAGCACGATGCGCGTGCCAGCGTCGGCACCGCTAGTGGCACCAGCACCGCCACCGTTCATCACGTTGCGGGCGTCGTTCTTCGTCAGCACCTCTTCGCCCTTCTGCAAGATCGTCGGCACCTCGTCAGCCTTCAGGCCCGGCAGACCGCCATTGTGGAATCGCTGCGCGCCGAGGAAGACGGCCGGGTTGATTGCGCGGCTGCGGTTCTGCGTGCCGACCATGCCGCCCGCGTGCGCCACCGGCACAGGTGCAACGTTCGACGCGCCCGGCGTGCCACCGCCCATGAACGAAGTCAGCGCGTTCAGGATTTGCTGCTTGATGATCGCCATAGTGATGTCGCGCAGGAAGGACGCGAAGAACTGCAACGCGGCCTGACCCATGCTCTTGAAGCCGTCCTTGATCGACGACTGGCCCAGCGCCACTTTCGCAAGCGCCTCGCCCACCTGATCGAACGCGGTCGCACCGTTCTGCAAGATCGAGTCCTTCATCACGGTGTCGAGTTCCGACAGCGAGTTCTTCGACGCTTCGGCCGTCACCTTGATCTTGTCAGCCTTGGCCTGAATCTCAGCAAGCTGCTCGTCGCTAAGGGCGTTCGCTTCACGCGCCTTGTCGATGAACGTCTGCAACTGGTTCGTCAAGGTCAGGATGCCGTCCGAATACTTCACCGCCGTGGCGTTCAATTCGTCGGTGGCCTGCGCGGCAGTAATGAGTCCGAGGTTGCGCCGCGTCTCGATCAGGTCGCGTTCACGAGCCTCGGCCGCGAGCAGGTTGTTCAACAGTTCCTGCTGCGTCTTCAGGTTGTTCACCGCCGTCTGCGCCGACACGCCAGCCTTGACCGTACCGGCGTTGATGATCGACACGATCTCCGCGAACTTCACCGGGTCGAGCATGTTCTGGAACTTGGTGGCGAAGTCGAGCGCAGCCTTGCCCGCAGCTTCAACACCCGGCCCGTACAGCGCAAGCTGGTTGTTGATCTCGTTGTTACCGGCGATGATCGTCTTCTGCCCACTGTCCACCTGCGTCTGGATCGCCGCGATGTTCGTTTGCAGAATCTTCTGCTTCTTGTTGAACTCTTCCGTCAGGTCATTGGCCTGCTGCCGGTACACGTTCGTGTTGGAGATAGCGATGGCCTGCTGCTTCAGCGCCTCGACCTGTTCGGTCGCCGCCTTGGCCGCTGCCGGGTCGCGCTTGTTGAAGCGTGCGATCTTGTCGCTGATCTCCTTGAACGTTTTATCGACGGTCGCCTCTGCCGCCTTGAGTTGTTCTTCAATCGGCAGCGCGGTGCCTTTCTGGTCGGCCAGATCAGCGTTCAGCTTCGCCTGCAAGTCGCGCAGTTGCTCGGCCACCTGACGCGCCAGTTCAACGCGCTGCTCGCCATCGGTCTTGTCCTTCTTCGCCTGCTCGTTGTTGTACTTGGCGCGCTCGACAGCCTGCTTGCTTGCCGACGCCTTGTTGATAAGGGCAATCGCTTCGTCGTGAATCTTCTTGTCCTTAATGTTCTCGTCCGCTGCTGCGCGCTGTGCGTCGAACTCCTGATCGATCAGGTCGAGGCGTGCGGCGAGATCGCCCTTCGCTGCCTTCAGGCGTTCGTTCTGCGCTTGGCGGTCGATGACCTTCTGCTGCTTCGCCAGATCGGCTTTCAGGGCCAGCAGCTTTTGCGGGCTGCTGTCGATGTCGCCGGGGTCGGCAGTACCGGACGCCGCCGTGGCCGCTGCGCGCTTACGCTCGGCCGCGAGCGCCTGCACGTCCTGCAACCGGATGCCTTTCGCCTGCGCCTCGGCCTCGGCCGCGCTACGCTCGCGCAACGACTTGACGGCGATCTCGCGCAGCTTGTCGTAGCGTTCCTGTGCAGCCTTCTCGTCCTTGGTGCCGCGTTGCTTGTTCAACTCGTCGGCCGCTTGCTCCAGCGATGCGGTTGCCTTCTCGTTGTCGATCTGCGCTTTCGTGATCCGGGCGCGCACTTTGTCGTCCATGCTGTCGAGGATTGCCGACGTGGCCTGATAGGCGACGATGGCGGCACCGATCACCGGCAGGGCGCGGCCGACGAACAGCAGCGCGTTGCCGACCGCGATAAGGGCCGGTGCGAGGCGCACAGCGATGCCGGTCAGTCCGGTAGGGCCGAGTGCTGCGGACAGCGCCACGGCGGCGCTGGCGGCGTTCAGGCGGGCCTGCATGGTCAGCAGCACGCCGTTGAGGATCACCAGTTCAGCGGAGAAGGCGCGAATCAGTGTCGGCAGCGATGCCAGCCACGACACGAACTTCAGCGCGAGGATTGCACCGATGGCGACCTTCACCAGATCAAGGTTCTCCACCACCTTCTGCAACACGTCGATCACGACCACGAAGCCGCTGGACAGCGACTGTGCGATCTTGTCCGCGCTGCCGTCGTTCAGGAACTTGGTCAGGCGCTCCAGCAGTTGCTGGTAGGCTTCGATGAATCCGCCGTTGCCGACTTGCGTGAGGAAGCGGTTGGTCGCGTTCTCGAAGCGCGCCTGTGCGACGAGCAGCGTGGTCGCGCCTTGCTGCGCCGCGCCGTAGGTCTTGCCCAGTTCGCGTGCGATGGCGAGCACTTGGTCGGAGCCGACTTGACCGAGTTCCATCGCCTTCGTGTATTCCTGCACGGTCATGTTCGCCGCCTTGGCCGCGATCTGGAATGCGCCCGGCAGACGGTCGCCCAGTTGGCCGCGCAACTCTTCCGCCTGAATCTTGCCCTTCGACGCCATCTGCTCGAACGCCTTCAGCACGCCGGTCAGTTCGTCGGTGGACAGGCGGGCCTTTACCGCGCTGCCCGCGATCTGCTCGAACGAGAAGCGCGTCTGCTGCGTGGTGAAGCCAGCGGCCGTCATCGCAATGGCGAACTTCGCATAGGCCGGTGCGACTTCAGTGAACACGAAGCCGATGCGGTCGGCCTGCGCTTCGAGATACGCAAACTCTTCCGCCGCCTTGGCCGCGTTGCCACCGGCCACGATGGTCAGTCGCGCCAGAATTGCGGAGTTGGCGTTGTACACGTCGATGGTCTTCTTCGCCAAACCGATGATGGCGTTCAGGCCGACGAACGCGGTGGCGAGGCCCAGCACTTCGCCGCGCAGGCGCTGTGCGAACGACAGGGTGGTCCGGCCATTGTCACCGCTGAACCAGCGGAAGATCGACGAGCCGGAACCTTCGGCTGCGGCACCGTTGCGGCGATACGCTTCGGTCAGCGTGTTCATCGCACCGGCTGCGCGGCCTGCTTGGTTAATCAGGTTCGTCTCGGCCGCTGCGAGGTTGGTAGTGTCCACGCCTGCGGCGCGCAATGCGGCCTGCGTGGTGCGTGCTGCGGTAGTCAGGTTCGACATGTTCGCGGCGCTGCGCTCCAGCGTGTTCTGTGCGCGAGCGAGGCGCGTGGTGATGTCGTCGCCACCGGCACCGCTACGCAGTGCGGCGATCAGCGCGGTCACGTCGGCGCGTGCTGCGACATACTCGGCGCGGGCGGTGCGGATCGACGTGATCTGGCGGCTGTAGGAATCGAGCAGGCCACCCATGTCGGCCAGCGCCTTCTGCGCCTGCTGCGCTTGCAGCAAGATGTCACGGTAGTTCTTCACCGGGCCGGTGATGCCGCTGACCTTCGCGGTCAGGTCCGTGATCGACGAGTTCAGCGCGTCCACGCTGCGCAGTGCGGCGGTGGCGGGTTGTGCGATGTCGGCCAGTCGAGCGCTGACGGTTGGCGTGGCGACCGGGGCGGTGCTGCCGCGTGCGTTAGAGACGGAGGCGCGCATCTGGCGCTCGGCGGCGTCAGCGGCCAGTCGCATGGCAGCGGCCTGCTTGTTGATGGCCTCGGTGCGTTTGTTCGCCTCGCGGGTGAACAGCGCTTCCAGATCGGCTTGGTGCTGCACGTTGCGCATGGCGTCGGCCGCAGCCAGTTCACGCTCGGCGCGGGCCTGCGCGTCCAGCGCGGCGGTGGCTTTTGCGGCGGCGTCGGCTACCGCTTTGTCGGCGCGTGCTTTCTGCTCCGCTGCGGCTGCGGCCTTGGCGGCATCGCGGGCCTGCTTTGCGAAGCCGTCTGCGGCGTCCATTGCGGCCTCCTGACGGTCGAGCGCGGCATTTGCTGCCGTGACTGCCCCGACGATCTGTTGCTGCTTCTGAGCCGCGTTTGATGCGTCTGCGCCGAACTGCCGCATGTTCGCCGCCGTCGTGCCGACTTTGGCCTCCAGCCGCGACAAGTCCTTCTCCAGTTGCGTGACGGCCACTGCCTGATCTTTCAGGGCTTTCGTTTGTGCGGGAGTTTGCTTGCCGCTCTCTGCGACGTAGCGTGCGTAATCGGCCTGGGCTTTTCGTGCGGCTTCCAGCTTCGCCTTCACCTCGTCGAGCGCGGCGCTTTGGGACTGGAACAGTTTGATGATGGACTGCTGACCGAGAAGCGCCTTGACCGCGCTCTCGATTTTGTCATAGCCCTTCGACAGATCGGCGGCTGATGCAGCGCCGCGTTTAGATGCCTCGATCTGCGCTTCTTCGGCCTTGACCAAATCCTTCAGCGCATCCGTGACTTCGGTGGTGGTTTTCTTCGAGTAGTTTGTTGCTCTGATCCGCAGTTCTACGTCGGTCGTGTTGTTAGCCATGAGTCAGCTTTCGCAAGTCGGTTTTTAAATTCTCTACGCCGGAATTATCGGTCGAGAGAACCGACGCGATAACTGTACGCATGAGCGACGATTCGGTTGCAATCCGAAGGTTGACACGCTCGCGTGCAAGTTCGGTTTCCATCCACAGAGTTGACAGCGTGTAGTAGTGCGGGTATCTGTGGCCCTCGGCCATCAGGAAGCTCGCGTTGACACGTAGCGATCTGTGGAATCGCTCCGCATCAGTGAGGTGTTCTAGTCCGGTTGCGTCGTCATCGGGCGCATCGTCTCCACCATCGCCACTAGGCTGTCGAACAGCTTTTTTGCGCCGCCCGCATCTTCGGTTGTGATCTCGATGATCTTGCGCAGGACTTCGACCATCAGGCCAATCGGCAGCTTGCGCAATTTGGCGCGCAGTTCTTCCGTGTCCTCGGCGTCGGTTGCGGCGATCACGATGGCTTCGACCAGATCGGGAACGTCGTTGACCATCTTCATGGCAAATGCAGCGCCCTTCATCAGCGCCACGTCGGAGTTCGCTTCGGCCTTGTATGCGGCGAAGACGGAGTTGAGGTCAACCAGATGCGTGTGCATCAGGCCGGTAATGTCACGCAGGGCAATGCCGCGCACCGTAGTGGCGACACGACCCTGATACATCACCTCTTCAGTGCGGATAACGAAATCAGCGAGAGACATATCAGGGTTCCTTTGTTACGCGGTGGCCGGGCGGTTAGTGATGTAGACGCGCTCGGTGGTGTCGTCCTTCTTCAGCACTTCGTAGTTGAAGGACATCTGCTGCCAAGTGTCGCCCTTCAGTGCGTAGTCGCCGTTCGCCGTGATCTTGACGTAAGGCCAGAAGTAGTCCTTGTTCTCGCCCTTCGGGTTCTTGGCTTGGAAGCGCAGCGCGCCACGGATTTCCATGCCCTTGCCGATGATGATCTCGTTGGTGATCGCTTCCTGATCGTACTTGACGACCAGCGAGGTGCCGGGCGTTGCGGTGAACAGGGTGCTGGTCGGCTCCAGATAAATGCGAGCGCCTTCCAGATCGATCTCGAAGTTGTCTTCGAGTTGCTGCGCGGTCAGCGCGGTCACGACCGGAGGATCGGTCGGCACCACGGCAGGCACCGAAGTGCTGATGGTCACGTTGGTCACGCTGCGGGTGCCTTGCGGCTGATCCACGGCGGTGCCGAGTTGCTTCCAGCCGCCCGGCGTCCACTGGTCGGTGGTGAACGTTTCGGTGATGGCGGTGGCAGCGGCCACGGTCTGCTTGTCGATATCGCCGCCGAACCACATCGCCACGTTTTGCGTGTCGATGGAATCCAGCGCGAACGCGCCGCCGAGGTCATTGCTGATCGTGATCTGTTCGTCCTTGACGTTCAGACCTTGATCGGCGTCGATGTGATCCAGCGTGTCCTGCGACTGGTTGGACGACAGTTCGGGCGAGTTGCCCAAGTAGCGTTCGCCCGTACCCAGTTTGGCACCGGCCATGAATTTGTCGAAGAACAGTTTGCCCTTGCCGATGACATACTTCTTACCGTTTTCAGTTGCAGCCATTTGATGCTCCTTGTGTAGTTGAAAGTTGAGGCTTGCCAGCGATCTTCTACTGGCCGATTTCCACTGCGATGCCAAGACGGATCGGCAAGTAGAAAAATGCGTGGCTCGACACCTGTGCTTCTGGTGGGCGTACTACAGGTGGCGCGACCTCGACGGACGAAATCATATCACCCAGCAAGTAGTCATGCGGGTACTTCGGAGTGCCGCTGCTTTTCCGCTCGATGATCCGCAGCAGGCGGCGCTCCACGTCCTGACAGAAGAAGTACGGCAGGTACTCCGTGTCCACCGTCTTATCGTCAGGCACCGTACCCTGAATCATCAGCGTCCAGCGGTCGGCCCGGCTGTCGCCGTCACCCGCGAACACGGCGAAGTCGGAGCGCGGCGCTTCGATGATCGACAGCGTGGCCTCGTGAGCCTGCTGCACCTCCGCGCCGAACAGCAGGCGGTTGACGTGGACGTGACCGGCCATGTCGTACAGGTCGCCATCGGCTTTGCAGATTTCCTCCAGCAGCAGTTGCAGGCGGATCAGCACGGCGAGGCGCTTGGGTTGGACCGCAGCGCGGTCAGGTGGGATTGTCGTAATCATGTGAGGGAGAACCTTCCTAGTTGTCGGAGATATTCGTCAGTGACCATGCGGCCGATCTGCGGCGCGTCGTCAGCGCTGACGTGCCTGAAGACCTGATCGACCGATGGACCGTACAGCAGCGCCACGCGGTTCGGCACGAGCCACGCCGGTTCACCGTATCGGTTGTCCAGCGTCTCGCCCGGCTTCAGCGCGATGGCGAGGCCGATGTTCCCGTTGCTCAGGGTCGTCAGCCACGCGAACTTGCCGAAGGTCTTGCCGCCGTCCTTCTTGCTGACGCGGACGCGCAGGCCGATGCGCGCACGCGAGCCGAGCGGTGTGCCGGGCTGCACGAAGCGAGCGAGTGATGTGGGGCGTTTGCGAGCGGTGATGACCGCTTCGAGATCGTTGACGTTCGCCTTCTTCGTGACACCCAGTCGGTCGTTGTTCAGGTAGTCGCGGGGGAAGGCAATGTCTTCGAGGATATCGCGCCGCAGCAGCGTCATGCCACTGCGGGTTGCGACGGTGTTGATGGCTAGGGACGCTGCTCTGTCCGTGATGCCGGGTAAATCTTTGAAGCCGTTGATGGCCTCAAGCAGTGAGATCGCCACGTTGAAGTTTCCCTACACTCCAAGCTTCGTTCACCGGGCCGACGTTATCGGTGTTCTGTACGTCAACGGCCAAGTAGCCACTGAAGCCCGGCGAGGTAACTTGCACGCGGCCACCACGAGTGATCGTGATGCCGTTCAGTGCAAGTTCCTCTTTGTCGAAGATTACCTTCTCGATCAGATCGAGGTACATGGGATAGCCCGCGCTCTCGATGTCACCGATAGGTGCTTGTTTGTAGTGCCAGCGAACCCGCAGCTTGACCGGCGCGACCAGCGCTTTGTCCCAGTACAGCGCCTCCAGCGAGAGCGTGTCGTGAACGATGCGGTGGTTGCGCGCCAGCGCGGCAGCGAAGTCGAAGGCCATGACGATTACAGGTCTTCGGACTTGTTGTCGCCCTTGCCTTCGCCCTTGTCGGTCTTGTCGGTGGACTTGCTCGACGCGCTGCCCTTGGCGACTGGCGCTTTGACTTCGACGGCGCTTTCTTCTTCGTTGACCGGCGTGCGCACGGCGTCCGGGTTCGCTTCCTTCAGCGACTCCAGTTCGGAGGCGGTGAACTTGAACGACTGGTTCGCGTTGACGACGATGCGCTTGCCGTCGCGGTGCAGGATGATCTTGCCGGTTGCTACGCGCAGTTTGGTGCCTTCATTTGCAGCCATGATGTTGCTCCTAAAATTTGTGAGGTGTGAAAAGACCGGGCGCTAGGCCCGGCCGGTTTGCCGATTAAACTTCGTCGGTGTGGATGGTGGTGGTGACTTTCAGCAGCACCGTTGCGTTCGGATCACGCGGCACCATCAGCGGCGCGGATTGCGTCAGCAGGTATTCCTGCGATGGGTCTTCTTCTTCCCAGTTCTTGAAGAAGTATTCCATCGCCTTGTAGCCTGCCTTGCGATCCTTGATGGCACCGAAGCAGCGGGTGCCGCCCATGCCGTCGCGGGACACGCCGACCACGGAGCCTTGGTCGAGGTAGTATTTCTGCTTACCGTCGATAGGGCTGATGTAGCGGGTGCTGTCCACCCACGCATCGATTGCGCCTTGGCCGTCAGCGCCCGAAATGCGACCCATGTATTCGATGGTGTCCGGGTAGCCTTCGGTCAGGGCGTTGATGCGGGTGATGTTCGACGCGGTGACGCCGCCGTAGTTCTTGTCCAGCAGGTCTTTCAGATCGACGCGCTGGGTGAAGTCTTCCCATGCGTCTTGACCGAACACCCACTCCTTGATGCGCGAGCCGGACTGGCCGTTGGCTTCGATACGCGCTTCCTTGATGTCTTGCAGCGGCGTCGCGGTGGTTTGATCCCACTTGGCAGCGCCGGTCAGCGTGACGGTCAGGTTGGCGTGACGGCGGAAGTCCACCAGCGTTTCCGGGTAGTCTTCACCGATGATGGTGACTTTACCGTCGATGGTGGCGCGAGCGGCCAGCCAGTTGAAGGTATTTTGCAGCTTCTCCTTCTGCTGTTGCAGCAGGTAGGCCACAACGGCGTCACGGCGCTGGTCGTAGGACAGAGTACCGCCCAGTGCTTCACCGGCCACGCGATCCATGTGCATCGTGTAGTCCACGATGTCCTTCTGTTTCGAGTACGCCGGTTTGAAGCGGTCGCTCTCGAAGCCGTTCAGACGCGAAGGACGGCCCGCAACGTTAGGCACGACGAACGGTGCCAGTTTGCGGTTGTCTTCGTACACGCGGTCGAACATGATCCACTCCGTCTCGAAGTTGATCTGGCGACCGTACATGGTCAGCCAAAAGCGCGGTGCGGTTTTCAGACGGCGCTGAACGCCATCCAAGGTCACGAGATCATAAATACCAGCCATGCTATTTCTCCTAATTCGTTTGTAAGGTTGTACTGCTGACCGGGTTAGATCAGGTGGCCGACGCGCAGGCCCATCGAGCCTTGCAGGCCCAGCTTGCGCAGCGCGTAGGTGTTCCACGCGGCCGGGAAGTTGATGCACTCGTGGTTGAACTTGCCGCTGTCCCAGTACGGAACGTCCTGACCGACTTTCTCGATCAGCACTGCGGTGATGACGGCCTGTTCAGGCTTGTGCGTTGCTGGGTCGTAGGCGACGATGCCTGCGGCGGTCAGCGCGGCCAGCGAGTATTTCGGCAGTGCTGCTACGGCCGATTTCGCGCTGTCGGTGATGACCGGCGTGCCGCCGATCCAGACTTGGAATGGGACGCGGGAACCAACCTGCTCGTAAGCGGCCAAGTCCTGCTTCGGGTCCAGTGGGAGTTTATCTGCTGCCATGATGGTGTTTCTCCTATTGATGGGCTGCGGTTGTGATTAGGTGCCGATTAGCCGAACTTCTGGCCGGTCGCCATCGAGAAGGATTTCAAGATGTCGGCCGAGGCGTCCTGCTGCTGCTGTTGACCGGCGTTGTCGGCACCAATGCCTGCACCGCCTTCTTTGCTCATTGCCTTCTCGAACTGGTTGCCGCCTTTGGCGTCAGCCTTGTCCTTGCCGGTGTTGTCGCCGCCGTCCTTGCCAGCTTCTTCCTTGCCAGCGTCTTCCACCTTGGCGGCTTCGACGACTTCAGGTGCTGCTGCGGACAGGGTGGCTTTGGCATCGGCCACGCTCATGCTGGAGTTCAGCGCGAGGTGGGTTGCCAGCTTCGATTTGCCTTTGGCTTCGTCGCACGACATGATGCCAGCGCAGCGTTCGCGTTCGGCCTTTTGAACTGCTGCGGTATCGACCGCTGCTGCTTTGTCGTCTTTGTTTTCAGTGCCGCTCATAACTAACTCCTTGGTTTCAGTGGTTTTGGCGACTTCGCCGGGATCGCTCTCGGTATCGTCGTCGATGATTGATTGCAGCGCCACGGTCGGTTCCGCAATCGCATGGATCAGGCCGAGTTCAAGTGCGTCGTCGGCCCGGTACGTGCGAGCCTCGGTATCATAAACGACCTTGGAATCAAGGCCCATGTTTTGCGATACCACCGCAACAAACTTGTCGCGGCTTTTGTCTACGCTCTTTTGAATGTCCGCTTTCACTTCTTTGTCCAGCGGTTCGTATGGGTTGCCATCGACCTTGTGCGCGCCGCTGTGGATGAAGGTGACGGCCATGCCGATCTTCTCCAAGAACTTGCTCATATCGACGTGCATTGCGACCACGCCTACGGAGCCGATACCGGCGCTCGGAATGGCGATGATCTTGTCAGCGGCCGATGCGATGGCGTAGGCGGCGCTGTAGCAGTTGCTGTCCACGTAGGCGATGATCTTCTTGCCCTGACCGCGTGCTGCCGCGATCTGCGCCGACAGTTCAAAGCAGCCTGCCGCTTCGCCGCCGAACGAGTTCACGTCGAGCAGGATGGTGGTCACGTCCGGGTCAGCCATCGCGGCGTTCAACTGCGACCGGATGAAGTTGTAGCCGGTCACGAAGCCCCACGAACTGCCGAAGCGGTTAATGAGGGTGCCGTGGACCGGGATGATCGCCACGCCGTTTGCGAATGCGAACGGCTTGTTCTGATCGCGGCGCGTGAAGCCGTAGGCTTCGCACAATTCGTGGCGGCGCTGCTCCAGCTTCTGCTGTTCGACATCGACGCTGGCAGACATCATCAGCATCATGTCGTTGGCGAAGTTCTCGCGGAACGCCGACGCGATGAAGTTCTCGCGCAGGTTCATCCGACTGAGTGCGCTGCGGGCTGCGTGCTCGCTCATTTTTTCGTACCTCCTGTTTTCTGTTGGTCTTTGGTGTCGCCATTATCGTCCGGGTTGTCGGTGCCGTCACCGTTTTCACCTTGGCCGCTTCCGCTGCCGCCCGGCTTGCTGCCGCTCAGATCGAACGTCAGGCCCAGCTTCTCCATCAGCTTCTTCTCGCGGGCTTGCTGTTTGAAGACGCGGCGGAAGTCGTCGCCCAGCAGCGCTACCTCTTTCTGGTAGGTGGACAGGCCAGCGCTGATACGCATGATCGCCGCCTGCGTTTCCTTCGTCTCGTCGATCTGGCCGCGTGCTGCGCCGATCCACTCGCACGAGCACAGCGCCTCGCGCATGTACGGGTCGTAGAAGTCGAAGTTCGGCGGCAGTGGGATCACGCTGTCTTCGCGGTTGATCTCTTCTTCCAGCCAGCAGATAAACATCATGGTCGCTTTGCGGTCGGCCACGGTCTTCTTGCGCGCCTGCATGAACTTCCACGTCTCGGCCATCGACGCACGCGCCGACGAGTAGTTCGTCTTCGAGTAGTCTTTGCTGAACTGCTCGTAGGACATGCCCAGCGGCGCGGCGATGTGGCGCAGCATCGACTCTTCAAAGCCGGTGCCGATGCCGCCCGGCGTTGCGGCCGACTTCAGGTTCAGCTTGGTGCCGGGGAACAGGTGCGGCATCTTCACGCCGTCAATGCCGATCTTGTCCGAGGCGTTCACGTACTCGGTCAGGCCGGTCATGTATTCCTTCAGCATACCGGCGAAGCCTTGCGCGCCAGCGCCGCCACCCATCGAAGCGAAGATGGCGTCGGTCGGCAGTTCGGACTCGATGGCGGCAGCGTAGGTCGCGTTGACCACGGCGTTCTGCAACACCACGTCGCTGAACTTCTTCGTCATCTTCATCTGCTTGAGGACCGACACCATGTCGCTGATGCCGCGTGTCTGGTCCGGCTGCATCGGCTCCTTGATGTGGATGACCAAGCGACGGCCCCACTTCGTCGAAGCAGGCACGCGCTTCCACTGCGGCAGATCGCCGGACCAGAATTCGCCGGGGAACGTCGAGCGAATGTGGTAGGCCATCGGGCGACCGTACATGTCCTTCTCGACGCCACGCGACAGGCCCACTTCGTCCATGCCGTTGTTCGGGTTGCACAGGCGCGTCGGAGACACGGACTGGAACGCGGTGCGGAATGGGCGACCCTTCGCAGGCAACCACTCCACGGTGCCGAGCACTTCGCCGGTGAAGCCGAAGCCCACCACGTCGAGTCGGATGATATCCGTGAAGGTCATGGTGCCGCCAGCGTCGAACCAGCACTCGGTCGAATCGGCCATCAGGTTGAAGCGCGACTCGACGATCTGCGAGAACTTGTCGGCCCACTCTTCGGTCGCGCCGAGGGCTTCCCAGTCCGGCATCGAGATCAGACGGAACTGCGTGCCGACGATGGAGTCGCGGTGCGTGTGCATCGCGCCAGTGAGGAAGCCATCGTTCTGCACGGAGTCGCGGCTGCGCGCATCCATGATGTCTTTGCTGCGGTTGATCTGCGAGTCGGGGGAAATGATTGGAGGATTCCATCGCAGCATTTCAGCGGAGGTGCGGCTGGCCCCTTCGAGGCCACCACCCATCGCGTTCTGCTGCACTGGAGCGTGTGCCGTCGTGACGGCCGGGAGTTGTTCGCGTTTGCCCATGATCGGTTAGAAGTAGAAGGTTGCAGGGCCGCTCGGCACGCCGCCGATTGGGGAGCACACACCGAGCGCCGACTTCAGCGACATGATGTAGTTGTAGAGATCGGTCTTGCGCGCAGCGGTGAACTCCACGCGCTGACCGTTCTGATCGACGACAACGCGGGCGCTGCCGCCTGTCACCAGATCGTGATACGCCTTCTCTGCTTCCGTGAGGCGCGTGGTGTAAAGCAGTACGTCGGCTGGGGATAGTACACAGTTCATATTGCGGTTCCTTTCTAGGCGAGTGCTTGGGCTAATCCTGCGAAATCGTAGCCGGATTTTACTCTAGTGGCATTCGGCGTTTCCCCTTCCGGTGTCCGCACGAAATCGTTCGCCGCGCCATCGCTCCAGTCGGTCGCCCACGACGGCGGGTTCTCCCAGTCGATGCTCTCGACCCGGACGTAGCTGGAGACGGCCACGCCGATGCCGTAGTAGCCCAAATCCCATGCCTCGTTTCGCGTGGTGCCGAGGTGTTCCCAGCCCTTGTCGGTTCGGACCTCGGCGCACAACTCGTTGAAGTATTCGATGGGGAGCCAGTCCGGGAATCGGTACATGCCCTTGCCCGGCTCGATGCTGTCCAGTCGGCCGTCGAGGTCGTCCTTCAGCATGTCGGAGTTCAGCATCAGCACCGGCACGTCGCCGCGTGCGGCCGACTTGTCGTCCTTCCGGCCTGAGTCCGGGAACGAGACGCGGGCGCGTGGCTGGCCGCGTGCGTGGTCGCCCTTCAGCAGCACGAAGCGCTGTGCGTTGCCGCTCGCGTACAGCCAGCGCCAGAAGTCGTATGCGCGGCTCGTGGTGCCTTTCTTACCGCCCGAATCGCAGCCTGTCATCTTGATGCCCATGACGCGGCCGGTGTCGTCGTCCAACTCGTACTCGCGCTCCATCACCTGCGGCACGATCAGCTTCCAGTCCTCCAGATAGGTGTGTGGCCGCACTGGGTACGGGTCGCCATCATCGTCCAGTCGTTCCGACTTCGTGATGTGGAAGCGGTCGATGAACACCATGTCGAACGGCATGCCCGGCGCGATCCCCTTGACCTCGATTGCGAAGCCACCCTTCTGCACGTCGATGGTGGCGATCAGGAAGCGCACGCCCTTCGGCACCTTCTTCTGCGGCAGCGGCTCGGCGCGGGCCTTGATGTTTTCCGGCAGGCGGATTTCGCGCAGCGCTTTCGACAGGTACGGTTCACCCAAGTCATTGTTGTGGAATTTCTTCAAGCCCTCTTCGGACCCGGTGCGCTCGTACTCGTCCTCGGCGTCGAGGTACATCACGACAAGCTGCTTCCACGTCACGAACGCGGCGGCGATCCCGCGCAGCCAGAACGACGCGATCATGGATCGGATGCCCTTACCGATGCGCAGGCCGGTCGGCAGCACGGCTTCGCCGTCCTTCACCCACATGCCCCACAGGTTCATGTCGTAGCGCTCGTCTTGGTGGATCGGCTCCGCGCACTTCGGGCAGTGGAGGCGCGCTGTCTCGCCCGCATCCAGATTCGACATGCCCTCTTCGCGCCGCCATTGCAGGTGCTTCCACTGGCCCTCGAAGTAGTGATCGCAGTGAGGACACGGCCAGTACCAGCGCCGCTTGTCGCCCCGGTTGTACAGGCTGATGATTCCCTTGCACGGTGGTGCCTCGTGCGGTGTAGACGGAATCCACTTCATGTCGAGCACTTCGCGGGACGGCGACGACTCGACGAGGCACATCGCGTTCGACTTGTAGGTGGTGGTTCGCTTCGCGGCCAAGTCATACACCTCGCCGTCGCCGCCGATATCGTCGTCGATGCGGTCACGGTCGGTGATGACCACGCGGCCGATTGGCTTACCGGCGACCTCCGTTGGCGTCGGCCACGAGATCGACAGCAGCATGCCGTTGCGGTACTGCTTGTCGAACGTGTTGTCGGCCGACGAGCCGGGCATCATCAGCTTGCCCACCTGATCGCTGTACGTGTTCAGGCGATCCACCCGGCGCATCGAGAAGTCACGCGCCGCCGTGTTGGTCGGGCAGACGATCATCATGTCCATCGGGTCGATGATGACGGAGTAGAGGATCGTGTTGATAATCAGCGAGTCGGTCTTGCCGCACTGCGCCGGGCCGACGAACACCATGCCTGTGAACGTGGTGGACGCGAACACGTCCATCGGCTCGCGCATGTACGGCACCTTGGAATTGAGCCACGGCCCGACGTATGCACCGGGGCTGTTCACATGCCGGTATGCAGCAGCGGCCTCGCTGACCGACATGCGTTCCGGGGGTCGCAGCATTTCGGCGCAGTCGAACACCAACTCGCTGATGGCGGCATACTCTTTCTTGTCAAAGTTCATCGTCGTCCTCACGTTTAGCAATCTTCACGGCGCGCTTCATAATGCGGGCGTCCACCGCAGCCAGTTCCAGTACAGCGTCGATCACCTCCATGTCCATCGACAGCAGCGTGACGAGGCGCTGCGCCATGCCCTCGGCTTCAGGGCTGATCGGGAGTTCCTTGTCCTCCACCTTCTTCGGCTTGAACTGCTCGCGGACCTCGGCGTACAACTGCTCCAGCATGGAGTCGCCAAGCTGCTTGACGATGCGCCGCTGCGCGTCACTCAGTTCCGACTGCATGTCCACCGTGTCCGACATCAGGCGCACGGACATCTTCATCAGCTTCATCAGCGCGCCGATGGTGCCGACTACTCGCTCGGTCGGCCACAGGTCGCCGTTGGCCTTCTCCACTTCCTGCCGCGTCTTGATGGCGGTCCAGAACTCGCGGGCCAGCGCCTTCGGCAGATCGGCCGGGTTCATGCGCTTGATGTGGCTCTCGATGTCGCCCAGTGGCTTGACGAGGAACGGCGCTGCGACTTCGAGCCGCCATGTCTCCGTCCCGTTGCGGTTGCCGGTCGCCGGGCATCCGTGCAGCTTCTCGACCAGTACGCGGTGATCCATGCGGAAGGCGATGGACAACTGGGACAGGTTGAGGCCGTCATAAAGCATTTCGCGTGACTCGTCGTCCAGACTGCTGGTGCGACGGCGTGTGGTGTGCTGTGATGGCATTAGATGCGTTCCTTGATGACTTGTTGCAGGAGTCGAACCGGCAGACGCATGATGTCCGCTACGTGGTTCGCGTGGTACGGTTGAAGCTCGCGTGAGCAGTTGCGGTATGCGGCGTAGGTCGCGTAGGCGATGCCAATGACCTTGCACGCTTGCGGCGGGCCGAGGCCGAGGTGCCGCTCGAATTTGACTAGCGTTTTATTCGGCATGAATGAAAAATCCCCACCTATCCAATGAATAGGAGGGGATCATAACCGCCTTCGAGGCTGTCAGTACGTTTTCAGAGTTCGTCCGTCTCAAACTCCCGCGACTCGCCGTAGTCCTCCAGCGCCTCGTGGACGGCCTCCCAGTCTTCGTCGGTTTCAGGCATGCGGCGCATCTTGCCCAGCATCTTCATCAGCTTGCGCCGCATCTTCTGCATGATGCGCTTCAGCATTTCCTGCCCCACGTCCTTGTTGTTGAGCGCGGACACGACCTCGCGGTCCTTGGTCTTGTCGCACACGATCAGGAAGACGGTGACGCGGTACTTCTGACCTTGGCGCGAGAGTCGGCCGATGAACTGCTGGTACAACTCAAGGCTCCACGGTATGTCGAAGAACACGATGATGTGACCACCCAGTTGCAGGTTCAGACCATGACCGCCCGACGCCGGGTGCATCGCCAGCAGTGGAATCTTCCCATCGTTCCACGGCTTCTTCAGCTTGCCCTCGGCGTCCATGAACTTGATGCCGGGGAAGTGCTTCTTGAGCCGATCCTTCGACGACTTGTGGTGGTAGGCGACCAAGATATTCTTGCCCTGCGCCTCTTCCACGATCTGCTTGAGCATGTCGATCTTGTGGTCGTGAATGTGGTGGACCTTCAGCACCTTCACATGGTCGTCGTCCTCGCTCTGTCCCGGCTCCAGCTTGGTGTCGTACAGCACGCCGGACGCCATCTGCAACAGCTTCTGCGACAGCGCCGCCGCCGAGTCCGCTTTCACCACAGTGCCGTCGTCCAGCTTCGTCACCATCGTCTGCTCCATCGACAGGTACTTCGCCATCTGCTCCTGATCCATGTGGACGACGCGCTGCACGTACAGCGGTTCTTCGCGTTCGAGGTAGTCCTTCTCCTTCATCACCAAGCAGATGTCGCTGATCTTGGCGAGGATGGCCTTCTCCGCGCCCGGCCGCAGCTTGAGCGAATGGTCGTAGCGGTTCTCGACGAAATACTTCTCGCGGTAGTGCGTGACCTTCCGGCCAAGGCGCGTGCCGCAGTCGAGCAGGAAGATTTGCGAGAACAGTCCCTCGTAGCCTTCGGTGGCCGGGGTCGCGGTCAGAATGTGCAGGCGCTTGATCGGATTCGACGGCTGCGTGCGCACGGACTTCAGCGCCTCGAAGCGGCTGGACTTGTGATCCTTGAAGCCGCTGCTCTCGTCGATGATGACGATTTCGTAGGGCCAGTCTTTGCCGTAGAAGTCCACCAGCCATTCGATCCAGTCGCGGCTGATGATGTGGATTTGCTTGCTCGACAGTGCGGCCTCTTCGCGCAGCTTGATGACGCGATGCGCGACCAACTGGTCCGCGTACTTGCCGCGCTCCGTGGGGAACATCTGCCGCTCAAGGCCGTCTTGCAGGCACTGCTTGCGGTACGCCTTCAGGCGCTTGTCCTTGTCATCGACGTGGATCACCTGCGGCACGAACGGCGCAAGATGCCGCCACGTCCGAAACTCGTCCGGCCACGTCGTCAGCGCCACCTTCTTCGGCCCGATGATAAGCACCTTCTTGCCGTCGCTGATCTTGAAGTCGTTCAGCAGATCGACCACCAGCGTGGCGGTGCTCACGGTCTTGCCGAGGCCCATGTCGATGAACAGGCCGCTGTACGGATTGTCCCGCAGGAAGTTGTAGGCGGTCTGCTGGTAGTCGTGCATCGCCTCGCGTTCCAGCTTCACATCGCTGAACAGCTTGCGGATTTCCCGCAGTATTGACATATCGCTCAACGCAAAATCTCCATCGCATCTTCAAGGTTATCGACCACGAACACTTCAACGCCGTGGTCCCGCATTTCTTGGTGAACGAGAAGCTGGTGTGGTTCCGGCTTCTCGCCAAACTTCTTCAACTCCATAAAGATCACCCGGCCGCGCCGCATGCCGATCCTGTCCGGTGGGCCGTCGTAGCCGGGCGACACGAACTTCAGCCACAGCCACCCGCGCTTCTCCGCGTACTTGCGAACCGACTGCTCCAGTTCGGCCTCCAGCGGGTCCAGCTTCTTTTTCCTAGGCTTCCACTGTGTCGTCATTTTCTTCCTCGTCAACGTAGCCGCGTTCTTCCTGACACGCCTTGCAGACGCGCATGCCTTCCGGTGCGCGGGTGTATTCGATCCATGCCTCGCGCACGGTCTTCTCGGTGGTGCGCTGGCACAGGCTCTTGCGCGTGGCGAGATCGACGATGTGCGCCGTCTTCTGCTTCGGCAGGGACGCCAGCTTGTATCCGCTGCGGTTGGCGTTGCGCGGGTCACGCACGGTCAGGCCAATGTCGTTCAGGCGCGCATACGCCTCGCGGATATAGAACTCGTAGTCGATGTCGTCCGGGAAGTCGTCCGGGAAGTCCAAGCACGGCACCGCGCCAGTCGTACCGGCCACGCGCTTCTTGTCCTCGCTGTAGATCGCCTCACGCACGCCTTCACCGATGTACCAGCGGATCATGCGGCCGAGGTGTTCACCGCTGCGCGTGTATGCGCCCGACTTGCCCACCTGCTTCACGGCCACGAACTGCGTGATGTCTGCGCAGCGCCGGATGGTGCGCTCGATGTCCGCGCCCTTCATCAGATAGTCGATCACGGCGGTCGAGCAGATGTCGTAGGTCGGGTCGTGCTTGTCCTGCAAGCCTGCTGGTGCAAACAGCCCCTTGCGCTTGGCCTTCTTCACTTCGCCGGTCTTGTCGTCCTTCACCAGCGCGATGTAGCTGTTCACGTCGCGGCTGTAGACGCCTGCATACTCGACCTCTTCGGTTTGCAGCGAGCAGTCCATTTCCCAGTCGAACACGATGGCGGTGAACAGGCCATACTTCTCTTTCGGGATCACGGTCACGATGCCGTCCGTGTTGGCGCTGATGACGTTGAAGCCGACGCCAGCTTCGTGCAGGCGCTCGATCAGCATGAGCAGGCAAAGCTGCCCGGTCAAGGTGGTGGAGATCATCATCTTCGGCGCGTACATGATCGAGTACGGCGAACCGGCCTTGCCGAACGTGCCGTTATTCACAATCTTGAACGTGCCTGCATTGCGGTCGTATTCGATCCAGACTTCTTCCGGCTCGCCTGCATCCTTCAGCACCTGCGCCTTGAACTTGAACACGTCGCGCTTGTCCACCGACTCGCGGAAGATCGGCGTGAACACGCCCTCCAGCGAATCCGGCTCGTAGCCGCAGGCGAGCATCAGGCGCGGGTAGTAGGCGCGCACGTCGCGGTCCACGATGATCGTGTCGTCGTCTGCGATGAAGCTGCGGCTGTGCTCTTTGCTGTGCAGGCCACCAATGCCCATCTTGTAGTCGGTGTGGCCGATGCGCAGCTTCAGGTCTTTGATGGCCTGCGGCAGTTTGACCACGCCCCAAACCTTCTTCAGCTTCTTGTTGCTCGCGTCGATCACGAAGTCCGTGTTGCACACCGTCTCCAGCATGTCCTGCAACTGCTTGGTCTTGAAGCGGATGAACGCTGGCGGCTCGTAGCGGAAGCGCATGCTGCGCACCTTCGGCTTGTCCGGGCGTTCCTCGGTGATGCGCTCGTACTTGACCTTGAACTGGGCCTCGGCCATCTGCGCGTCTGACTTGCTGCGCACGTCGAACTTCAGGTCGTTCGACATCCATGCGCGGGCGATCAGTTCGGACTTCAACCGGCGCTTCAGTTCCGCCGTGGTGGCGAGGTCGTTGTTCATGTAGTCGATCACACGCGGCCGGTCGGTCAGCAGGTTGATCGGCTTCGTGAATGGGATCGGGGTTTCTTGCAGGCGCTTCATGTTCATGCGAGCGCCGTACTTCTTCAGCGACAGGCGCACGCCGGGCGCGACCTCGAACAAGTCGATGTGGTCAAGCCACTTGGGGATCGTGATGCCGAAGCGGTCGAGGATTTCCCACGGCATCAGCTTCTTGTCGCCGCGCAGTTTGTTGTCCACGATGATGAAGTCGTTCAGCTTCTTCAGCATGGCGCACGTCACGCCTTTCTGCATCGCGTAGCAGATCATCGGCACGTCGTAGTTGAGGCCGTTGAACGTGTAGACGCGGAAGCGCTGGAGGATATCGCGCATGCGGGCGCGGTCTAGTACGTGGCCCTCGTACTGCTCCAGCACCACGCGCTTGCCGGTGTCCGTGTTCTCGAAGCCGATGCACCAGTAGTTGCTGAAGCACTCGGTATCCAGCACGGCTTCCTGACGCGGCAGGAGGTAGTCAATAATTTCGGTATCGCGGGGCATGGTCGCTCCAGAAATGAACAAACCCGCAGGGTTGATTCTGCGGGCTTGTTGTTACTGCGGGTTGTTACAGATCGTCGTTGTCATCGCTGCTGCCACGCTTGCTGCGGCTGCTGCGGCTCGAACGGCTATCGCCATCATCGTCGTCCTTGTTGCGGCGGGACGAGCGGCTGCTGCCACTGTCTTCGTCGCCCCATGCGGCGCTGTCGTCGATACGACCTTCACCGAAGGATTCACCTTCGCCACGGTACTTGACGCCGACCAGACCAGCGTTGACACGCTTGCCGTAGCCTTTGCCCACCTTGACGCCATCCTGATACCAGACGCGGATCAGAATGTCGCAATAGCAGCCACCGTAGATCAGTTCTTCGATGCGTTCTTCGTCGTCCACTGGGTCCAGCAATTCGCCATCCCCATCACGCACGCTAGGTCGCTTCGACTCGCGTGCGGAGACAATCATGTGGCCTTCGTACTCTTCACGGTCGCCATCATCGCCGTTACGCAGGAAGCGCCGGTCGGCCGATACTTTGCCGCCTTTGTTCTTTGCGATCAGGTCGTCGATGTAGTCTTCGATTTCGTCAATGATCTCGCCGTGAACCTTGGCCGCAGGCTCCAGCATGCCGACGATACCGAAGGAGCCTTTCTTCTTCGGATTGCCGTCATCGTCCTTACCCTTGTACGGACGTGCGAGGTGCGGGAAGGACACGCGAGCATTGTCGATGCGGAAGTAGCCATCTTCGTAGACGATGCCGCCCTTGACTTTTTTAACGAGTACCAAACTTGCCATGATATTTCCCTTCGGGTTTAAGTGTTTATACGGTTTATACGGTTTCGGCGCTCAATCATCGAACGCCCCACCATCCCTGTCGTGTACCGGCCGACGCCGATCCTTGATAGGGACAATGGTTGTTCTGCCGGGCGGCTTAAAGATCAAGTCGTCCAGCAAGTCCGGCAAATCCTTGCGTTTATGCCCGGCTTTTGTCAGGAGGTCTTCGACCACTGACGGCGAGGCCATTTCAAGGGACTCGACATCGCCCCTATCCAGACCAAGTTCCAACAGCCTGTGCAGCGCCGCCTTCGGATGCTTCCACGCCCGATGTGTGCGGCCCTCCACCTGCTTCGTGAGCACCAGCTTCGCGTTGTCGTTCGCACGCGATTCCAGTTCCTCTTGCACCTGCTTGAAGAAGCGCTCAACTGACGGCTTCCAAGTGTAGATGCGCTCAAGCTCGAACGTCGTGAGCGTGGCGGCTTCCGCCAAGGCCGCGTCTTCGTTGTTCGCCAACTCCTTCTTGAACATAATCATCCGCTTCACGTCCACCGGCTTGTCGCCGGTCGTCACATCACCACCGGCCACGTCGAACACCACCTTCGCTCGCGCCGTGCATGTGGACTGCACGCGGCACCACATACACGCTTCCGGCGACGGCGTGCGGGGAGCGTTCTTCTCCCACGCCGCTGCCGCCTTGACCTTCACCGTCGCCGCGAACTCCAGCAACTCTTCCCGCGTGATCTCCCACACGTCGAAGTTGTCGAGTCGCGGCTGGGCGATCCTGATGATGATGCGCTGGAAGTCGTACAGCCAATCCCATGCGTAGAAGAAGCCCAGCGCGTACAGCATAGCCTGCGTGTTGTCCTCGGCGTACACCCACACGCCTTTGCCCATCTTCAGGTCGGTGATGACCATGACCTGATACGCACAGGCCACATGGTCGGCCGTGCCGCCCTGATTCGGGATCGGCGTGAGCACCGAGAAGTCCACGCGCTGTTCAACGAAATGCTCGCCCTCCAAACGACGGCACCACTTCACGTAGCGCTCGACGTGATCGACCATCACTTCGTCAACCGTAATAAAAAAGCCCCAGCCTGCGCCATCGACCCAAAAGGTCTTGTGCAACAGGTGGAGGGGCTTTTTGCCGGACTTGAGCCACTGCTCCCCGACCATGTGGCCCACGGTTCCGTAGGCCGCGTCCTCGCCAGATTCATCCGGCGCGAACAGATTGGGGATCAGCGATCCGGCACAGTTGAGCCACATCTTCGATGCGGACGGTGCGAAGACGGAGTGACCGCCCTGCACCACCCGCAGCATCGCGTCACGGATATCCGCGACGGTGAAGATGTGGTGGTCAGACATTACAGGTTGTCGTCGTCGCCGCCCTTGCCGGTGTCAGCCGCCGCGTCCAGCTTTTTGTTGGCGGCTTTGAACAGGGCTTCCAGCAGATCGTCGTCCACTTCGGCCAAGCGCTCGGCTTCACCGATGTCTTTAATCAGCTTTTTGGCGACCGGAGCGCCGAGGTCTTCCTTGACCTTGTTCAGCAGCGCGGTCACGTCTTCGCGGGTGACTTTCTTGGCGCGAGTCGTGGTCTTCTTCTCGTCGTCTCCGTCCTTGTCCTTGGCCGAGGCACGGCTGCGGGTGGTGGTTTTCTTGTCTTCGTCGCCGCCTTTGTCCGACGAATCGGCGCTACCCGATTTGGCGTTCAGGGCTTCGGTCAGGGCGATGATTGCAGCAAGCAGTTTTTCCAGCATGGTAAGGCTCCATTAAGTTTTGGCAGTAAGGGGTTGCTCGCGTTCTGCCAGTTGGCGAGCATGTGGTTCAAACACTTCATCTTCCAGCACTTCGTCCAGCGCCGCCTTCAACCGGGCGAGTCGTTCTACCGACTCATGGCCCGGATGCTCAAGGCGCTGGACGACTTGCATTTTCGCCGCGTTCAACGCTTTCACAAAGTCCCTGCGGCGGTTGAAACCGAAGCTCGTGTCTTCGTAGTCAATCATCACTTCCTCTTGGCGTTAGCACTATTCGCTGCGACGGAGTGAACTATAAACTCCAACATTGCGCTTCGTCAAGTGTTGTGCGACAATATTTTCAACATATTTTCCAAAGGGGGTAATGATGAAATTTCCACAATGGGTCACTGGCCCCGCCAGCGATCCCGTTTGTGAGGAAGAACTGGCGTCCAATCGCCTGCGCTTCCTCCTAATGCAAGCCGCCACACACGCCGGGCCGAAAGGCTCGATCATCGAACTGGCCGCGCACGTCGGCGTCACGCGCCAGAACCTGTACATGTACATCAGCCGTGGCAGCTTCCCGGTCGGCACGGCCAAGGCGATTGAACGAGCGGTCGGCCGCGAGTTCGTCCGCAAAGAGCATTTGGTATTCCCACTCGAAATCGAAGCAACGGAGTAGACGCATGAAGAAAAACACTGACTACACGCTCGGCAATAGTGGGCCGCTCGCCGTGTACGGTGCAGAACTTATCGATCATGGCTTTGCGATTGTGCCTATCGCGGTCGGTAAGAAGGCACCAAATTTCGACAACTGGGAAAAGTCCCGCTCGACTAAAGGGCAACTCGAAGAGTGGATCGAGAACGGCCACAAGCGAGCGGGCATCGGCATCCTGACCAAGCACACGCCGGGCGTCGATCTGGATATCCGCGACGAAGAACTCGCGCTGCTTGCCGAGAAAAAGGCACGCAAGATTTTCGGTGACGCGCCGGTTCGGATCGGCATGGCACCGAAGCGCCTGTTGGTGTATCGCACCGATAAGCCGTTCAAAAAAATGCGGTCCAACAAATACCGCACGCCGGACCCGATCAGCGATGACGAGTTCGAGTTCCATCAGATCGAAATTCTGTGCGACGGCCAGCAGTTCGTGGCGTATCACATTCACCCGGACACGAACAAGCCGTATGTATGGCCTGCGGAAGAGATCGACAAAGAAGGCGCGGTCGTGTCGGAAGGCGGGCCGCGTTCGATGCGTGTCGAAGACCTCCCGACGATCACCGAGGAACAGTGTCAGGAACTGATCGACTGGTTCGAGGATCAGTGCGAAGGCCGTGGCTGGGAACTGGCGAAGAAGCAGCGCATGCAGTCGAGCGGCAACGTCGATCTGGACAACGAGTTCATTGAGGACACGCACCCGGTTGACATCAGCTACGAGAAGCTGCGCGCCACGCTGATGATGGTTTCCGGCGCGGACGATCACGACATCTGGTTCCAAGTCGGCATGGCGCTGTACCACCAGTTCGACGGCGACGAAGATGGCCGCGAGTTGTGGCACGAGTGGTCGGAGACGGCGCACAACTACGACGGCGAAGCGCTCGACCGGCGCTGGGACACGTTCGACATCGGCGGCAAGAAGCGCGCACCGCTGACCGCTCGCTACATCATCAAGCTGGCGAAGGAAGGCGAGAGCGACCGTGCGCAAAAGCACGTCCTGAAGCTGAACGAAATGTTCATCGTGGCGAAAGACATCGCGGACTGGGAGAAGGCGCGTGCGGCCACGCAGCAGGCTGAACTCAACTCCATCGCACGCTCGGCCGTGATCGCGCTGGCGAAGGAACGCCTCGACAAGATCCTGACGTACAAGACGCCCATCAGCGAAGTGCGCAAGGCGCTGGCCTACGACAACTCGAACGAGCAGGTGCCGGGCTGGGCCTCGACGTGGGTGTACGACACCAGCGACGACAAGTTCTTCTGCACCGAGCGCAAGATCAGCGTGACCAAGCAGGGCTTCGACGCCATGTACAACCGGAAGGCGCTGACCAAGAAGGACATTCTGGAGGGTCGGTCAAGTCCGTCCTCCACCGCGTCCGAACTGGCGCTCAACGTGTTCAAGATCGACACCATCCAAGGCCGACGCTACATGCCCGGCGAAGACCCGATGTTCAACAACTCCGAAGGTGTGTTCGCCAACACCTACCCGGAACACGAGATTCCCGATCTGCCGCGCAAGCTGAAGCCGCGTGACACCATCGCCGTCAACCGCGTGAAGAACCACATCAGGCACCTGCTGTCCGAACCGCGTGAGCGCGAACTGTTCTGCGACTGGCTGTCGTGGATCGTGCAGAATCCCGGCCAGCACGCGAACTGGTCCGTGCTGCTGCAAGGCGTGGAAGGCGACGGAAAATCCTTCTTCGGTTTCCTGCTGCGTGCAGTCATGGGTCCGTCCAATGTGCAGATGCTGAACGCGCACATTCTGGAGTCGCCGTTCACTGACTGGGTTGTCGGCCAGTGCGTGACGTGCATCGAAGAGGTCCGGCTTATCAAGCAGCACAACAAGTACGAACTGATTAACCGCATCAAGCCCTTCATCACGAACAACGTGATCGAGGTTCACCCGAAAGGCAAAGCTGCATACGATGCCGTCAACACCACCAGCTACCTGTTCTTCTCGAACTACCGGGATGCGCTGCCGCTGGACGATGACGGTCGCCGGTATTGCGTGCTGTTCTCGAAGTGGCAGCGCAAAGACAAGCTCGATGCGTTCAAGGCCGAGAACCCGGACTACTACGAGGAACTGTACGCCACGCTGGACAACTGCGCACCGGCACTGCGCGACTGGCTGCTGCACCGCGAGCAGTCGAACGGCTTCAACGCGAAGGGCGATGCGCCTGACACCCCGGCCAAGCAGTACATGATCCGTCAGGCCCGGCCGGAATTCGTCAGCAATCTGGTGGACTTGATCGAGCAGCGCGTTCACGCACTGGTCACGAACGAACTGCTGTCCGTGTCGGCCTTGTCCGAGGCGATGGCCGACGCCGGTTATGACGTGCCGCTGAAGAAGGCGATGGGCGCAATGCTGTCTCGCGCCAAGTTCGACGACATGGGGCGCATCCGTTTGGGCGAGGATCGGCACTATTTCTACTCGCGGGAGCCGGATTTGTTCAAATCCGACCAAGGCGGCGGAATTTTCGAGTTCGACATCAACAAGATCAAAAAAATGGCGCGACGGTTGATGGACGAGCACGAAACCGACCTCTGATCTAGCGTTTTTCACGAAAAGCGGCCTTCGGGTCGCTTTTTTCATTTCCGGTCGCTTTTCGGTCGATTTCTCGCGTTTTTGACCAAATCAACGGCTCGGCACACATTTTTGCGGACAAATCGCATTTTTTCTCGCGTTTTACTCTCTTTTTGTATTTTTTCTTGTCAGGAGTGTCCCTAATGTCCCGAAAAACAATAGAAATGAATACGTGTAACAGGTAAAAAAATAAAATGTTGTAGGAATACAGCTAGTTTGATTTGGTCGATTATTGCGGACATCAGGGACAGAACCCTTTATGCAACTTGGTTGACAGCCCGGAAGGCTGTTGGTGCCATAGGAGGCTCGAAAAAAGCGTGGAGAACGCGGCTCTCCGCGCCA
>Ga0247741_1000202_pt1 | contig 38306 bp, 35 predicted proteins | sample UWRJL213509R2_FD_180945 | JGI IMG/M metagenome (GOLD analysis project Ga0247741, IMG submission 180945) | Plant litter microbial communities from Arlington Agricultural Research Station in Wisconsin, United States - UWRJ-L213-509R-2 | ecosystem: Environmental > Terrestrial > Plant litter >... | reverse complement strand
AAAGATTGGAATTCTAGCCCTAAGTAAGGAACGTCGGTGGGATAGAATGTGGTCTTCGAGGGAGTGATGGCGAGCACGTGCCGCTCTCTGCTTCGTACCACCATCATCCCTCGCCGCTCGTGCTCGCAAAGGCGGCCGCGGCCTTCTCAGTTTTCACCCACCCACCACTCCCAGGCTGAATAGCTGCTGCTATTCAGTGCCACCGTCGATCAGGTCTTGGAAATTTTTTTTTTAGCCCTGTCTGGGAGACGGACCCATTGCGAGACTAACACATTAGAAACCTTGATAAAAGCCAGTTGCAATCGACGGCGGCGATATTCCCTCCCGCCCGTCGCAGCTCGTCTCGAATGGTCATGTCTCCCGACATGGGCTGGAGAGCACTGTCGTGCTTTTGCCCACATGCTAGCTAGTTTCAGCTATGCTACTGTGATCCACTAACCAACAACCCAGAGTGCTGAAGCAGAACGACAACTCAAAGACCCACTTTTCAAGACCCATCCCCACCAGCCTATTGTTTGCTCCAACCAAACATTAGGTAATATCGACCGGGATAGACCTTTGCTTTTTCGAGATGAAGCCCCTTCCATACCTGGACACTTTAGTACCTGGACACTTTAGTGGTAAGGTCTTACCCTGGTTGAGTTTGAACATTGAGTGTGAATTTTGAAAGTCCGGTTTTTTCCAGGAATGCGCGTGCGTTATGTAAGGCACGTGATTCGGTTCTTCTTATCCAGGTTGAGATTTTGCAACTCCGCAACTCCGACCTGCTGGTGTTTGATGAGAGCAGCCAAAATGTGAATCGATATGAGCCATGTCGATTTCACGTTGAGGGATTGCGTTTACTTTTGAGGATCAATGTAGATGTTATGGGATTGGTTTCATCCGGAGGAGAGAGGAACGCGCCTGCATTCCTCTCTTCCCCGGTCTTGTTGGGTGACTTATGTTCACGATGTTCTTAGTTTGTGATATACACGCTGATCCTCACCGCCACTTATCACAGGAGTGCATTGTTCAGGTGGTGTGACTTGAGGGTTGGGTTGGGTTGTGAATTGTAGGTGCGGTTGTGGGTTTGAGTGTCCAGGTCTGCCCCGTAGGGCTATTGGTATCTTGAAATGAGTTGAAACGGAGAGTGGGTTCGGCAGTCGGTTTGAGCACCGGACCGGTGTTTGGTCTAATCAGGGATGCCAAAGTGTGCCTGACGCTTTATTGATGTCGTTCCCCTTCGTTCGTATCTCTCTCTGGTCTTTCGAGCGCCGCTACTAGCATCCTCAGGAATGGGCGCGTCATCGGTTCGAATCTCTTGATACTCCTCCACCCCGAGCTGGTTCGACACAGGGCACAGCCATTCACCTCATCCTCAAACAAACAGACTGGTTCTTCGGACACCCGACTGAGCTGGCCGTGAAAGAGATATCCACTATCTTAGGCCCGTGGTACGCTTCGCTTGCCTTCTCTTCATTAATTCTTGCTCCGTGGCTCCTCTTTTGTCCCTATTCTACGTTGGATACCTGTTTCATGGGTTTTTTATGAGAGTCGTGGCATTTTCCATTATGTTTCGATTCCAAGAGATGAGGGATGCATCTTCTCGCAATATTGACTTCCCTTCGCTCATTGCTCATAAACCATCCTGCAGCTCGTTATAAAGTGCCATCGGCACGAGGTCTACCTATCATTATTAATCGCTGGATCATCTACACCTCGCCTTCGAGCGTAGTGGCAGAACTAATGATATACTTTTTTGATTCAGTGCCGATGTGCTATTGAAGAGCGTTCTACTATTGCGTTTTTGTTATGACTTTTCTGTCATTCTTTGCATTCGAGCGCTCAAGTTGACAGGTGCGAGTAATGTGGATGAGACCCACTCTGCTCGAAGAAGGCGTTACACCGTCTTTCTCTCCTAGGCTTCTCATTTTTGAACCGAGGATTAAAAAATCCTCGCTTGTCTTTCGTCATGATTTCTCTCTTTACTTTCTAATTACTATCGAACACTTTGGAAAATCTTCGCATCTAGATGTCTGTAATACTTCCGCTTTCGCTTTGCATACACACATGACGTTTTTTGCGCTGTTTTCCACTCCTCCCCTGAACAAGGCCCACGCTCGGGCACCTCCTCTTCGTGCTATTTCTTCCACCCCCTTTTTTCAGCCACCATTAGGCAAATCTCACAACGACCATCGGCATTTGGCGTCTGCTTTACTGTTATCCGCTGGGTTATTCACCCCTCGTCTTCAAGTGCTTATTAACCAATGATTTAGGACCGATTGTTTGTAGAAGCCATGTTGATGCACTGTCGAGAAGTATCTCGTCTCTAGGACCTTCCCTTTGTTATCAATCGTTGCTGCTTCCTTGCGAAGCTCTTGAACCGATCTGTTCATCTATAAAACTGCGCTATGCTCGTCATTCGATGTTTATCTCGAACGAGGGGACTACCATCCAAGTTTCTTTTACGAAGAATTGCTCCCGATTATATTTTCTCATAGGGCGGTCGCATACACCTAGCCGCTCTCAAGTCGTAGCTACCGGGAGCCTCTTCTAATTCGTGTATCGCGCCTTATGGCTGTCTCGATCGCTCACCATGACAAACACCTCTCCAAATTTACTATCCTGCTTCAACTATCTATTATTCGATGGGGCGCCTCTGGTTGGTGGGCTAGATCACTGATTCAGCGCAGGAGCCTTCTGATCTTCGTGTATCCTCTAACCTTTCCATTCGTTATCTATACTCTGACTCACAGAAAATTAGAGCTCAATAGGAAAACGGTCGGTGTCCGGAGCTGCCGCCGATGCATCATCCTTCCATTGTGAATCAAATCCTCCAAGCAGATCCCGAATCTATTCTTACAAACTATAATACTTCCACTGCGTGCACAGGTTCGCTGTAATTTTCTTTCTATACCAATATTCTACCCAGTGACACTGATTATCGGAATTCAGTCTGATCAACTGTGATTTTCCGATGACTCGATGCGGGGAATGTTCACTGAATCCCTTCGGCAAGTCTAATTTTGTCCCCGGAAGGTGTTTCATTCCGTCTCCAAGGCGCTGATGCACAGCATGGTATTCACTGACGTGTGCTTCTCGCCCTTAGTTTAATACTTGTGTTCTCATACACCACCCTTGGCTTTTACGGTAATATTCAGTTCTCGTTCTTTGGCGCTGGATGGCCCAAAGTTCCTGATACTCTTGCCTCGATGAATCAACCGGTATGTCGGTTGTGTACCGCCAGACTAACTTCTCCGGAATGGTGAACGTCGCTTGTATTGCAATAGGATTTTCACAACCCCCAGAACGAGCATCTGCTTAATCATCCCTCAAATCACACCTTTCCAGAATATCAGCTTGGCGGCAGAAGCTCATGACTCTCGTTTTTCACCTCGCACGTTCCCCACTTCTTTCGAAGTCGTTGCGTGCTATTATTGCATCGAAGGAGATACGGACGAGGATAGAACACGCCAAAGTCCTTCGACTTTCCAAATGGATACAGGCAGTGTCGGGTGCTGTGTGACGATGTCAGTATTATTACAGCGATCTCCTGCCCTGGGGGGTCCTGTTCACTTGTCCTCTTTCTTTCCGGCAAAGAAATATGGCACCAAGCGCCCTGGAGGCACGGTGAGTACCTCCCACATGTTTCATCATTCTTGAAGCTCGAGCTGATATCTCATATCGTTCAGCACCATCAAACTTTCCATTCAATACGCCAGCCTTGGTGTGTATCTCTCTACTTCATAAGCTAGCGGTATAATCTAACAACCAACTATGAAAGCTCTACTCTATTACGACTACAGCCTCACATGGACGCGTGAAGTCAAGTACTTCTGGAGGAAGAAATTCACGTTCTCGACTGCGCTCTACATTGCATGTAGGTATGCGTTGGTCGCCAACATCATATACATACTCGCCATTAATGACAAGCTCAAAACTCTAAGGGTGAGTGACCCCAATAGCTAGGCCCCTCAAGTTACTGATGTCTTTGGTGGTCGTAGTACATCTTCAGCCACTCTGCAGTTTCCTGTTGACGACTTACGCGTGTAAAAACAGCTGCGACGCAGGATACCAATTATGCTCGGCCTTGAGTATCATCGGAAGAGCAGCCGTCCTCAGTGAGTCATTGTTTTTCATTGTTCAAGATTGAATCTTCCTTAATGTCTATTTTACGAAGCTGTATGGGGTGCAAGAACATATGCAGTATTTAGCAGGAACAAATGGGTGTTGGCTCTTTTCGGGTCATTGGGGTTCACGGTATTCATGCTAGGAGCGGTTCGTCAAATAAGTCAGCTCGAACGCATTTACTGATTGGTCGGCTAACATTCAATAGCTGCACACCCCAAATGTAGTTTGCAGCGGAAGTAAAGGCGACAAGATGTAAGTACCATTATCTCTCATCGAATCATGTGTACAAGGCTCAATCTGTCACCGCTTTAAATCCAGCGGTATGCCCTCTTTGTCGTACATGTGCTCCCTTGCCAGGTCATCTGACACTTGACCGCCAGTGACCGATCTTCTCGCGATATTCACCGTTGTTTATGAAGTATTCTCCGCGGTCTTCACCACTCTAAGGAGTTATCAAGCGCTCCGAGCTGGCGCAACTGGAGGGGTGCATACACAGAAGAAGGGGTTGACTTATTTAGTTCTTGAGCAAGGTACGTGTTTTTCAATCCCTCGAAATGATGACGAGCGATAGTGACCGACTTCAGGGCTTCTATATTTTTTGTGAGCTCACTCACCTTTATATTTGGATCTTAACACTAAGATTTGCTAGTTTCGTAACTACGTTCTCGATCACGGCCCTCATTCTACAAGTGGTGAGCAGAACATAATCTATGACAGAAAAATCATGCTAATGAAATAAATCGAACCCTTGGCTAAAGGCTGCTCCTGTAAGCGCATGACCACACGATCTTGTCGGCGGTCACCTAACTTTTCTTCTGTCCAAATTTGAACTATAGCCAAGCTCATTCATGGCAAAGCTCGTCAACGCGTTAAGTCTTCCGTGCGTAGCATTGTGCCATCTCTATTTACACCCAACAGCGCTGAATAAAGAACCTTCACAGTGTTTCTGGGATGATGACCGCTCGATTCCTCCTCCATCTCCGCGAATGGGAACATCAGGCTACAAATATGAGTGAACTCTCCTGTGGGTGGAGGGGAACAGCGATGATGTTCAAGAAAACTACTGTGCGTGACGACAATGACAACGATGAGAATCAGAACACCTTGGGCCATGGCCCTAAATGGACGGTTCATGATGAATTTGGGAATGACCCGGTGCTGGAGGCGCGGATATGGTGTAGGATGAGTGTGAATGAGAATGAGAATGAGAATGTAGACATGAATGAGGTCGGGATTCCGAGCGTGCTAGTTGTCGATACTGACATGGAGGCATCTGTGGCTTCATCTAGTACCTCAATGCATGATTCAAGGGTATGATGAGTCTCGGGGCTTGGAGATGAAGGACTTCGGCTAGACATCTGTATATACATCTAACCTGTATAGTATTCAGCGCTGTGTTTTTTAAAAAAATCTATCACACTGTATTTTATATTCTATAAAGTACCAATCGACGACATTATGCATTCGGGAGGATGAAGTATTGTCTACTTCGTTTACTCGAAGCCAGTAAAATGAACATCTAATCTAATACTTCAAAAGAGAACGCCTGGGAACAGCTTACATGATAAGTGGGGTAGCGTGCAGCGCGAGCCGGGAATGCGGAGCCGGAGGCGACGCCCAAACAAGCGCCCGCGTCTGTGTGCTTCGAATGCGAGCACTTCAGGGCGAGAAATGTCTATGGGCAACGGGGAAGTTTTAAGAAGGGAAGAATGGGTTAATTTATCCCCCGAATCCCACAGATAGACCTCAGCAAGTAGTCTACACATGACAGGAGTCTGGAAAACACGATAAACAAGTGCTTGAACATACTACTGTGCTATTCCGACCAACTCTTCATGCCAAGTGACGCGTGATGAGCCTTCGAAAGACGGAAAACACTTCAAATTTGAGAAAGGCGCATGATACAACAAAAAATTCTCTTCGACACCAAAATTCGCCTTTTTGGTGCTATTGAGCCACCTTGAAAGATTTTTTGTCCCACTCTTCAAACAAGATTGGGTGAAAGATCCGAAGCCCTTCAATGGGTGACCAGCGATGGGTAAGTGCGCTGATTTGCCCATTCTACAGGTGCCATAGTTTATCATAAGATTTCTTATCAAATAATTGGGCTGTATACTGTACAATTCCAACCCAAAGTCCAGATAACGGGTACCACACGGGCCATAAATTATTTGAATTTGAATTAATTATGTTCCTATCCCGCGGCGGACCGCGGGCAAGCAAAGCTTGTAACCTTACAATGTCGAAATACTGGTGCTACAAGCATACAGTGAGTGTCCGCGTGGCTATTCGTCAAAACGAAGTTTATGACAATGTCAACATCGAGAATATTCTCAGGATTAGGCGCTGATTAATGATTACTTACTCTGTGTGAGCTAGCACTGCGAAAAGTACGGGCCAATCGTAATTTCATTTCAGCGTCATGACCATCAGCTGCATGACCTGTGACGTACGCTTATGATATAATGCAGATCTGTCCGCCGGTTTTGTCCCTTCATCCGCACCCAGATCAGCTTATCGCTCAGTTATCGCCCAGCTTGATTACATGACCCCTCTTAACAATGAATTTGATGGGACCAGCTTGTTTTTGACAACGGCCGTTCGAAGCTCTTGTGTTCCCCCTCTATGACGAGGATGGAAAGGCGAAATGGTTTGGAGAATGATGTGAAACAGCACCCGTCCTATCTTCCTTGGTTCTCTGCTATCTTGCGGCCTAGTGACCTATTACAACGCCACATATAAATCACTTTGATATTTTTACGGGGTCTCACGAAACTATGAGCTCACATTTTCGGGTGCCCTTTTCTGCTCCAGGGAATATCTGGCCCGTATGTTCTTTATATCGCTGAAATCTGTAATTACATCCGCATCGAGTATTCGTTTCGTGTCCGGTGTGCTTTCAGACTGTCTCTATGGGTAGCGCAGATATCTTCCGTACTTGGGTTCAATTTGTGAATTGTGGGACAGAGGACGGGAGAGGTCTATACCACTAATCCTCGAACTTCACCCACGCCCAAGAGAGCCCGCCGTGAATTTCCATCATGTTCAGGATATGGCACCTGCTGTCTGTGATTCGTTTCATTTATTGCTGTCATTACCGTAGGGGAGATCCCGTGCATCAATACCACATGCGTGAGTCGTCTTCGAGTTGCCCATGAGGTTTCTGCATGTTTAAAAAACATAGTTCAAACGTAGTCAGTCAACTCACAGGACGGTTGAAGTCATTTCATACTCTACATGACAGGAAACTAAACATCACATATAGCACATTACTTATAGACCCTAATCTACACAAAAAGGTTAGATACGATCCATGCTGTAAAGTAGAGGTGTGAAATGGATGGCTAGAATACGGCTTGAATGGTCCGAGGTCAACATCTACCAGGCGCTTATTCCCCAATGAGGTGTTAGTAAATAAATTGCCCTGGGACACGGTGGCTGGACGTCGTGGAATGATTAACCGAGCATAGATGAATGAGTAGAATGCATTATGATGGTCTTCCGCTACTAGTATGTATATCAGCGAATCACCCAACGTACAAAGGTAATTGAATTCGCATCCAGGGGGTCCCTGAAAACAAAAAGAGGGGTAGTATGAGTCGTCAGCGCCTACTAGTCGCCTATCTTCAACGATGTGGTGTGATATTTTGAGAACACTACCCCACAACAAGGCACACACGTGTTATTCTCTATTAGACGCTTAAATTGAATTGATCAGCTCAAAGCGGGGCATGACCAAGATTAAAGATACAGCATCACTCGAAACTGGGGTGCACTCCCAAATGTTTGTTACCCACGCACTGGCTCGGACATGTAATTGGTGGATGTTTATACCGACGCTGTATTCGCAGTCGTAGCTGGAGACTTAACGCCTCTGTATGGCAAGCGACTACGAAATGCTGTTGTTTTTATAGTTTTTGTAAATCAGTAGGGTATAAATAAAGGTGTTATAACCCGTTCTTTCTATCATTCATGATCAGTTTCACACTTACCCCTTGAGACATTTCAATCTTTATATCATGAGCGGACAGCAAGGAAATCCGGGTACACCAGGCAACCCAGGTTGTGGCGGTAGGGGTGGAGGTGGAGGTGGTGGAGGTGGAGGTGGATACGATGCTAATGATGGTGCTGATGGCGCCAATGGTGCTCCATGCGGGTGCCCTCCTGCCAATGGAAATCCAGGAAATCCAGGGAGCTATGAAGGAGGGGGAGGTGGTGGTGGTGGTGGAGGAGGAGGAGGAGGATACGAAGAGGAGGATGAGGAGTATGAGGAGTTGGTCAAGGAATTGAACGAGATGTACGAGAAGTTGGACGAGTTGTACGAAGAGTTGAAGGAAGAGTTGAACCGGTTGAAAGAGGAGTCGGATTGAGCGTGAACAACGGCAGATAATCAGAAAAAAAGAATATTGTTAATTAGGCGATGCAATCACATTAGTAATGTCCCATTTATTATGTCTGCGTGCCCGATTGCATTCTCTACATGCACCCCGCTTCTTGCTATGTAATCTACTTGCAGCTGTGATGTTATATTACTTGCCTTTTCCTTACCTACTTTCGATATGCTCTGGTTAATAACCCATTCGTAAATTTCTGATCAATATTCACATGCCTCCGCTGTAAGTCTTAAAAGGAGGTTGAAAGCGATGCAAACTGGTGTAGAATAACCTTACATTCTAATGCCAAAATAACCGATTCTCGTGAGTGTTCTCGCAAAGGAAGGGGAGAGTATCTCAAGAGTCGTCTGATATAGGTCTGAACAAGATCTATAGAAACGTGAGAAAAGGTTGTGGGTCGTGAATGGTGCTTCGTCATCTGACCGTGAACTGAGATCCTCGAGATCTGCAATTTGATTTGTAGAGCCAATAAAATAGTATTGGGGGATAGAAACCGAGCCATAGTCTGGAATAATGAAACCACGGAATTTATGAAGACGAGCCCATGCGCGATGAACACTTGCGCGTGTTTTCCCACAAGTCAAACAAGTTACGACTTTGGGCAGCCTACCAACTACTGCGGTGAACCTGTTGCAACTTCATATTCGAACTGGAAGCCAATTCCTCCGATTTATTCAGAACGTCTATCGCTCACGTTGTAAAGCTCCAATGGGCACTGTCATATATTCAATGAAATGGGAATAAACATCATATTTCGAAACGCGTCTGCAACAAGAGACAATGACGAACAAATACAAGTATTACAGTATGAGTTATAACCGAAGGGGGCAGACGTCGATGAAATTACCTACCTGGGATAATAAGCGGAAGGAACGAACAGTCCTACGCTCATCCGAGTCTCGAGCTGCCAGACCTGCTGCAGTTAGACCTTGCGGTCTAAAGAACGGAAAGGTAGATAGATTATCATGTGTTGTGTGTGTGAAGGGCGGGGAAAGTATCCCACCAGTCGTCTGAGATAGGTCTGAAAAAAGAGGAAAAGAAACATGTCTGGGTCATTACTGATGCTTGGTGAAACTGAATGTGAGTAGACGGGGTGAATTGAACGAGAAAACCGACGTGAAAATAAGCATAGAAGTCGTCTTGAAGATCTTGACACTGAGGACATGAAGACCCGCGATCGATGGAAAAGGCGAACGACGCTGAAATGAAGGGAAACGGAAATAGAACACAATGAGAAGGAAGGGCAAAGAGAAAATGAAAAGGGAGCGAAAGAGAGATCGACGAATCATATTTCTATCGTGCACCACGCTGAGATATGAGCCCAGCCACAATGAGATCCCCAATGCTCACGTAATGACCGAAAAATGTCCTAGCCGCCGCTTAAAAGACAAAGATATTTGAATCTTCGCCTTGTCATGAATTGGATACCCATCCACCAAGCAGCTAATCATTGGAAATAACAGTCCCACGATGCATTATCTGAGGAGACACAGGGAATGAGTACGTGGGAATGCTTGTGCTAGCGGATGGGTAAACTCGGAGGTGTTGCCGTTGATCCCAAATTTTGGGATGGGAAGAAGCGAAATCAACAGAAAGATCATGGCTACATGGAAGGGAATTGAACAGAAGGAAAACATGAATGTGGAACGTACGTTCGGAGTTGGTCTTGGTCTTGCGATGATTCAGCTGATGAAGGTGGGGTCGTTGACGCGGCATCCGAGCCGGCGAGTGGAATGCAGGGGGGCGCTGGGCGGCGGTTCCTTGTTGGTTGAATGCGGCAGGTTGGGTAACGGTTGACCTAAGAAGGGTGATGTTAAGTGTAATGAAGGTATATCGATAATGGGAGGGAAAGGTGGACATAATCAGATTAAACGATACCGATGATGGATACAGTGCAACAAATCACGAATACCCATCCGACGACGTAGCCAAGACCATTTAGGTCCCATCTCACACTTTCTGAGGAAATACAGACGAGTTTGTGGGACCAGTTGGCGCCCCGGCGGACGGGTATACTTGTGAGAATTGGCGCGAATGTGGGATGGGAGTAGGTAGGGAAGCCGAATGAAAGTAATCATGAAGAGAGAGGATGAGGAGATATGGACGCACCTTCGGCTTGGTTATGGGCTGATTCAAATAAACCAAAATTTCACCCAGTCCTGAAAGAACTTCAGCATGACATGGGATCGTTGGAATCCAAGGCTTTTTGGGGGATCAAAGAGGATGTCCTTTCGAGCCTGTCCCGCGATCACATTTGTGCACAAAGAAGGGAGGATTTGTCGCAGAGTAGACGTAGATCTGGGATTCACCGGTCGCGTTCAAGGTATGGACCAAAAAGAGGCAGTAAAGAAACTTACCAAGCCGGTCGACAATCCGCGCATCGATCGTAGATTCAGCTGGGATTCTGAACCTCTAGCTCAGATCTCTCTAGCAGTGCTAGAGGTGGTCAGAGGAGCAAAGACGTCGTCATCATAGGAGAGAGACAGCTGAACCAGGCACACTTTGGCTACTCAGACCGAACCAAATATCCGGGTCGGTCCGAGAGCCCTGCTTCCTTCCTGCTGGCCCACGACGAGCTCTGTGCAAACTCGAACTCGAACTTCCATCACTTCTTCATCTGCTCGAGTGGGATCATCCGGCTCGGATCCGTGTCTTCCCACTCTCTTGCCCCCTAGGTCCGGATCTATCGAATCTCTTGTTGTCGGGTTATCCATTTCTGATGGTATGCCTCCCTCCTCTCAAGGCTCAAATGTATCTCTTTTAGGTGTCGATACACAATCTGGGATCTCCACAAACCCCGCTCATCCCACAATTACGCAGATCCTTGCTCTGGTTCCCATCTTTGGTTCGAATCTCAGTGGGTACCCTCAGCGAAATTTCTCTAGACGTGAACTAATCAAGTAATTATCTCTCTAGACGCTCTGCCTGTCGTTACCGACCCCAATATTATCGCCACGTTTTGAGCTTAGTCTTCTCGTTCTATGTGTGCGATGCGAGGGCGGGACTCGTCGTCCAGACCTACCACAACCTACCTTCCAGGAGTTAATGAAAGGACGATGATAACAGGGATCTGGGATATCGGTGGCCTCTTCTCTTGCTCTTATGAACGTGTATCTCTTCGCTCAGATTTCGGGGTTAGAATGGCGAAAGCTTCACCTACCAGATAATTGCTGAACCTAGCTCGTGCATATTCCGGCTCTACTCGCGTTGGTTTCTGTGTCAGATCTTCCTCGGGTAGCCCGAATCGATGAAGCAGGTTGAACACTGGTAGGCTGAGAACGCCCAAAGGTCGACCACGTTCATTCTTTGTTGGTTTCATCTCCATGCGCTGCGTTCGCATATGTTGTCTACGTATGTCCATCCACTTCGTATTACTATCCCTTACTCACCATAATTTATGATACCCCAGGTGCTCTTGGTCCCCATTCTGAACCCACATCCCTGGCAGCAGCGCTAAGCGCCCGTCCAATCTCGTGACTCCATGTTCCATTCATCAATGTTGTGCTGTTTTTTGGACCGAGTCACGATACATGAATGGTTGAACACATGACGGCCACCGTCGTTTTGATCTACCTGTCTATTCTTTTTTCTTCTTCATCCATTCACGTAATCATAATTCACCGTCACTGCAGACCACGATTGCAAGACACCCAATCTGCGCTCATGTCTGCATGAATTCAGCTCTGATCTACATTCCATCGAATCATCGGGGTGTATCTGCTGCCCTTCGTTCGATCGAATCAGCGAAATTATTTTCCAGTTGCAATTTGGTCAGACAGGCACACATCTTCCGTTCTTGTGTCTGCATTTTCGCCTGTTTCACGTCATTCTCGTTCATTTTCCCGAGTACATGAACCGTCTTGACTCATTCCCTTTGATTAACGAGCTAACGACATCTTCTTTCACTATTCCAGAATCCAGACCCGGATCCAGAGGCTCGCCTCATCACCAAACTCGAAAATTACAGCGAGCTCCCAGCTTCGAACCTACCTGTCCTGCGTCGAAACCCGGTCTCAAGCAAGATGCCTACGATATATCACCTCATCACCCGTGCGCTCCTTCTATTATCCTTCACCGTTTTCTGCTGACTTGACTACTTGTCTAGCATAGACAGGTTCCAGAGTGAGTGGATCTCCTTCGAGTCGTCTGAATCGAGGAGTTAGATCCTACGCTTGGACGTCTGAGGGCTTCCTTCAACCAATTTTCTCGAGAAATTGATTCAGTGTATTTTTGAGCTTAGTTTGATTACATTTGATCACAATTGATTATGTCCTTCACAAATGTCCCAATTCACTATCGTTTTGAGCCACCAGTTGGTCTTGGCAATCTCCACCTGATATTGTTCTTATCGAACTGATAAACTTCCATCAACTAGAACGTACTCGAACCTCGGATTTGGCGTTTAGGTATGTTGTCCTTAGTGCATTTTTGCTTTACTTTTGTGTTTGAACATTTTTTCAGCGAATGCAAGTGTGCGTATTAGGAGGCTCCCAATGTCTTCTTCCTTCCATGTATCTTCTGGTACGCCCTAAGCGACCTATCCATCCAAGTCGTCATATCAAGGCCACGCGCAAATAAACTACCTGCCGGATAAGTTGCCGTCACTCCCTGAACAGGCCTGGATGTTTGTCCTGTACAGCCCGGATCTGAACATCCATCTGAGTAGGTGCATAAGGATGAATGAAATTGAGTTCCCTCCCACCTGCAGCATGTACGCCTCGTAGTCACGCCGAAAAGTGACCCATGTTTGCAAGATAGAGTTGTATCGCATGTCACTGAATAGAATGTTGGCCTCGCTCCTCGCTTTGAGGGTCCTGTGAGCGAACTCCATATTCCTCCACCAATTTGCGTACTCTTTGAGGCTTTCAGCCAAGTTCTCGAGAACGTCGACGCGTTCCTTTAAGTTTAAGGCTGGCCCCATAATTTTAAAGGTTGCTCTAAATCCCCATCTCCGTTTCTGTGTCTGGTTGGCCTTCTCAATAAGCTGAAGAACCGTCAGAGACAAGGACGACGGATTGGGAACAGTTTGAACGCACTTGAAACACAGTCGAACGGACATCCCCGAAATCACTGGCGCACTTCTTCGCCAACTCGTGTCCATTAGTAGCCATCTGGTATGTACCAGCGAGATAAATCTCGCGATCGGCCTTGTTCGCTCTGCGGTTAGATAGGAGGCAGATGGCGTCCACTGCAATTGTATAACCCTGCTGAGACACATCTATACTTGACTGGATAGCTTTTCTATAGACATCTGCTTGGGATGCCACCGCCCTAATTTCTGACGGTACCAACATATCTAACCTTCAAACGTTTCAAGCTCAATCAAAGGTTCTTGAGGTGAATTCTACGAGAGGGCGTACATTGTTTCATCTACTGACTTCCATATGGGGACCAAGAGCTCCAGCGCTTCGACAGTTCTCTTCGTCAGTGAGGGCATATTGAGCATGCGGGGTGAAATTTCGTCTGAGAACGGAAACGAGGGTTAACATAAAAATTTTGAGGCGCATTTGTTGTAATATTCACCAGTAGAGTTATCGGGAGGGTCAGAAGATGTTTGCGACATGGCGCACAAAGTGTGTTGGAGAGAAAGGTTAAATCGTCAGGACTCAACAGGAATAGGTGGGGAATGAAACTTGGAAAGAATGAAGTGGTAACAAGCGCTTGAAGTATGATTCACCCTACCAATAGTATAGTGACTGGCCTGAACACGCTGAACAGGCGTGCCAGGCCACGACCTACGGGGACTCTCTATTGGACGATAAGAATAAACAAAATAGAAGGGTGGATGTTGGGACAATGTTGGATCTCCCTCAATTGGCTGTGTGATCACCCGAGGTTCTGTTTAAAATTGTTCTTTATTTGAAATATGATTAGCAATATAGATCGATCTCTTTCTGAGTAATAACTTCGCTATTGGGTTAACCAACGGAGCACGCCATCACGGCATCGTGAGGTGGGGGGTTACCGGTTACCTGGTTCAATTAATTGGTGAACGTTGAGCATCGGGATTCGGGTCCAGGGAGCATCCAGGCGTTGCAAAGGTGAGATGGAGGCGGAAATTGGATGATTTTAATGTACGCTTACCGTTGCGCTAATCCAACGCATAAGGACGATCGTAGTGGATTTGTCATAATATGGGGTTCCGGTAGCTGAACCGCAAGGATGGGGTCGGCACTTAGCAAAGAGGGAGGATTAGTTTAATTGGTATTGTCAATGCTGGATGCTGTTTGTCGGTTGAATCCTGCAGGCTGGGTAACGGTTGACCTAAGAAGGCTGATGGTAAGTATCATGAAAGCATATCGATAATGGGAGGGAAAGGTGAACATAATCATATTATAATTAACCGATGGATGAATACAGTGCAACAAATCACGAATACCCATCCGACGACATAACCAAGACCATTTAGGTCCCATCACACTTTCTGAGTAACCACAGATGTGTCCGACGAGTATGTGGGACCAGTTGGCGCCGGCGGACGGGTATACTTGTACGAATTGGCATGAATGTGGAATAGAAATAGGTAGGCAAACCAAATGACAGTGATCCGGAATGGAGAGTGGAAGTAAAGGTGGAGAAGATACGAACGTACCTTTGGCCTTGGTTATGGACCGATTCAGATGACCCAAAATTAGCACTATGATGAAAGAACCTCAGCATAGCAGGGTCGTCAATGCGGACCGATGGAATCCAAGGATTTGTCGGAGGATCGAAGAGGATGTTCAGGGGACTAGTTGAAGAAAGACAGGTCATCGAAATGACATTGATGAAGGGAGAGAGAATGTCCTCTACGCATATGCGATGCCAATGGAGTCGAAGTCGGGCCTGTCGGGCCTTTAAATTTCCAGCAACCACGTTTGTGTACGAAGTCGGGAGGCATTGTTGCAGATGTCGATCTGGGATTCTCAGTTCGCTTTCAAGTTATGGACCAAAAAGAGGCAGTAAAGAACCTTACAAAGCTGGTCGACGATCCACCCACCGATCGTAGAATCGGTAGATCCAACTGATGATCAAAGAGAGCCAGACGTCGGTGACAAGGTTCGGGATCTCCAGCTCAGATCTCTCAGATTCCAGCAGGGATCAGAGGACGCGGAGCACATCGGAGTCATCGACGAGGAGAGAAATCAGGCTGAACCAGGCACACTTTGGCTGCCCAGGCCAAACCAAATATCCGGTTCGGTCCGAGAGCCCTTTCCTTCCTGCTGGCGACGCTGGCCCACGACGAACTCTGCTCAAACTCGAACTCGAACTTCCATCCTTCTTTATCTGCTCGAGTGGGATCACCCGGCTCGGATTCGTGTCTTCCCACTCTCTTGCCCTCTAGGTCCGGATCTATCGACAATCTCTTGTCGGGCTATCCGTTGCTGGTGGTATCCTCCCTCTCAAGACTCAAATGTATCTCTTTTAGGTGTCGATGCACAATCTGGGATCTCCAAAAATCCCGCTCGTCCCACAATTGCGGTGCAGGCTCACTTCGCCGCGCGTGACTCAGGCTTTGAGCAGGTCATTGGTCTGGTTCCTATCTTCGGTTCGAATTTCAGTGGGTACCCTCAGCGAATTTTCTCTAGACTTGAACTAATCAAGTAATTATCTCTCTAGGCGCTCTGCCTGTCGTTAACAACCCCAATCTGACCGCCACGTTGTGAGCGTAGTCTCCTCCTATGTGTGCGATGCGAGGGCGGGACTCGTCCGAGACCTACCACAACCTACATTCCAGGAGTTAATGTCATAGAGGTGATAATAGGAATCCGAAATATCGGTGAGTTTTACTTCTACTCCTCTCTTCCGAGTCCAACATGAACATGTATCTCATTTAGATATGTGGATGAGGTTGGCGAAGCTTCACCTACCAGATAATTGCTGAACCTAGCTCGTGCATATTCCGGCTCTACTCGCGTTGGTTTCCGTGTCAGATCTGTCTCGGGTAGCCCAAATCGATGAAGCAGGTTGATCTCTGGTAGGCGGAGAACGCTCAAAGGTCGACCGCGTTCGTTCTTCGTTGGTTTCATTTCCATGCGCTGCGTATGTACATGTCGTATGCTGTCCACGTATGTCCTTCCACTCCGTCAATTACTATCCCTTACTCACCATAGTTTATGACAGCTTAGGTGCTCTTGGTCCCCATTTTGTTCACACAGCCCCGGCAGCAGCGCGAAGCGCCCGTCCAATCTCGTGACTCCATGTTCCATTCATCAATATTGTGCTGTTTTTTGGATCGAGTCACGATACATGAATGGTTGAACAGGAGACGCTCGCAGTTGGACGGTAGAGGAGCAAGGGCTGTATACAGAGTCATCGCTCACTGCGACAGCCGGGGACTTACATGACGGCCACCGTCGCTGTCAATTCTTTTTTCTTCATTCATTTATGTGATTCTAATTCATCGACGATGCAGACCATGATCGGAAGATATTCAGCCCGCGCCCTTGTCTGCATGAATTCAGTTCTTATCTAAATCCATCAATCATCGGAATGTATCTCCTACCCTTCGTTAGAATCGATGAAATTATTTTGCAACCAGATCTGTTCAGACATGCGCGCATCTTCCGTTCTGATGCCTGCATTGTCGCATGTTTCGCGTCATTCTCGTTTATTTTCCCGGGCACATGAATTGTTTTGACTCCTTTCCCTGTCGATTAGCAGACTACTTACATCCTTTTCGCTATTCCAGAATCCAGACATAGATCCAGAGGCTCGCCTCATCACCAAACTCGAAATTTACAGTCAGCTCCAACTTCAAACATAGCTACGCGGTCTCGAGGAATCTTCATTCATTGAACTTCTGCTCCATAAGCTAGTGCACGTCGTTAACAGGAAGATCCGTTCTAAAGAATGACAATGGATTTTGGGAAAGGTTTACTTTCATATCTCCACCTCCGCATCGTGCTTCCTCGTTTCCTTCTTATTTCCTCTTTACAGCAGGATGCCTACGATATCTCATCTCATCGCCCGTACGCCCCTTCTATTATCCTCCACCGTTTTCTGCTGACTTGACTATTTGTCTGGCATACAGGTTCCAGTGTAAGAGTCTCCTCCGAGTCGTCTGAATCGGGTCGTCAGATTCTGCAATTGGACGTCCGAAGGCCTCCCTCAAGCCAACATTGATACATCACGGCGATACTGGGACCTCTGCTTCGATGACGTCGGGCTGGACATCTTCGAGTCGTATTGTGTGTCACCAGCTTTCTCAACAAAATTCGGTACTCGGTTTACCCTCGCTCTATCTTATATTTTACCATCCCGGCTGCCGACATGTAGGCAGAGGTGTGGAAGAAGTGTGTTATGAAGCGATATACGACCTGACGTGATGGGATAAGGGCGGACAAGCAGTGATGGTAAGTACTAATCAGAGGATAAGGTGGCAAATTGTTCCCATGAAAGAGCAGGACGGAAAGCGTCCCCTCCGGACCTTGTACTATTGAGATAGATTGTAACGGAAATTTCCACATCTGCTCGGTTTATCGCTCTCCTGAAAATTTCGCAGACATCTCTTTCGAGGTCTCCATTGAATGTGGACGGCTTAGGTTCGTCCCAATATGTGATTTCACAACCGTAGGAGGTGATCATTTTGACCTCTTGTTAGAAATAGTACGTCCTATAAAAAATTATTGACCGTACTTGAGTGAGATAATAAATTTGGCTGACCTAGCCAGTTGGGCCCATTAGTGTCACCCGCGACAGTGACCATGTTTAATCGCCCAGTGTCAAGGCCATGACCAAACCGCAAAATTAGCATCGGTTCTCACTCAGATCCGGAGTTTCTCCCAGCAGACTACGACAATGATGGGGAGGACAAGAATAATAAGGCGGATATCGACTGAGATTATCCATCGGTTCTTTATGCGAGTCGTCTTAAAGTTTCGTCAGAGGGTGAGACTTGGACTGCAATGCAATATTAACATACCGAATCGTTATCCAGTCGGTTTTCGGATACCACACCTGAATTGATGTTCATGACATGCTATGCGTGATGTAAGAACACGCAAAGTCACACCATTTAGCCGAGGTTCGAACATACATCAAGGTACTCTGCGCTTGCTTGGCGGACAGGAGCCATTGTGTCAACAAACGAATCGATGAAGTCTTCATCGGTTACTATTGGCGACCATGGGTCCTCGTCATCTCCGACAAGGTAATTGGTTGTAACAGACGATATCCCCAGTTCTCCTTCCCAATTGCCAGTGAGAATGAAGGATGAAAGTTCTGAGGAGAAACCAGCATGCTCAAGTAGCTGAGGGAGATAAAACCTGGCGGCGGCCCTCGATTCACGAATGATAACATTTCCCCGTAATACCTCACTACGAGTAGTTTGTATCAGCCAATAATTTTTGGAGATGGGACAGTTTAACTCACTTTTGAACATAGATTAAAGTTCTAAAACACGCGAGAGCAGCTGCGGAATATGACTTTCCAGTAATCAACAGAGGGCCAGCACGGGTGGGATCATTGAAGAAATGCCTGAGGAAGAAGATTCTAACCGTATTGCAACCAATGGTACGCAGAAAACGGAAGTCAGCCCTACTTGGAGGATTTTCTGGAACGAGCTCCGGCTTTATCGTCAAGAGAAAAATCATTTCGAAGCTTTCCTGATGCGATATATCCTGTTCACTTTGAAACACGTCACAATTCAGCAGAGCTGTTGCTGCCAGGTATTTTTCAGCACAATCTCCTCCAAAGATGCGATGCATATACTGATCAAATCCCTTTTGAAAGTGGTCGACAAGCGTCGCGTTGTGCAGCTATAGGTAAAATGATTTGATCCCCGAAAAATCCAAGGAATTTGAAATACACTCACTCGATCTGACACTAATTGAATTAACTCGATTCCGACATCAAGAATATGCATTGAAGGCTCCAGGCAATCCCGATGGATTTCGAATACCTCCGGAAGAGATAGATCCATGAGCATTGCCTGAAGGTCGGCTGAAAACTCTACTTGATTCAAGATTTGCAAAAGCAACACGAGCCAGCATGAGTGGAGAGGTTTCTCTTCGCCCCGGCAGTCAGCCGCGATGGGGTACAATAGTCAGTGACAAGGGTATTAACAAAGAGAAGTTGAGCACGGACCGACTGTGGTAACTGCGAGATAATTGGCGCAAATCTTTGTCATTTTCGCAAAAGAACCCTGTGGCTTTCGGTAGAACTTCTGAGAGCGAATCGGGTCTAGTAAGAAATCGCCCATTGAGGCATGCGAAAATGTGACAACAGGGAGTTTCTGTTCGCCTTCGGATTGTATTTTGACAAGGGAGGACAGATCGGCTAGATAGTGCTCCAGATCCGCGTGATCAACTGAGAAGCATGCGCACAGTGCCTGGTCGGGTCCGAGCCCAAACCGTCCCGTCGGCGTCGGATATTTTGCAAAATACGCCAAGGGAGGGAGTGCCGGCCGCACTATAGTGACAAAGCTAAGGATGTCCAGCGCCATTTCCATCTTGTCAGGATGGATACAAGAGAGAACGTGCGCATAGAGCGTATTGAGCTCAGTATACGGCAAATTGATCTCGGACGAAGGCGGACGGACTCCAATAATGATGTCAAGCTGTTTGACTGGGTTCTGGCGTCGCTCGGAAATATATTTGCCAACCGTCGAGGCAAATATGAACTGGCCGGAGGATCTATCAACGAGTACACTGACTACCTCGCATGGTGGCCATGTAGGGGGTATATGGGCTTAAAGAGGGTGGGTCGATTTGATTGTTTCAAATTTATCGACTAGAAATCTCCGGATATCGTCGTTTGGTTTGAAGGAAGCATCCAATGCGAGTCGAGTCGAGCATGAGAGAAGTGGATTAGAGTTGAAGGTGGATTTGATTTCGACCTCTGGCCGGCTAGCGATGAGGACCTTCAAACAATGGCGACAGAGAAGCAAAGTGTCCGCGAGCGACTCCAATATCGAGCACTATGCGTCAGCTGTTGAGCATTCGTCGAGCCCATCAATGAGGATAAGATTTGGGATAACAGAAGGGTCGAAGCCGACCATATCGACGAGATTGTTGATAGGGTTAATTAGGAGGGTGATCAGCTGAACCTTGAGATTTTTTTGGAAGATTGCAGGATCTCTTTCAATAGCCTCGTTAACTATATCCTTGAGAGCCGGTACTGCAGTGACTGCTTGGTAGACAAGCGTACTAATCAAGAACGAATAGGTGGAACGTTGACTATCGTCTTTCCAGAAGAAGAAACTTCCGAGGAGCTGTCTCTCCTCCGCACATCGAACTGCAAATGTCTGCGAGATGGATGACTTCCCGGCTCCAGCATCTCCATACAACCAAAGAAAGACTGCCTCGGGCCTGAACTTGAGGAGTAGCCAGTCCCTAAGCCGATCCATGACGGCGACGCGGGTGTTCTTTTGGCAGCCGGGTCGTTGAAACTCCTGCCCAGCGTCGTGGGTGGCAGATATAGCGGCCTGTGTCCTCAGCATTTTGATACCAGTGTATTTTACTTTAGTCGATTCAGCAATTACGTTACATTGAAGTTGGTTGGACTCTCACTTGGACAACCAGAATAATTCACATTGATTTACGATCCAGTGATTTGAACATCATGGCTGTTGTTGAGTAGGCCAACCGTGCTGTTAGCCTGTGAGTTCTTCTGTGAGAGAGGCGGAGGTGGACTACCCAGTGAGAAATTATCATGGCAGTCGTCGGCCATTTGGTCGTTGTGGTGGTGAAAGCGTGACCGTCAAGAGGCAAACTGTGCTGGATTAGCAGCGACGAGTACAGCTTCTGATATGCACTGCCATTCATTGGGTCGTTAAGGCAAGAGGCGTCCGGAGTTTGGAAATTCGACGTTAAGGTGGTGAGGCGAGCGACTTGTTATTATTATTAGTTAGTTTGCCGATAATGGAATGGGAGCAGGAAGATCCGAAATAGGATGTGGCTGCGCCGCAATACTCCAATCGAGAATAGCATGTCCGTTTAAACCAGAAATAAACCAACAGAAATATAGCGCGCAGTGTGACTACTAAAGAGACAGCAGATACATCAACAGCCGATCATCTAGATAAAGCAATACAGATGGTTGGTATATCATCTCCCTGTGGGTATATCCTACATTTTCCTTCCATTAATCTAGTTTAGGTCATCCCGTCATTGGTATTCGTTGTTGTTGTCACGTTCCTAGTGTTCCCCATTAGACGTTTGGGGAGACAGTCTTCTCAGAGTCCACACTGCTCTTCCTCAACTTCCCAATCCACTGGCCAATGGAGCCGAAAACCTTTGCAGCTGGACTACGAGCAGATTGATGGTCTTCACCGCTATCTTCTTCGTCGCCATACACCTCTCCACCATCATTAGGTGACCCAGTTGGATCATCATCACCATCGTCATCGCGTAGAAGCTGACCCGTAGCAGGTATTTCTGGATGAGACTCCCATGAACTCCAGACACACCAGCTGATGAGGATTGCGATAGCTGCACAAGCTGACGAGACAGGAACACGAGCACTGGAACTTGAGTGCTAGAAACACATAAGACAGAATGCGGCCAAGAAGGAGACCATGCTATTCAAGTGGAATGTCAGATGTTGATCTGAATTCCATAATACAAGGTACTCACCCCCACATTAGAAGTGCGTAAGGTAGCGCATACAAGATAGAAAGCAATTCCAGTCCTAGGCGAGGGTGGTTGGTTTTCATCATAAAGTATTGCTGAAATATTCTTCAATAAAACATAATGAAACAAGCTTTGTAAGTCAATGCCACTCACCACACCGTCTGCTGTCCCTCCACTTTTTGCGGTTCTGCCTGATAAGGAGCAGACCAAGTATGATGCTGCCAATACTAGCAATAATTGATAAGTAACTTGCAATCTGTGCTGGAGACCTGTCAGGATTGTTATTCTCGCTAATTTGATCCACACTCTGGATAGCGAGGAAGGCGACATTTGCATTGAGCAACACAGTAGCCTGTTGTATAAGAGGAAAACAAGTAATGGGCCATCTCTCTCAAAGAGTCGAAAGAGTACTGGCACTCACAAACAAGATGAACTCCTGCCACTCATCGTTCATTGTCTTTACCGACTGCTTCCATATGAATTTGTGGATCATCCCATCTACCCACAGATTTTGAAGAGTATTGAGGTGGAAGTCCGGAGCTAAAAACAAGAATGGCGACAATGACTTAATGAGAAGTATACGTCGATATATGTTTGTGCTGTACACCGAGACATTGCACTCAAGGCGGGCGTATGCTTCGCCGTGGAAGTTTTGGAACCGAGCTCTGCCTGATGGAGAAAATAAGTAAAATGTATCAAAGTGGCATTCATCAATTGACGCACAGAACAGGCTGAGAAAACGGGCTTATTAAAAGGTATCAGGTTTGTTGTATTTCACAAGGTGCGACACTCACCTGCCATGTTCACCGTTCCAACATCTACCAGACCAATATTTTCTAAAAATAAGAGACAAATTTCAGCAACGCCAAGTAGATACAAGCTATGGAATGACGTACTTTCAGAGTGATTAGCCAGATTCAAGATCTGGAACAAATCATCCCTAGTGAACGGTGCATTTGAGTAGGATGAGGTCATCTGATCTGACAAGCAACAGATGAGAAAGAGTTAAGAAGATTTCCAGGACCACTCACCTCCAACCCAGTCGATAGCGTAGTCCCGAAGGCGAGATACCATGATGGACGTCAATGGTATGCATTCTGGGAAAAATTGAACAAAGAGCCTACAATGTATATCAGCATACGCAGAACTCAACATATGGCTGAGCTCCATTTACCAATGTTGTGCTTCGATCTCATAGCCTTTAATGCGATGGGTGGAAGAAGCAATGATTGGCATTTTATTTATAAAAGGACATCATGACGCACCTATGTGGCTCAGAGATTTGCATCCTTCCGCCTCAGTCCAAGATGTCAAGTTGTGTGCCTTGAAAGGTTGCAAGTGGAAAACAGACCGCATATTATGGTCCACAAAGAAATAGAAGCTCTCGAGCTTTTCGAGTGTTACCCCATCTGATGATAGTTCATGCATAGAGTCGATCACTAGATGGTAGTCGTCTGGCATGAGGATGTGATGTTTGGAGATATGGTCTTCGATTATGTTGATATCTTTTTCATGGAATTTTCGGAGTTTGGCATTGAAAAGATTGGTCTCAGTGAATACTCGCTGGAACAAGTTAGTTAGAATTTAAGGAGGCATGGAATAAGCCCACACCTTATCTTTGTGATAGAAGTAACGCGCCCCTTCTGGGTGCGTCAGTCTAACCCAACCTTGAGGACCTCGAGGCCTGATAATATTTGAATAAGCAGTATATCATAGCTTGTATCATAGCTTGTATGCGGGCTTACTCTATGAATTCCCTAGTCATAGCTGGGATCATGATTTCCGTCTTTTTCCTCCGGCTGCAAATAACCCTCAGCAGAGATGAGCAGACTATAACAGAAGTACTCACATGATGGGACGATCAATATATCGTGCGCTGTATTCAGGCATTGCTGGCCAGATATGCCGATTTTCTAAATGAGGAAATGGCATTGGAGACTCGGATTGCGTGTATGTTGGGCCATCATTGGGGGAAACGACTTCGATCGACGGAGAAGCAAGAGCACGAGATATAGAAATAGGACTATGAATCTGATGGTCGGGGCGGGATGCAGAAAATTGGCATTGAGGACCTGCAAGGTGGAGGGATGCCTTCGTGAGTTGTAAACTCGAAGGAAATGTGCCTTTGGGTATGTTGGAATATGGGTGGAGGGAACATGCAACATTGTCTAAGGAGACAGATTCGCCATTTTCAAGAATTTTGCATGGACTTGAGCTTGGGATATGCTCTGACCATACTTGGGGGGGTTTGGCGTTACTACCACCCGATTCCTTCCCCTTCTCCTGGTCCTCAACACTTCCAACCGTATTCGGCTCATTCAAATCAATTTTAGGAGGGCTACAAGTCGGTGTGATTGGAAGAGCCTTATTTTTCTGCCATATCCGCCAGTTGGATCTGAATGTTGTCCACCAAATAAGTAACCGGTGGAGGATAGCAGCGAGTGCTCGCGGAAGGTGTTTCGGGTTGAAAACTGCTGCCAAGAGACGATGGAGAGCTAATAAAAAATTCTGTAATGGTGAAATTGCCGCCATTTGGTCCGCACGTACTAGATATAGTGGGGTGGAGGTCTCGCTGAGTTTTATGGTGAAGGGCAGCGCATACTGCAAGTGTGTGGACTTGTGGTACAGGTTTGTGGGGAAAAGGAGGTTATTAGATCCTACACTGCGTGGACAGCATCCAGAATCCGTCCGAGCTTTCTCATTCACAAACCGATTCCTCATCAATTTTGCACGTCGGCTATAATTTGGTTCCCATGAGATTGTTATTCTCTGAAACGAGGTGTCAAATAATAACAGATGTAGTCAAAGAAGTACGGAAGAATGGAGTAGGCATAGGAATGTCAAAGATGAGCACGAGAATGAACCGCCGCAAACACAGACACAGCATGAGATGATAATGAGTGAGTCCATCCTAACACATAGCTCCACCTGAAGAAAGATTCAGTGGAACGAAGTAAGACAAGAGACAGAAGAAGTTACCGCTGTCCCCAAAAACCTGTCCTACAAGTTTTCAAAAAAAAAAAACCGTGAAAAAGGGTCGTACAGACATGGGGGTGACGTCCGCGGATGGGCGTGGCATTTGCTCGGAGATAATCCCAATCTCCTAGTAGTGTGCGTGTTGACGCAGTGAGGTTTCTGTTCTTATTCTTGAACTTCCTTGCTCAATCCAAAATGCCATACCGGCATATCAGTCAAGATTTGAAGGAGCTTGTCCTCTCCCTGATCGATAAAAATGTTGTTCCGGACGATTTTGAGCTCGACGTCTTGGCGCGCCCGCCCAGCAACTGTTCTGCCATCTCCTGTCACCGGACGTCACCCCCATGTCTGTACGATCCTTTTACACTGTTTTGTAAAAAATAATAAAAAAACTCCTAGGACAAGGTTTTTCGGAACAGCTGTAGAGGACATGCCGAATGGTGTCAAGTTTCCGAGTCAGTTCCGACGACTTCAATTCACATATAGACATCGTTTATGTCCGTAGATAGGGTGTTGCAAATGGAAGCATGGTGAGAGAAGTGCGTTATAGGCGGCGAATATCCACCTCGGGTATGGGGGTAAGTCTGGTGGTTTACGAGTATCACTCGACCTCTTGGTGAGCAGGAAGTGCGGAGAGAAAAAATGACGAAGAAATATGAATTCGAAGGCAGAGAATAGAAAGGACGAGAAGAGCGAGTCGCTGAAGGTACCGAAAAACGAGACGACTTGAATTCAGGGTAAATACTCTAAATCGAGGCTGTGCAGTTAGACCGAGCCGAGGTGAATATAATCTACTACATTCCACTATTCGAAGGAAGCTGTACACAGCCCATAGCCACCGACAGCTAGAGAACAAGATGAGAAGCTAGCCTGAGCTCGTCTTGGAGTGCGCAGGTGCTGCAGAAAAAAGGTGTGGTTTCAGAGGTCATGGTCGACAAGAAGGAAACCGCGGTCAGATTAGAGACCAAGGGAAAGGGAGGGCATGAAGATAAACGGTGTTCAAAGTGAAATAAGAATGTGTGACAAAGGAGAAGGGAAGTGAAAATTTAGCGAGGTCATAACCCACACGCGCAGATGCAATAACTAGGTCCAACAAGTCCAACTGGGGTGATAATGAAATAACCAAGGTTAGAACAAAGCACGTAAACGTCCCAAGTATGGCTCATAAGCCAAAGACAATAGGTGGATCATCAGGTTTGGATGACCAGGTGACCACGAAACCCTCGCGTTGTCGTGCGCTTCTGGCAAGTCATAAATACCCATCCGTCAAGTAAACAGACAAGAACCCACGTTACATTATCGCAGATAAGTATATGTGATGATTATGTGGGACCAATCGGTGCCGATAGATGGGCATATTGCGTAGGCCTAGGTACCTCTTTGAGATGGTAGGATGGAGGGAAATTTGAAGAACGGTATTAGAGACGAGAAGGGAAAAAGAGTAAATGTGCGACGTACTTTCGGCTCGGACTTGCTCCTACGATAATTGCGGCTCCCGCTGTGAGATTGTTGACATGGGATTGGCATTGGCACCCCTTCCGAGAATGGGGCCCCACAAGGGCAAATTCCTTAGGGCGGGATGAGTGAAAGGCGATCTAAAAAGAACTGGGGGCCAGTGCAACGAACGCATATCAAAAAATCTAAAGAGAGAGTGAAGTGGATAGTGAATGATCGGATGACGAAGCAGCGTGTCTGAATAACCGTCCGTTGAGGAGGAGGGCATTAGGTTCCATAGCACACTCTCCGAGGAACCACAGATACGTGCAATGATCGCGTGGTGGAACCAGTCGGCATCGACGGACTGTTATACTGGTAGACGCTGGCGCCAAATCTGGATGGAAGGAGGTAGGTGGAGGAAAATAAAGTAAGGAAGAATGGACTTATGTTTGGCATTGGACAGATTCAGACGTATAGACCGTTCGTCCTTGGAAGAACCTTGAGGTGACGCGGGCGTAGATTTGGATCTGTAGAGTCCAAGTTCTTGACGGAAGGTCGCATAATGTTTCTTCACTGGAACGACTGGGCGGGATCTAGAAAAAGATGAGGAGGGCGGGTTAGTTTCGAAATGTTATTTTCAAAGAAGAGAACTGGACAGAGATGGAAATGAAGGTGGACGGACCTACATGCGGGCTATGAGATCTCTGACATAACATCTCCCGGTCACGATCAGGTGGAGTAACGACGAGCCATGTTGCGCGCACTCTGGCGGCCAAGCGGTTCGCATGAGTTATCCAGCTGGCAGAAGAGGCTCAAAGAGCTGCACCGGCGGGACGCCGTGCGTACTCAGACATGCTTCCAGGTTATGCCGAGCCAGTCTTTGGTCGACGTCAGCGATTCGGAGGAGGTCGACTCGACTCGAACTGGCGGCCCGATGGCAGCCTGATGCGGATCAAGAGATCTGAGCCAGAAATCTTGGAGATCTTGCAGGAGAAATCGCGGTTTATGAAGCAGCTTGACTGTTGAGGAAAGCGAGTGGCCATGGGCGGGAGCAGGAATGATATCAGGAACGACAGGCACAGTTTGGCGTCTCCGATCGGACCAAATAACCGGATTCGGTCCGGTGCCATGCTTCTTTCCCTTCGACTGCCATCACCGATGCAGCTTTGCTCTTCCACGCACAAAGGATTTTTACCTACAGATCTAGTCTTAGGTGGACCTGCGCTGATCTCGAGATGATCAGCTTTGCTGGAGTCGGCTTATGTTGGCGCATTCGAGCCAAAGGGCCTGTCCCGCAGATGGTTCGACTTACTTTCCGTATTGGCCTCAGGCTAGCTAAACTCTGTGATACGCCTCCATTGGCTTCCCTTCGATGCCCGTGATCAGCGCTCAGCGCTCAGCACTGATTCTTAAACACCTTCGTGCCTTGCTCTTTTGGCCTGAGGAGGAAAGGAATGACCAGCAAAGATCGTACGTTCCCTGCGCTTATTTATACTCTACCAAATCACAAAAACATAAACAGCAGCACAATTCCGTCATTGCCTGTTGTCAAAAAATTTACTGGAGCTTTAGACGTGCAGTTCACAGAAGAATTCAGTTTTCTGCCACAAAGGACAAACTACATGGAGCGTGTAGATAACGAGCGCTTGGGAGTGCACCCCAGTTTCGAGCGAGGCTGTATCTTGAATCTTGATCATACCTCCTGATTAATCCAATTTTAGGCGTCTAATAGGAAATACCTCGTGTGTGCCTTGTGAATTCTCGAAATATCGCACCACTTCATTTAAGATAAACGATCAGGAAGCGCCGGCAGCTCATACTACCCATTCGTTGTTCGTTTCAGGGTGCACCCATGGCATGACCCCCAAATGCCAAGATAACAGACTCCAGCAGTTCACCTGTCCGCAGTTAATCATTCCCTTGAATTCCACCGTGTCCGAGGCCGATTTATTTACTGATGATATCCTTAAACCAATAAGCGCTTAGTAGGCGCCGACCAGTCAGGTCGTGTTCTAACCACCCATTTCGTAGAGCAGCTGCAGGTGACATAATTTTTTTTGAGGTTCTTTCTCTCAAAATCATACGGCTACCAATTGTACCCTTTCACCTGAGCAATCTCATATTTGCATACCTGTTCGATTCACTCTCTCATTGTGACGGGCCAACGCCACATTAATGTTCTACTTCCATCAACCGCTAGAATCTCTTTGCCGACACATAACTATAAATCTCCTGCTTCAGAGTAATACTAAAGGTGGTCCACCGAGGTGAAACACTGGTCGCTATTAGGGGAGGGTCAGAGTAGTCGATTCTGGCCGTTTTGATGTCGTTTTTGGTCCCGGTTTAGGTCGGTTCTTGTTGCAAGAACGTGCGAAGAATCGAATCGAAGTCGATTTGGCTCTGACCATCCCGTTTTGGAAAAACCTAATCTTTCTGTATTTTGGCCTTGCATTGCGCTATAAAGGCTACCCTACCATCATATTATGCTCATAAACAGTCACATATACCATTTTATTACAAAACCTCTTTTCTGATCTTTGTTACACTTCATTGGCAGCAATAATAAGTCTTGAAACTTATGAGCAAACGGATATCAAACATTTATCTAAAGGAAGCTACTGACCTAAGGTTTATCACATAACTTGAGCCTCCAACATCAAATTGATGAAAATTTAGGAATTAAATTGAATAGCTCCCATAAAGATCTGGCACGCATGTAAAAAGCAGCAGAGCGGGATACAGCTACCTCCTTCATCAAAGATCATATCCTGACATCAAAATATAGCTGCAAGGTACCATGCCGTCCACGGTGGATAATAGCTCACGTCATTTCTGGAAACGGAGATAAAAGACGAAGCTGATCGGAGAATAGAACGTCAGTCGAACAGGTGAAATATTCTCGAATTGGAAACACGGGTAGGTATACGCAGCCATCGAGTACACGCCGGTCGAAGAAAGTTTCTGGACCGTAAGGGGTTGTTTGTGATAACGTCAAGCGCCGAGAGTACTTACGCAATAATCTACCAACACCCCATCCACCGCGGAGATCAAGGTGAGTGAAAGATAAAGGATATATGAGACAGTTCAACTAGAAGTTGGATGTACACCGTTACGACGGCCTGAAAGGTGAATAAGTAATAAAACAAAACCCTATAACTTTGTAATTTGAGTGTCCTTATAATATTTACACCTATCTCAGATGTACTCGTGGCCTGATTTATTGCTCTAATGAAGGTTAGTTTTGGGTACACCGTTGGCATTTTCTTTGGGGGGATAATGTCAGCGTCGAGAGGCAATGGAAACCTCAGGTTGGAGTGGAAGTAAGTGTGATAACCAAGTTTGATATACGATTGGATTCGTTTGATTGGTACCTTAGCGCCTTATAAAGATGGATGGATTGTTCCAGTATATCCTCCTAGAGCGGTGAAAAGATAGGGGGTCCGCCAGCGTTTACGTGCGGCATATTCAACACAGCGAGGAATAGAGTTTACAGTGAGGTGCGAACATCCACTCGAAGTGTGATGTGCCAGAAAAGGATCCGATAAGTATAGTATGAAAGCCGTTAACAGAATGTCTACCAAAGGATACGACCAAAAAGTAGAACCTCGGTTAGGTTGGTAATATGCATGTACTCTTCGACGTCGGACGGCTCCGCAAAGCGCTGAGAATGGATAGAGTTCAGTTCGATGGGCTCCAGCATAAGTACAATGAAATATTGTGTGTACATGCCTTGTAATAACCGAGAACAGCGTCTCGAGCGGGTTGGATGATATGATCATTCCGTCCGTCCAGAGTCCACCTCACATGAAAATTCTGTGACCATGTCCAACTCCAAGGGTGATCTTGATTTGGAGGGCGGATTCGTTCCATAATTTTATCAGACTTACATGCGAGAGGAAGCACATGGGCGATGCAGAGCAGGGCAGAGAGCTTGTTTGATTGCACTATTTTTCTCGAATTGTTGGCTTGGCGGTATGAATCAGTGGTTTGACAGAGGCTACAATAAATCATCAATCATTGTGCGTCAAGTGGAAAGATGCGATAGGCAGTGACTTACTTCGAATATAAAGTGGAAGACAGATAGGTGTCCATGAAATGCAGGGCAATCGTGGCATAATGCTGCTCTTTGAATACAAATCTTTGCCGTTCGGGATGAAGGGTAACGATTCTCCTGATAATCAGGCGAATTCGTCGTTTGATGCAAGATACAACACTGAAAGGGAACAGGGGAGCAGGATTCGACGCCTCAGCCTGAAGAATGCGAGAATGATGCGCCTCATAAATCAGCAAAATCAGGTCTTTGTCCGGTTCAGCCTTTTGGAAAGCTTGAAAGCAGACAGTTGGAATGTCGGAGATAAGGTGAGGGAATTGCTCCTTGAGGTTCTAACAATGATTTGAAATGTTTTCATAATGTAGTTAATCGTTGCTTACTTTGTTATGCAGCCTCTCAATGATCATAGAGGTCAAACGCCAGAACTTCTCAGTAAGCTGGTGCTTTTCGCAGACTTGATAGAGTCTCTGAAGCGTTAGTTGATTTAATTCCTGTTGAAGTTGAAGGGTGAAGGATGGGCCACCGCTCATGCAATACAGAGTGACGTCATTGTAATAATGATAATCTAGAACAGAATAGTACTAAATCAGCTCTTGAGGAGTGAACATGCGAGAAAGCAGATATAACACACAATATTTATAAAGTTCCTCCTGACGCATATGGCGCAATCCAAGGGCTGCGGAGTCACCCAAGATGGACTCCCGAGACAGGTGGAACTGATTGGATCGGGAGGGATCAAGCAGGAAGTCGGAAAGTGAGGCATGAAAAATAGATATATTGCCACCTGCTTTACATTCGACGACAGACGCGAGCTGGCTTAGACAGGCTCTTGTTTCACCAGGGCCCCAAAAGAAGAAACTATCCATGGCATCTGTTGAGTCTATGACATCACCACCAAATGGAAGGATAGGGTTGACAATAATCAAAACTCCAAGGACCTGCTTAACCCTCTCAATGTTGCGGACTTTAGACAGGACATAATTGTAGAGCGAGTTTAACTCCGCATATGGCAGGTCCTCCTCGCCCCTAGGAGGTTGAAGGCGGCGTATGACATCTAGACGTCGTGTTGGAAGTTCATGAGGGTCTCCACCGGCGTACTTGACCGTCGTCGACGCGAAGATGAACTGGCCTGACGATTTACGGGTGAGTTCACGAAGGATATCGGCAGAAGGCCAGGAAGATGGAATGTAGGAGGCAAGGGGATTTTCATGCCTGATCTTGTTGAACGAATCTTCCAGGAATCGATAGATATCCTTTTCCGCAGAGTAGTTGTCGGATAGTGCGAGGTGTGCAAGACGGGGTTGGATCGAAGACGAACTAAAGGTGGACTGGAGGCAGACTTCTGGACGACTGGCGATGAGAATGCGGATACGGGTTGGAAAGCCACGGAATGCAGCCACTAAAGACTTCACTAGCCCAGATTGTATGACATTTCCTTGACACTCATCTAGACCGTCAATGATAATTACGAAAGGGGAATCTTTAAAGTCGAATCCAGCAGAATGAAGGCACTGGAGAGGTTCAATGATGAGCTTGGCGAGCTGGACATCCACGGATTGGTGAAAAATCATGGGGTCGGCGTCCACAGCGGCTTCAATATGTGGGCGTGAGGCCGGAATTGCACGAGTAATTTGATAGCAAATGGTGGCAATGAATCGAGTAATGTTGCTGCGCTCTGCCGCATTCTTCCAGAAAAAGAAGGTAGCCAGAAGCAGCCCGTCCTTTTCGCAAATCTCTGCAAGGGTATATGCGATGGCCGACTTTCCAGCTCCTGCGGCGCCGTAGAGCCATAGAATAAACGCGTCAAAGTTGATCTCACACTTGATCCAGCTGATTAACCTCTTCAAGACGGCGATACGAGTGTTAGGATGACATTTCGGCGCGTCGAGTCGCTGACGCTCCAGAGAATTGTAAGTAGCGCCCATTGCTGAGTTCTCGCAGAGAATACGAAGTCCTTCATTGTTGGGGGCTCGTAAGCCTAAGAATCAAGTGCGACGACCTTACACACCTGTCATTCCTTGAACGTGGATATGAGCATTGATTTGACTGTTGACGATGTGGGTGTTTTCGGCGTTGTTGAAAAGTGATACTAATATCTGCGGTGAGTATGTAGGACATAGGTATCGAATCTCGACGCACCTGTGGGACCACCGTAGTAGACTTGATTCTGCCCAGCAGATGTGCTTTCTCTGGGTCTCCCAGCGCCGCTGTCCAGGGACATCTCAGCTCCGATGTCTCCAGCAAGGGTCAGCTACTCAGAACAAGATATGTATACTTAATCAGCAATGGGCCAAGTTCCGTTGTGAGGGGATTGACGCACTACTCAGGTCCGCAGTAAAAAGTGGGAGGAGGAGAAGGATGTCTGACGAACAACGGTACTAGCTGGGCGTGAAGTAGGTGGGCTGTGCCTAAGCACCGCCCAGATCATCTGTCAATGCATCAACGTTTCAGTTGAGACTGCTGTGACAACGCAGAAGCTGTCGAGCGGACGCACCTGCTGAATGTGGGCACAGATTTGAAATTTGCGGTTCGTTTTCGGTGGTGAGCCCAGCGGCACGAGAGTCGACGGACTCTGTGGCACAGTGCGCGCCAATCATGGAACCAGACTTTGATCGCCAGAGAAAGCTAGCTCTGGAATCGGGATGGCAAGATTTGATATCTCCGGTTCAGATCTCTCCAGCAGCGACAGATCCAGGCGGTCAGAGACTCAGAGGACGCAGAGGGAGGGGCCGTCGTGATCGACATGGAGGAGCAAGGCAGAGGCACACTTTGGCTGGTCGGACTGAATCAAACATCCCAAACTGGCCAGCCAAATTGATTTCATTCTTCTGCCCAGGGCCGTCTTTCCTGAAGCTCGCACTGAAACTTTCGCTCATTAAGCTGCTCCAGACACAATTTAAGCACTTTAATTTCTTTCCCAGGCATACTCCATGTCTCTTCCGCTCCTTCCTCTGTCGCCCATGTTCAAGCTCCCTCCCCCCCTGCTTGCTTGTTGTCATGACTCCAGATCTCCAGATCCCTGAAATCCGAGTCTCACATCTCAAATATCTCTCTTGATCGAAGCTCTCAAAGCAACCGAGCTTGAATCTGTTGTCCTAGTAAGCTCAAACATGCCCACCGCCAATTCTTGACCTCGCCAATCTTAACCGATGCCTCCACCGGTTTACTCTTGCTGAATCGAATCAAACTCGACTAAGGCCACTTCGTTTCATGTATCTCCTCGCGTCTAACCCCCTGCAGACGCTGTCGATTCCATACACTGGCAATTATTGACGTCAAGTGGCGTTAGTACTCTGGATGCTAGAACCTAGATAGTGTATTGCAGGACCAAGGGAGACAGGTTTGCCATATCATAATCATACACATTCCTACTTGCTTTATTCTCTACTCTCTCCCTCGTACATTCGATGTCGCGGACACTTTATTATGCTCTTGTCTCTTCTGTCATGGTATATCATCTCTCGGCTTAGTATGTCGATCTTGCGTCTTAGGTTCTTATATGACCAATCTATTTCAACAGTTCAGATTGACGCTGTTCTTAATCTGAATGTCTTCTATCGACTACGGTCAAATTTAACCCTTGCTTGCTGAAGGTGTTTGTACCTTTTATGTTTAGTGTTTGTTGGAGAACCCAACCTCGATTACCTATTTCTTTGTGGCTCATTTTTTTCTCTCTTCCAGCTCTTCTGTTGCATATTATGCGGATTCTTCACCCATACAAGTCCCCTCTTCTACGCGATCGCGTAATTCGTTCTATAAACCAGGGTCCGGCGTTTCGTTCATGTCTTTGTTCTTACGAAGGAGAATAGAATACCCTATTTTCCCGCTTGTTGCAATATTTCGGTCTTCATCATGCCTTGCTTTCCTCTTTTTACTTTCAATTTCATTATCCTCGAGGCGTGCTGTGCAGTTACTGATTTTCCTTCTTGACTAACACCCTGTAATTTTCCCCCTCGTTCTATATTTGTGACACTATCCTAGCTCCTGTAAACGGGCGAGCTGTCTACATTTTCGATGTCAGTGACACGAAAGTCATGTTGTCTCCAGGCCTACGTGTGGGCAGATCCATACATCCTACGAGACTATTTAACTGCTAATTTAACATTGCTTTATAAAGATATATGCGGCTTGAAGAGAGAATGAGTGGAAGAAAAATTCTAGGAAGCTATATATGACCTGACGTGACAGGACGCGAGCAGTGATGGTAAAGTCCTAATTAGAAGATAAGATGGCAAATCGTTCCCATGAAAGAGCAGGACGGAAGGTGTCACCTCCGGGTCTTATACCATTGAGATAGAGAGTAACTGTGACTTTCACATCTGCTCGGTTCATCGCTCTCCTAAAAACTTCGCACGTAGCTCTTTCGAGGTCTCCATTGAATGCGGGCGAGTCAGTTGGTACGCCCTCACCACCCACAAATATATCAACTTCGACTTCAACCAGCAGAAGACGACTGAACCCCGACCAATGAACATGGTTCAAGTCGAGGCCCTCCAGGTACCCAAGAAGGCCCTCCCCGTTGTTCAGCCCGGAGTCGCACTGGAGGTAAAATTGAATCCTCTGTAGAACACTTCTATTAGATAAAGAAAGCTCTCTGAGCTCTTCCGAAATTCCAACAGGAGGCGTGAAACTGTGGAAGATGAAGAAGAAGGTGAGCGTCTGGAGAGTTGAAAGAGTTTGTGGGTTGTCAATGATTTCCCTGGATAATCCCATAAAATGTGAGTCTACGGTGGGGTCTATATGATTTTAGTGAAATCGTCATTATTTCTTGTATAAACGATTGAGATGTACATACCAGAGTATTGTGTTACTTTAAGGTGGGCCAAACGAGGTGATATCTTCAGGAACAATCTCAATGTGCTTCGGGGATCTGGTTTCCCATCCCATGACATGGCCAAGCGCCTTGTAAGACTAGGGCGAGCGTAATTGATCTCCGGTTCCTCAATCCTCCACCTAGCAATATCAATAGATGTGAGGGCTGGAAATTGCAAGACGATCAATGGCAGTAGACCGCAATCCTCAAGATCTAGTTGCCGAAGAGAAGGATGTCGAAGGACAGCGCTGATAACTTCACGCCATCGTGGACTCTCTTCCGGAGAATTATTCCAGCTGGGGTGGATGATTCGCAGACTTTGTATCGAGCATATTTTTTCGAGGGCTGGGACAATGCAGGAAGTATCTGGGTAGGGAACCTCGAATTTTATAGTGAGATGACAGACGTAGGTGGCGAGATGAGGAGAGGAGTTGAAAATATCGTTCAAGGTGGGGTATATCGGCCATGTTTCGTCATTACTATGCGGGATAACCAGGATTTCTATTGTGTTGAACAGCCGTTTTTGGGACGGTTCGACTGTGGCACGACATGTCATGGACAAAGCCCTGAGAGTATGGAAACCAGGGTCAAGATCGGAATGCGAAATGATTTCGGTTAAGATATCGAATGGTGAACTCGGTGACTGGAGTGGATCCATGGCTGACGATAGTGGAAGATGAAGATAACAAAGAGATGGCCGCATAATTAGGCTTCGTTCCCATGAACGTGATTGGTCAGTTGGTTCGGCCCCGGATACCAGACGAAACCAAGGAACACTAGTAACAGAACAGTGGAACTTGAAACATTTACATGCTGCAGAACCTCGCGCCTCAAACGGTACGAGTACCCTAGATGCAGATCTTCAGATCTCCGGCATTTGAGGCTCATACCCCTCGATCCATGCGTTCCGGAAAAGCTGGCTCGGATTGGACTTTGGTGCACACAAGCCGGGTCGCCGCCCGATTTCTCAGTCTCTATTTCGACTAGCTCGTTTTGGGCAGGTATCACCTGAATCTCAACGAAGAAAATGCCTTCAACCACCTCTTATTTGCCTTCGTATTCCTGATATCTAAAAGTTATCGAGTTTGTGGCTGGTCATGGTGCCAAAATCACATTGTCGTTTGGCCATGCAAAAACTCACTGTATTAACTCGCACCATTTGACGATGAAGTTATCTGTTCAGAAATTAGCTTCTATCATCATAACAGGAGGATTTCACACCCAAATTTTACCCCGACACACATACAGTGCGCTATATAAATAATGTACAATTCACTTTTATGTATACAGTGTCAAAAATTACCTCTTCATTAGTACAAGACTAAACCTTAGACCCGTACATTTAAGTACTAGATGACACCCCACAGACCTCCCCGTCAGTCAACAACTCTCAGGCTCCGAGCTCCAATCTCTCTCAGACTTGCAGTCTCACCCTTACTCGCATTACACCCCATTCTTGCTTCCAACACCGGGTCATTTCCGAACTCGCTATGAATCGTCCACCCACCGCTTGCATTATTTCCATCCCCATTCCCATTACCGGTCTCGCTCTCTTTCTCTCGACAATTGCTGAATTCATCGTCACCCATGGTTGTTTTCTTGAAATTGATCTCAGTCCCAGTCCCACTGCGTGAGAACTCACTCTTGTCCGTAGACTGGGATTCCCAATCTCGAAGATGCAGGAGGAATCGGGCAGTCATCATCCCGGAGACACTGTGAGGTGAATCGTTCGGAGCAGTTGGGTTGTTAACATATGAGTGGTACTCACGGAAGACAGATGGCGTTAAGGAGTTTTTGCATGAAGGAGCCTGGCTATTGTTGGAGATTTGGACAGGTGGAAAAATTAGGTGACTGCAGAGGGCATCAGGTAGACGTAGACTTACAACAGCAGCCTAAGTTGAAGGTTAAGCATTGTTGTCATTATATTGCTGTTTTTGGCATATTAAACTCACCAGCTGGAGAACGAGAGCTGCAGTCGAAAATGCAGTCACGAAGCTAATAAATTTTAGTGTCGAAAACTAAAAGTAAAGTTTAAAAAGCTGACAAAAAATATAGAAGTCCTAGTGCCAGTCAGAATTTTCTCCTTTCCTTGAGTGGTTGCAACACGGATACCTTGTTCAAGAACCAGATAAGTCAATCCCTTCTTCTGCGTTTGCAACTCTCCAGTTGCACCCACCCTGAGTGCTTGATAACTCCTTAGAGTAGTGAAGGCAGCTGACAACACTTCGTAAACGACAGTGAATATTGCGAGAAGATTGTCGGCCACTGGCAGTTAAACGTCAGACATCCTCAAGAAAGACGCAATTACTGGGAAATGGCATACCGCCGAAGTTTCAATAGTAAATAAATCAGCTAGGATCTCCACACATATACGATTTGGTAAAAAAACGGTTGTATTTACCTTTTTTTGCCTTTAGTCCCATTGCAAGCTACGTTTGGAACATGCAACTAGTAATTTTAGTCGATTAATTGGACAATGCACATGAGAAGGTCGATTTGGTGACTTACCGCCCCCAATATAAATACTGTGAACCCCAAAGACCCAAACAGAGCCAATATCCATCTGCTTCTGTTAAAGACTGCATATGTCCTTGCACCCCATACAACTTTATGAATCACAATTGAGGTAAGGTTGAGTCAAGAAGACCGAATAGGCAATCACTCACTAAGGATGGCCGCTCTCCCAATGATACCCAAAGCAGAACATAGTTGGTAGCCTGCGTCGCAGCTGTTTCTCAAGATAAATTTCACGAGATTCCATACTGCTGAAATATTTACTAAAGGCCCAGAGGCGTCAGCAACTCGTCTATGTTTAATTTTCAGGATTAATCCACATATAATAGCACACATGTACCGTTACATACGGTACAGCGAATGCTGACAATGTACCGTCTATAACGGTAAAACGGACTGAGGCGGATGGCACTACAATGTATCGTTAGATACGGATAAGCTCATACAATTACAACGTA